>Ga0123355_10022648_pt1 | contig 10074 bp, 4 predicted proteins | sample TergutEmb28metaG_3_FD_89872 | JGI IMG/M metagenome (GOLD analysis project Ga0123355, IMG submission 89872) | Embiratermes neotenicus P1 segment gut microbial communities from Petit-Saut dam, French Guiana - Emb289 P1 | ecosystem: Host-associated > Arthropoda: Insects > Digestive system > Gut ...
AAAAAAAATACATACATACATACATACACACATACATACATACATACATACATACATACATACATACATACATACATACATACATACATACATACATACATACATACATACATACATACATACGTACACACATACATAGATACGCACGTACGTACACACACATACGTACGTACATACAGAGAGACACACAGACAGACAGACAGACAGACAGAAGGCATGACGAAGCTAATAGCCGCAACTGTAATTCTGCTAACGCTCCTATAAACGTTTTTCTGCAATATGTTGCGGTACATGCAACAGGCCCAACACAAATATACCCGTCTGATCTACATGGCACCAAATGTACACACATATTGTACTTAATATTAAACTGTATATGTGTAGAGGGGAAGGGGAGGGGGTGTGTGGAGACAACCACTGCAAACTGTCGGTCCAAACAGAGCATTTCATTTTCATACAGCAATGAAGGGTAGAATAAAAAAAAAGGAATTTTGAATTTCAAACATGACCAGTTCATACCCACTCGTCAACATGCCAATCGCTTTTCATTGCTCATTCGTGCGTTATGACAAAGAGGAAAACTTGTGTAACAGCAACAAATACACTATTATAAAATTTTTGTCACAATCTTTCACATAGGTCCTATAGGTTTCGACGTTATTATCTCACCATCTTGAGGAAGCTGACGCCAAAATTCCTCTAAAATATACAGCAATAAATTAAATCACGATATACATATATATTGAAGAATAAAAAAAGCCAACTAGATGCCACTTATTATTTTATTGTATTTCTTATAGGCTCAATATGTTTCGGGCACTACTATGCCCATCAGGAGCTCGCGACTATAATGTTGATTACCACACTGGTCATTTCCTTCTTGGTTTGCTGTATGTTGGAGGTTAGGTGAGGTAGGCTGGAGTAGTGTCCGGGCTGCAGCCCGTAAAGTACTGTGAATCAGTAGGAAGGTCTATGAAGCCGTATATTGTTTTATATCAGTCTAAGAAGCAAACAATAGGGAATAAAACATTTAGATGTAATTCCGGGTTTTTGTCTTTACTATGATTCAATATCCACTTTCATTATGTTTGTAAGTTTACATCACATGAAAATATGTGTTTTACCACTTTTCGGAACGATCCTAAATTTTGAAGCAGGGTGTTGCTAAGAGAGGTAAAAATTTAGCCCAGCAGTGAACAAATACGAGGCGCCTTGACGCTCAGTTCACTTTGTGCCGTGGCATTTGCTATTTGTTGGTCCGCGGTTTGGACTTCTTTTCTTGTCATCCTTCTGGCGCCTAGAATTTTCGGTTTTTTAAGTGTGTCATCCTCATTGTGTTTTATACAACCAATATATATTTATATATATATATATATTGGTTATACACAACTCTCAATTTATTAGAAGTATTAGTTGTATTTCTAACACTAATACTAATACTAATAAGAATACTAATACTAATACTAGTGTTTCTAATACTAATACCAGTGCTTCTAATACTAATACTAATACTAATACTAATACTAGTGCTTCTAATAATAAAACTAATACTGATACTGATACTAATACTAATACCAATACTAATGCTAATACTAAAACTAGTGCTTCTAATGCTAATACTAATACTAGTGCTTCTAATACTAATACTAACACTTCTAATAAGTTAAGAGTTGTGTATGACTGTATAATTTTATAATTTTACACTACATATATATATATATATATAATTTTGAGGTTATAATTGGATTTTGGAAAATTTTTACACCTCTGAATAGCCCATTTTCCGACCCTTCCGACATTCAACAAAAGAATCTGTATCAATCCTGCAACCTTGTAAGAGTTTCGTGTTAGGAAGTCTGAATACATTCTACAAAGAAACGTACGTAGGAAGTTTAATTAGATTCTGGTAGTTGACCTTCTGTATCTACGACGCTCTTCTCTACACTGGAATCACAAACACGTTTCGTGTATTCTCCGACAATAAACAGTTTCTTCTTAACAACTTCGGCAAAGTCTCGTATATTTTACGACGTCTACGAATTGAAGGCCTGTTGTAATGTCTGTGTACGCAAAGACAGGTTTGCGAAAGGTCGAGAACTACCTTCAGGCATTACTTCTTCTCTGTAGTGTGTATTTAGTGGTAAAAGGAATAGCCCGATGGGTTAAACTCGTAATTACATCAAAATTACATATCTAAAGCGTAACTCATTAGGACCTATGTCGTGTCTGCTTGAGAGCTGTTATGTCTGGCATGCTGCACAAGCAACGAGGCTATGGGTAAGGCACGTCGTTGGCGTCAGGTTTTTAAACTCATGTGGAAAGAATTTATCTTTACAAATTCAGGTTAATTACCTCTAATTTCAGTTCCTGTAGGTTACGTGGCGCTTAAGATAATTTGCTACACGTAAAGGTAAAGGTCATCCCGTAAAACGTCACGTAATCACAGACGGGAGATAGAAATATAGTTTCACTCGTTTGCAAGCTCGGTGTTGGATGATGGTGGGTGGTCATCTCCACATCCCTGCCACTCTTGTCCTCGCAAAGACACATCGTACCCACGGTACATGAGGTTTGGTGGCCCTCAGGGTTAGTCTGGAAGGATCTGGAGCAGAGAAAATTTCTTGCATACGCAGGGGTTTGAACCACGGACCTTCCAGCCCGTAGCTACACTGTCTAGGTTTTCCCAGGCCCCAAACCGTCACGGAATGAGAAAAATGCGCTTCGTACTGACCCAGCGCAGAACAAGTCACTTTAAGAAGAGAGCAATCTGATACCACCCCGTTTTGGATTTATGGTGGACACAGAGCACTGGGACAGTTTTTTCTGATTACCTGAGTCTTCCTCTGTCAGTATCATTCCACCAGATGTCTCATACATACTTTTTCATTCAGCTACAATGACTCTACATAATCTTATCGATTAACACTTTAGGTTTCTGGGTTGAAAGTTTCCGGATCGAATCTCTTTTGGGACAAAATGATAACTACAGGTTTTTTTTTTTTTCATACTCAGTAGACAAATGTCATGATAAAAGTGAAAAGGTACTATAACCTTTCCTTTACACAATAAGCAATCCATCCATCCATCCAACCATCCATCCATCATCCTATACCTACCTACCTACCTAACTACCTACCTATCTAGTCAAGAATTTTCCTCTAATTGGCGGCACCCGAACGTTCATAACCTTGTCGACAACAGCCCGCCACTTTCCCATACCGTTCCAATCCACATCCGTCCCATCGTACTTCTTTAAGATCCATTTTGACAATATCCACAAATCTATGCCTATGTATTATAAATGGTTCTTAACTTCAGATTTCCAAAACAAAACCTTCTATACCATCCTCTTGTTATGATATCCCCAATAACTTTTGTTCAAATCAGTCCCATTACAAGCCCGAGGTGCCCAGAGTTTCCCACATTACGTGACAATGGCCCAGGATGGTGGTAAGGTTGTCAGCCTTACGCACCTACCGCTTTTACCCCCAGAAAATACTCCTGGTAATCTTTTCTGTTAGAGGCTGTGATCGAAAGGATTATGTCAATGAAAAATTACAATGATACCATCTGGAATCGAACCAGCGAGCTTCCGATTTGTAACACAGCACCTTAACCACTGTCCTACCGCGGTCCCCCACAGTAACTCTTGTTGGGGAGTGTAAATTGTGAATATCCCTACTACATGATTTTCTCGGGTGTCTGTTGCTCTCTCCCACATAAAAGTGTAGCATAACTGTTGGTCCCCCCACCCCCCACCCCCCCACCAAACCTGCAACTTACAGCAACAAAAGTTTCAGTAAATGTAATTCCATCACAGACAAGCGTCGCTTTGTTTCATGTTACGTTCAAATTGTGACCTGATCCGTAGGTACTACTAAAACGTGGGGTCCAATGCTTGATATCCTGACCACGTGTCTCCTACTAGTGAAAATGAACAGTTCTTGCAACACAAATTGTAACGATAAAGCTTCCAAGTCTCTGGCAAAGAGACGTCGATACGCTGGGACGTCGATACACCCACATGAACTCTTACTGAAGTGAGATTTATATGATCAATTTGTGGGGTTTCATTCTATTTACAGAAGTACAGTGTCTACATTACCGACTGTACAAGGGGAAAACGCGTCGGAAGGTTAGGGAATTATTTTATTCGCAAAGGCGTCCAAGAATCTCTAGGGCAGGGTACCGCTGAAAATAGTCAAAACAGCACAAAAATGGCAGATATGAACGGCAAATACAGGTATTTGTACTTTAGTCTGTATTGCAGTCTCAACCTTTTCCCGAAAACACCTAGCGTGACCAGTCAGTGAAATTGGCGTTACAAAATATTCCTCAAAGGCTATTTATAATAGTATAACATTGGAAAAGTTACATATTGAAACCGCAACTGACAGATGTGATGGGCAAAAACAGTCAGCAATTTATGCAATTCATTATGGAAATTTTCTTTTGGATTCTGGATATCTCTGCCTTTCGGTATTACTGCGTAAACGCATATTTGTTGTTCATTTAATGATGTTTTAACATATCATATTGCATTGATTCAAACTGCGGTAGAATTGATTAATAATAAACCTGATGATTTGTGTAAAACAGCGAGTGTTTTACAACTTGAGGTAGTATCTTGGCACTTGTTAGAAGGATATAAGAAAAGCTATATGATCTCCAGATCAGGATTTGAACCCTGGACATTCCGATTCAAAAGAAAGAGTGCTACATCTAAGGGTCCGTGCATCGTGAAATATATGCCAATAACTGTCCAACAAGTGCAACTATATACAGTTTATTTATATCTGTAAACCGCTCTACAAGTTTCGGGTGGTATCTCCACCCATTCTCAGGAGCTCATATCACTGTACGTCCGTGCATCGTGAAATATATGCCAATAATTGTCCAACAACATTGCAACTATGTACAGTTTATTTATATCTGTAAACCGCTCTACATGTTTCGGGTGGTATCTCCACCCGAAACATGTAGAGCGGTTTACATATATAAATAAACTGTATATAGTTGCATCTTGTTGGACAATTACTGGCACGAATGAGTGCTACGTACTGGACTGTACAACTCCGTAGTAGACTGTGCAATTGAGCAACAAAGCTGTCAGTTTATTTACTTGCGCAATGGAAGTTCAGGGAACATTTTATTTCTAAGACGAGAACAAGCAATTCGCAGGTATTTCAATAATAAATCAAGTACCGCTTGCGAATCCTTAATGGCTAACGCTACGCATCGCCAACACTTACATAAGTCCAAAGTCCAAATGTCGCAACAGTTCTTCAACATTCGAACCCAAGGACACAGATTATTTTTTTTTTTATTTCATTGATATGCCTCACTACTTGATGGCTTTTCTAGGTTCTGTCGCTTCTGTTCAAATTGGATTTGAATTTCTCTCTTGCTACCTATACTTTTTTAGTTTAGAAATTCGAAACCCTAAAAGCCTACTGGTTGCTGCATAAACAACCGTTACATTTCATCTATATCAATGATATCGTATGATTTTGTGTTTAGCAAAACTGCAATAAGCAGTCATGATTTACATGAACATCATTCAGTGATTGGGCTTTGTCATGGAAAATGTGTAGGAATTTAATTTTTTTACTATAATGCAGATTAATTTCTCGCCTTTCAAGCCTCTTCATTTTCGTCCCTGTTTTAGCGAAAAGACGAAAGAACGGAGAATGGAAACCTAAAAATATTATTTTCTTCTTCCCTTCCAAACACAAATAAATTTTTTCTCACGTCTTCATGACCTTCCCTTTCTCTTCTTATTCCACAAAGTTTTCTTATTTTTTCATTTTGTTATTTTGCATTGCACGTACCATATTGTCATCTGTGGCCTGCCCAGCTGTAACACACTTTTGTTCATTATCTCATAAACAGCCGAATTTTCTGTATGAATGTTACTGAAATGTATAATGTGTGTTTTTTAATCATAAGGTTCATCATCCCCGTTGTGTTTATAATTAAACTAGATTGGAGTGTACGTATTTGTCTAACACAACTATATGCTGGTAGAGATATGTATACAATTTATTACATAAAAATAACTACATGTTTCGGCACTTTATATTGGCCATCTTCAGGTTGAGAAATGAAAAAAAACTTAGTAAGCAGCTATACTCGACTTATGTGGGTTGTATATAGTGGGGAGGTAAGGGGTGAAGTGGGTACGAGATAACAAATATAAGATGATACTCTAGATCCAACTAGATTAACCTAGAATAGCATATAATAGCAGAACCCATGTACCCACACCACTTATCCTACATAACACATGCGAGATCTCGTACCCACCTCACCCCTTACCGCCCCACTGTATACAACCCACCTAATTCGAGTATAGCTGCTTACTAAGTTTTTTCATTTCTAAACCTGTAGATGGCCAATGCAAAGTGCCGAAACATGTAGTTGTTCTTTATGTAATAAATTCTATACATATCTCTACCATCATATATTTGTGTTTTTTATTTTCTCTATCCCATATTGCAGAAATATTTCTCATTCTACGAGAATTCAGTGAGATATTTCCATAAATGTACTCGGTTCTCGCGTGAAGCACCCATTATTCTTGTCACATTTTAATTAAGCTTGAAGATTCTCGAAAGATTTCGAAAAATCCCCAAGCATCGAAGTTCATGAAAATCCTTCCATTGTACATCGAATTGTTCCATGCGGATGGGCGGACAGGCGGACAGATGAAGTTAACATCGCTTTCGGCAATTTTGCGAACGCGCCTAAAATTTACTTATTTTCTCTTCATTGACTGATTATTATAATAATTATTATTAGTAATAATAATAATAGTATTGGTAGTAGTAGTAGTAACAACGTAGTTAATATAAGAAACGTGACTACTACTCAACTAAAGAAACTACTGCTACTACTACTACTACTACTACTACTACTGCCACTGTCACTATCAACACCAGTCACCATTATTTCTAACTTCATGCCAAACGATCATATACAAAAGCTAGTGCTGGCTCAACTGCTCAAGATATCCCAGCCCTGTATGGAACCCAACAATATCACCTTCTTCCCTCAGGATAAGAAACGGAGATCATCTTCAATGTGACAGCTGTACAAGAATTGAACATAACTACTAAAAGAACTGGGAAAATAAAGAACTTCATATTGCATTGTATAACTAGACATTTCAGAATAGAGTTATTCAAGGTGGTCAATAGACATTCTACAGGGTACGAAGAGATGTGAAGAGAACTGCACTCTTCTGGACTGTTACACAGCGAATAGTGGTCATTCGTCATCGAAATTTCAAGAAAACATATCGGCCTCATCTTCACGTGACAAGAATTCAAGTAGAAAGTCGGTAACCATAATACGCGATTTATATTTGGAATGGTGTGAACGGGGATAAGTAGATTTCAACCCTGAAGATAGAGGCGACAATTACCTCCGAAACGACGGTATCCTGTCAGGCTACGATGTGTATTTGTAACGTATAGGACAATAACGTGGAACACTTTAGAGTAAATTTCGTTTCTTTCACCCAGACGAAATTTCGCTTTAATGTATCTCGGTTTATGCAGTGACCAAGTAAGAGTCTGGACAGACAGATTCAATCCTAACACAGGCACGAGATTTTCTCTTCTTGAAAGCATTTGGATCGACCTGTGGAGCCCTATTAGACTTATGCACGGTGAGTACTGTGGGCTATTGCCCCGAGGTTAGAGCGGAATATGTGTGAAGCTAGTTACCCACTCCATTCGCCAGTTTCCCCTTCACTTCCCCTCCCGTGTGTCACCGTGTGCCATCACATTTCAACTGGATTCTACCACCTTTTGTATCGTTAGGGAATTGTATTGTGTCCACAGACTGTGCTAATGATTTCAGTGTCATTCTGAGAATAAACAGCTATTATCTACATATACCGTTTTAACGAATTGTTTTTCCTAATTAAACTAGAATGTTTTCTGCGCGGTACGAAACGGACGAGTCCATTTAAATCGGCGGGGGAGTCAGTTCAGTCGACTACTGGCAGCCGAGGTGTGCGCGTCAGCGGTATTAATGTTGGATACACGATGTTCCGAGGTAGTGTGAAGGGTACTGGCTACCCACTCCATCCGCCAGTTTCCCCTTTACTTACAACCCCCCCCCCCCGTGCGTTACCGTGTACCGCCACATTTCAGCTGGAGTCTAACCAGGTACCTGCATCGAATGCAGAGTTTAACAATATAGGCAATGTTGGTATAACGTATTGTTGCAGCACATTCGTGCAACTATTGTTGCAGTTCAAAGGCAACAATTTATTTTTTGGGTTCTGAGCTTCACGTCACCGTCTGTTATGTAAAATGTTGAATGAAGCATAAAAACGATTTTGTGGCAAATTTATATCGTCGGCGACGAGAAAACACACGTAGGTTCTTCATATAAAGTGCCCGATGTCTTCCTAATGTGTAAAATTTGGTTAAGCAGGTCGAAATGACAGATACGTCTGTACATAGAATTTCCATTTTTGTTTTGTCTTAATAAATATTACGGGATCAGACTGAATTAACCAGTTATGAAACATTAAGTATTAAATATCATAAGTGTGTGTATTCTTGCCTTACTTACACTTACTTACTTACTTACTTACTTACTCGTATTTACTTACTCCATGGTGCAAAGTCCTTCTTGAGAAGCTAACTGGATTTCAGCTAGTCACGACATTCCCCACATTTTATGGAACCCAAAGGTTCATTACCGCACTCACAAAAGCCCGCCACCTGTCCCTATCCTGAGCAAGATCGATCCAGTCCACGTCCTCACATCTCATTTCCTGAAGGTCCATCTTAATATTACCGTCCCATTTGTGTCTGGGTCTACCAAGTGGTCTCATTCTCTCAGATTCCCCCACCAAAATCCTGTATACACCTCTCCTTTCCCCCATACGCGCTATATGGCCTGGCAGGTAAATCGCATCTTTTCTGCTTCGTATTATATTGTAATCTCTGGCCGGTCTTGCTGTACAATATTTTTCCACGCCATCTCATAAAGGACAAAATTTTCTGCAAAAAAAAAAAATTATTGAACACAAATTGCGTGTTTTAATTTTCCTTACAAATTTCTCCGAAAAGTTTCTCATTATAGGAAGATTTCAGCCGAATATTCTCATAAATGCACATAGGTGTTCATGTAAAGGATCCATTATTCTTGTCGTATTTTGAACAAACTTGAAATATTTGACAGATTTGGTAAAAATCATTAAATATAAACTTTATAAAAATCTACGCATTTGGACATGACTTGTTCCCTGCGGACAGACAGACGGACGGAAGAGCAGACACGGTGAAGCTAATAGTCGCTTTTCGAAATAATGAGAGCACACCTAAAAACCCGTGGATTTCATGACATACACCTCCAAACGCTTTCAGGCGTCGTCCGCAATTAACCAAAAGGAGGAATTTTGTCTTTTATTCTAGTGTCGCAATGTTCGCCAGAAACTGGTTTGGCAACTGTAACTATTGCTTTCAGTCGGACATTCTTCACTTTGGCACCGCCGACTGGCTGCCTGCCTTCACGCGCTGCAAAGCGACGGCACCACTCATGCGGCTTGCAGGATTTATGTTACTTTTATCAACTACAAGGTAAACTTTGTTGGCTTCAAAAATGATTTTACGAAATTATTAGACAGCAAAACTCCCGAAACGTATCCCCTTAGCACACATAAAGCCGCTGACATAGGCCAGAGCATGATTAACAGTGTAGCCAACAGAACAAAGTCGTGACTACGCCTCCCACATAATTTCGATTAAATTACATAGACAGATGTGCAATCAACAAAGTAAGAATACGACAATCTAGAAATTGCCCCTTAGGCTAGAGTCAATAGTAAAGACGTAATTCTTAGTTAGCAATCTCAGATCAAATAATGGATACATATAGTAATGCATTCACCGAACAAATTCTAAATGTTAATGAAGAAGAGAAGAAATAATATTTGCGGCTTAACAATCGAATTACTAGATTGGACAAGCCAATTATCATAATTCGAACTTGGGAGGCGGGGGGGGGGGGGGGAAAAATATTGGGGGTTTTTTGAGTCTTGGGCAAAAAACA
>Ga0123355_10022649_pt1 | contig 10074 bp, 3 predicted proteins | sample TergutEmb28metaG_3_FD_89872 | JGI IMG/M metagenome (GOLD analysis project Ga0123355, IMG submission 89872) | Embiratermes neotenicus P1 segment gut microbial communities from Petit-Saut dam, French Guiana - Emb289 P1 | ecosystem: Host-associated > Arthropoda: Insects > Digestive system > Gut ...
AAGCGGACGCAAAGCCGCTACAACATGGATAGCCGGTAAAATCAAGTGTGGGCGTTGTGGTTCTGGTTTAACATGTATCAGAAGCCCGCTAGACGTTGTATATCTGCGTTGCCGCAGACGTGCCGACAGGAAAAGCTGTGTAGGTTGCGGCACTCTCCATGTGGTTGAGGTTGAAAAAGTCCTATACGCTGAGATGCGCAGCAAAATGGGTGAATTTCAAGTATTGACGGATGCCAGCCCTACAAAAGCAAATCCGAAATTAGCGGCTCTCCACACAGAACTTGTGCAAGTGGAAACGGAGATAGACAATCTGCTTAATACTTTGACAGGCGCAAACGCTGTTTTGCTGTCATATGCAAATAGCAAAATTGAGGAACTGGATGCAAAAAGGCAATCCCTTACAAGAGAGATTGCCGAAATGACCGCCGACTCGCTTAATCCTAAACAGATAAAGCAACTTACAGGTTATTTAAGTGATTGGGATAATGTATCGGTTCAAGATAAGCGTATTGTTCTTGATGAAATGGTTTCTAAAGTGCGCATGACTAGCGAGTGCTTTCAGATTGAGTGGAAAATCTGAGTTGATGCGTTTTTATTTTTTGTTTTTGGTTGTACATTGGGTACTGATGATGACAACAGCACGTCATATTAGCAAATAGTAAAAGGGACTACGCGAAATGCGCAGCCCCTTGCTTATAGCATTAACATTAACTTTAAAACTTACAACCTACTGACGCCAAATAATCTCAATACCTTGACCATCGGGCTCCCAAGTGACGGTTACATTAAAGAACTCCGCTACAAACCTTAGGGGTACCATAGTGCGGTTATTCATTATCTGCGCCGGGACATCCATACCCGGGGCCAGCTCGCCTATTGCAAATGTTAGGATTTCTTCTCCCCTTATAAGGGTTACTTCTCTTGTTTCTGGGTTCCAGTATGGCCTTGCACCCAGTACATACGCCACAAACCTTATGGGTACCAGTGCTCTGTTCTCCTGGATTATTGGGGTCATGTCTTCTGTTACCAACAATAGCCTGTCTGGGATTAGATCCATTATATCATATGACCCTATTTCCAGACCTATTATCCTTAGGTTTTCGGCATAGATAACCGAGAAGTTTCCTATCGCTGTTGTGGCAAAAGTAAATGTTATTACTTCGTTTGCTTCGTCCAACACACCGCGGACTAATGTGCCATCCGGCAGAAGTGCTATTACCCTGTCTGGATTGAAACCGTCAAGACCCATAAGCTCTATTTCAAATTTGCTTAGGTTTAGCTCAAACTTTATTGGGTCTTCCACTTCCGTTATAGCTACCGCTTCATCTGCTCTTGTTATGCTGAACTCTACTGACAGCTCGAATGGCGTTTCGGGCGGTGCTTCTTCCCCTGTTACTGGCGGGTGTACCAGTATATCCAGATACAGGTTTTCTACCTCTGTTCCGTCCTCTGTCAGATACTCTATTACCGCAGGCGGGAAGATTATTCTTAATACATCGTCTACTTCTACTACGATATACTCAGTTCTTTCCAGGGCCGTTTCTTGCTCTGGTACTGTTATTACCCGCCTTACTGGGGTGGCTTGTGGTGGGGTCGCTGTAGGTGCGGGGGTAGGGGTAGCTTGTGGCCTTGGGGTAGTTTCTGGTGTATGGGTAGCTTGTGGCCTTGGGGTGGTTAGGTTTACAGTAACCGTAAGGTTTACGGTAAAACCACCTCGGGTAACAGGTATGACAAATGAACCTGTGATATTGGCTTGACCCGCAGCAGGGCGCACGCCCGTTACAGTTATTGTGTTTCCTGACACAGACGCGGTGACACCTGCCGGTAAGGCGGAAGTGTTTATAGATATTGCGCCTTCAGCGGCTCCGCTCACTACTGATGAAGCAGAAAGGGCAGCATCGCCTATTGTGACTGTGGGCGGTGTCAGTACCACTGCTACAGCAAAATTTGCTGTTACAGTTACATCGTTTGCTGGCATTGTAAAGCTTGCACCTGTCGCCTGTGTTGGGTTTGTAATGGTAACATCGTTAGATGTCCAGTTTACAAATACATACCCTGCAGGGGCAGTATCTGCGGTTAAGATGACTACCGTATTTTCTGGCGCGGCGGTGTGGCTTGCTGTGCCGTCATTTACTGTGACGTTGTAGGCGGCTATCCACTGGGCGTAAAGGGTACGGTGTGGGCCGGGAGAGTTAGGCTCGTCACCAAGTGGAGCAGGTGGGAATACCAGTACTGTATCGTATTCAAAATCAGTACCGGTACCATCTGGCAAGGAGTTCCAACCGTCAAAGACATAGCCTTCTTTTTCTGGCTCGTCAGGCATGTTAGTACCCATGGTTGTTGCAGGTAGAAGTACAGGAACGGTAGCAAAGAAGTCTGTGCCGTTGCCGCTAAAAGTTACAGTGTAAAGCCTGTTTTCAAAACGAGCTACTGCTGGAATGTCGCCAACACGCGCTGCATGTGTTGTGCCAAATGGGTTAATTGGAGGCCATGCCATACCTGCATCGGTAAAATACCATGGTGCTGCGCTTAGGAACATTGAGTCGGGAAGAGTGGTGAATGGGTTGTTTGGATCTTCAAGAATATCGTAGTCAATATAGTTAAAGTCTAAATGGTTGTAGAAGTTGTCCCGTGACCATTGTGCCGCTTCCATATTGGTCATACCGCTGCCTCTGTGCCCTGTATCAAAGCGGTATACTTGGCGTCCAACTGCACCGCCGACACTCCATACGGATGCGCCTACAGCGTTAGCTTCGTTTAGGAATACGTTACCGATAGAAATATGCACACCGTTTGCACTGGCAACCTGTATACCGGAGCGGGTACCACTACGATTTGTTGCCGATGGTGTTATATTTTGACCAAACGAATGGTTTCTAAAGAACGTAAACCAACCGTTGCCGCTGGTGCCGTCTGTGTGGAAGTTAGCCGTCCAGTTGCCTTCGAATAGGTCTGAATGGGCATAACCGCCGTGGCTGACATTAATTGCAGATTCGTTTGCACCGCCATTATATTGAATCGTTTGCGGGTTGCCGGGCGATGCTGCCAAGTTAGGTGCACTCGGTGCCCAAACGATGACTGCATTAGGCACGTAATTATACGCAATAACATTGCCTCCACCGGTTGTCATACCGATTATAGGCTTGTTAAGCATATTAGCGATATTATTTTCAATAACGCTGTCTGTTCCGCCATAGCGGATACCGTAGCCATTGCCGCCTGGGTGAAGCTGGGCAGAAAATTGGAAGGATGAGCTAGTTACATGGTTGCGGAAACCATTCATCTCTACATGGCGGCCCATAAAGCCCTGGCCATCTGCGCTAAAGAAGGTTCCGTCGCTTACAACATGCTTTACCCAGCTGTATGAACTGGCCACACCAAAGTGAATTGCGCTCAAATTCCAAGACCAAGGGCCGGGATCACCATAGCCAGCTGTGGCTTGAATCTTTACGCTTTCAAGGCCGATGAACTGGTTTTCATGGGAAAAGGCGTTAAAAACCTGTGGGTTTAAGTCTCTTTCCAACGATCCTATAAGTGGGAAGTCGATATTTATACGGTTTACTAAGTTTAATGTAGCACCGTTTACACTTTCGACTTCAATATATTGCCTGACCGGGCGGGAGCTGGCACCACCTGGTGGGTCGCCGGAGGCAGGACCGAAATCGCCCCTAACCGCTCCGCGCATGGATTGGGTATGACGACCAGTACCATCAGGGCCAAAAAGCCATTCAGACCCGCCAAGGGCTTGGGGAGCATCGTCAGCCATACGATCCAGTATAAGAATCATGCCAGGGGTAAACCCGTGGGCGGCAGTTGTTAGGGTGATGCTACTATCACCGGTTATGGCAGGCTCAGCTAGGCCAAACGGGGTAACACCCTCAAATGTCATGCGTCTGCTGGTTGAAGGTTGTGCAGGGTAAGGTGGGGTGGTCCATATCCTTTCACCAATGATGACCACACCACTTGATACTGTACGACCACGGATAATAGTGTCATTACCCATCCCGCGAAGGATAACGCCGGAGCGGTTAATAGCGATGTTGGTATGACCCACATCAAATATACCCTTGCCCAACTGTACAACATACAAGTTGGTTGGGGATGCACCACCGGCTGCTTCTACTGCGTCGCCCGCCGCTTGGATTGCATAATTGATATCGTCTGCCGTGGCACCCTCCTCCAGGGTTATATAAATTGGAGGATTAAAGTTTACGGTAGGAATACCGCCAGGAATGCCAGAAAGGTGGAAATCGGTATGGATGCCCACATCAGGTACAATTGAGCCCGCAAAGTTGGTGAAATCCGGCATGGGCCTGGGCACTGGTGGAACAATAACACGCAAATTACGGGTTGCCGAAAAGTTCGTAGTACTAGCAGTTATTGTCACGTCACCGGTTTGGCCTACTACGGGTGTAACTAAGCCGGTTGCACTTATACCTGCTGTTAAAGGTACGTCGGATGTCCAGCTGGTGACTTGTTCCATTAAAAATGGATGGGAAAAGCTAACATTGAACTGTTGGGTTGCTGAATACGCCAGAATGAATGGCGTCGGATTTGCTGGGGTTATTGTCATAGTAGGTGATGCGGGCCATTCTCCAAAAAAGGACAAATGATTTAGCGTTACACCTGGATTAGAGTTATTGGCCACCTCAAATATCATAACGCCCCAGTGATCACCACGAAACACGGGATGACTAAGATCATATACCTTCCAACCAGGGCCTGTTAAAACAGGAAACATATGCCCAGGTGCATCTGCCCACTGCATTCTAATAATAGGTTGCATCACCCCGGCACCAGTGTATTCAACCAGCATCCATTGGGCGTCTCTAATCATGCCAAAATCATAAGAAAAAGCAGTTGGTTGCCAGCTCGGAGCACCATCCCATCCATTGAATATAATGAGATTATCTCCACCACCACTAGGAGCCGAGTTTCTATTGACGTTAAACGTCCACAGCCATGTAGCACCATCAACACCAGCATGACCGCCCGCATAATCGCCCGTTGGTCTGGCAGTTGGTGCCCTTATAATTGCGGTGAAAGGATCAATTGATAAAGGCATAATTCCAATATAACCATCGGTAGGCTCTATTTCATAGCCATATTCTGGCTCTTCATCATAACCATAGCCAGGTTCCTCTTCATAGCCGTACTCTGGCTCTTCTTCATCGCCGTAGACGGGTTCTTCTCCATCGCCGTCTGCGGGCTCTTCTTCGTAGCCGTAGCCAGGTTCTTCATTGTAACCATAGCCTGGCTCCTCTTCATAACCATAGGCGGGTTCCTCTTCACCACCATAGGCAAGTTCTTCTCCATTGCCAAGGTCTTCATAACCTTCAGCAATCACTGCTGTATCACCATCATCAACTTCCATGGCAAATACGCCAACAGGGAACATGCTCATTACCAATGCGAAAACTAACAGCAGTGACAGTAATTTTCTTGTTTTTCTCACGTTTTTCTCCTCTCTTTAGACGGTATGCACCGTGGTGTGGGATGCCGGGGTTAGCCACTTCTCCTCCTCTTGTTTTTGGTTAAACTTTGAAAAAGCTTGCTAAATGACATTTCAGCTAACACCTTTTTGCACAAATAAAACTAAACATCTGCCATTGACTATAGCAGCTATGCATAATGCAGGTCAATAGGATGCAAAATTTACATATTTATGTGCATATCCGACAGTTAATAGCTAGGGGTTTTTATGTGCAAAAGCACGGAATGTGCCGCTAAACTTTGCTGCATCGTAAAAAACGGGCCGACTCATTAAGAGAGCGGCCCGTTGATGATTTGGGGAAAGCTTTCGTCTAACTCATTCCTCCCGCCGATAATACCGATAACCATACCCCGCTCTTTGGCGGTTATCCAAGTGGAGCACATCGTCATTGACAGTAAAAGTCCAGCTTTCGATTACCGCATCCACCTCCATCATCAGGTGGTCACCATGGGCATCCCAAAAAAAAGCGTCTCTCTCCAGGGGCCAACCGCGGGTACCGGTGCCGTCTTCAAAAAACTCATACGACCAGCGGTTATTTTCGGCAAAGAGCCAAGCACCTACCAGCGGATGCCCGGTAAAATCTACAATATAATATTCCGGAAGGACAAAATCCTCCTCCCATCTTACATAAGTGTAACTCCATCCGGCTAAGGGGTTAATAAGGTTTAGCACATCCCCTTCCACATAGTAGTTTATGGTTTCATGAAACAATCCGATTGTTATGGCTAAATGACCTGTGCCCCTTACTACCCAGGTAAATGGCTCAAGGTCTGGGTAAAAGCCCCTTTCTCCCCGGCCATTTGGCTCAAAGATGTAAACATAGTTATTGTCCATATCCCATGCCCATGCACCTATAAGGGCCTCGTCAAAATGTTCCGGCTCGGGGGTTGGGGCTGGGATATTTAGGCTTGAAAAACGGGAAAGAATTTCGCTAATAGGGTCAAAGACTAAATTATATGTGATGATAATTGTGCGGGCATATCCGCCTTTTAGGTTAACAAAGTTGCGCCCTATAATACTGTCTTCGCCCATACTTGTTGTGGTTTCAAAGGCGTACCAGATATGATCGCCTATTTGAGTAGTACCTGGGATAACCGCGGCACTTACGCCTACCTGTTCTAGGGTGGCCAGTGCTATTTCCATATATTCTTCCTCTGTAATCCTTGATAGGGGGCGGCTTAGCCGCTCGTACATAATTTTTACGTTTATTCCGGTAAAGGGGTCGGTTACCAGCATGTCTATGAGGTTAGCCCCTGTGGCTTCCCATATGCTTTCGGGAATCACGTGGCCATGGGCTACTAGTATGTCCGGGGTCATCCCAAGTAGGGCTGCTATGTCCTCGTCTGTGGATATTGTCCAACCTATGGGGGTTATAAAGCGGAGGTTTAGGTATTCGCTTATATAGGTTTCCTCTGCCCATATGCCACGGGCCGGGCTTTCACCGGACGAGGAGGACGTAACGCTTGAGAAGTCTGTTTCAGCTCTTCCATTGCAGGCTGATAGGACTATCGCAGCCAGTGCTACTAGCACTACTATTAAGATATGCCTCTTCATATTGTCCCTCCATTTTGTGGTTTTATGCCTTATGGTAACACCCTTGTATATGGGAATCAAGGGCGTGCGGGATACATATATTAATAGGTATTCGTAGATACTGGGGGGTGCTTATGGGAAAGAAGCAAATATTTCGGCAACGTATGATTCTAGGCCTTTTGCTTATTACAGGGGCGGCTTTATTTATGTGGGCACAGGGGTTTCTTTCGGAAACAGTGGAGGGAGAGGCTTTGGCTTTTGATTTCAGCCTTCCTTTAGCCCATGTACGGAATTATTATGATGACATGTACGTTCCTTATTATACCCATGAGCCGGTAGTCCCATTTTCCCTTGTGGGCATAGACGATATCATCTTTACCCCACCGGTACCGTCAAAGGAGCGGGCGGCTGTCACTGCCACCCTAACCCCACGCCTTAACACAGAATATATTGAGCGACTTATGTCCTTTGACTATCTCACAAGCCGCATCTTTTTAGTGGACAGGTACACGACTTTGTTTCCGTCAGATATTGATACTTACGCCTTTTTACATGCCGATTTAAGGCTGGACACCACGGTACCCGGCCCTCAGGTGCTTATTTTTCATACACACTCCCAGGAACGGTTTGTAGACTCCAACCCCCTTGACCCTATGGATGGGGTAGTAGGGCTAGGCCGCGAGCTTGCGGAAATACTGGCCCATACCTACGGTATCGAAACCATGCACTACACAGGCCAATTTGATATGGTTAACGACATGCCACGAAGACAAGGAGCCTACGAGCGAATGGAGCCGGTTATTAAGCAGCTTTTAGCGGACAACCCCTCCATCCAAATGGTTATTGATATCCATCGTGACGGGGTGAGGCAGGGGGCCGGGCCTTTTATCACATATATTGATGGACTGCGTACCGCCCAGATTATGTTTTTTAACGGCTTAAGTCGCCAAAACCGGGGCGGGCAAATTACGGCGGTACCATGGCTACCCAACCCGTATCAGAGAGAGAACTTGAACCTTAGCTTTCAGCTGCAATTAGCCGCTAATTATTTTTATCCCGGGTTTGCCAGGCGGGTGTACCTTAGAGAGTTTAGATATAGCCTGCATATGACACCTATGAGCATGTTTGTTGAGGTGGGAAATCAATATAATACCTTTGAGGAAGCCCTGGGGGCTATGGGGCCTTTAGCTAGTGTTATTGCGTCTGTAAAACTGGGTGGGCCGCCTGAGCTAAGATGAGTGGGCAGAGGAAACCACAAATTTACCGTGGATATTTCCCGTAAATGCGATATAATCATCTCTAGTAATAGACTTCATGCGTAATTACATATGCGGCCATAAAACGTACGGGCATTAACGTGTTTTTATGGCCGCTTATTCAGAATTTCGCATAAAGTCTAACTAAATAAAGGAGATGAAAAAATGACTATCAAGCAACATTCGTCCACGCTAACCAAATTGCTTATCTGCCTGGCAGCAGCCCTGGCAATCATTATGTTTGCGGGGCCCATTTCGGCCCATGCCAGTACCCCGGACATAAGCGTCCACATTAATGGTGTGCCGGTTGAGTTTGAAGGCCAAGGCCCGGTAATCGTTGATGGCAGGACTTTAGTCCCCGTAAGAGGTGTATTCGAAGCCCTGGGCTTTACCCCAGCCTGGGACGCGGAGGCAAGGCGCGCCATCCTAACAAGAGACAGCGACAGAATTGTCATAAACATCGGCAGACATACATTTTCCGTAAACGGCGTTAATATGACTTTAGAAGTCCCGGCCCAAGTTATCCAGGGCAGCACCATGATACCCTTAAGAGACGTACTAGAAGCCGTAGACTACCAGCTTGACTGGAACGCCCACACTAGGCGGATAGATATCAGCTCGGGTCTTAGACGCTTTTCCGAAAGCACCCCGGAGGGCAGATTCTACGGCTTTAGAAACGCCGCAGGGGATGTGGTGATACCGCCAATCTTTGCCGGCACCCATTATCAAGGCTTTACCGAAGGACTTGTGGCGGCAAATGCCGGTACATGGCACTCCCCCCTATGGGGCTTTATTGACAGACACGGAAACGTGGTTATCGACCATATATACCGCTCGGCCCAACAATTTGGCGGCGGGCTTGCCGCTGTAAGAGAAGGGGACAGCGACCTGTACGGCTTTATAGACCGTGGCGGCCGCACTGTTATAGCCCCTATGTTTGAAAGGACAACCCGCTTCCAAAACGGTTTTGCGGCAGTGGCCACAGGCAACCCTTTGCAGTGGGGATTTATAAACCAAGAAGGCCGCATAATAGTCCCGCTTTCATATGATTGGGTAGGCAATTTCTCTGGCGGCGTTGCCAGGGTACGTCAAGGCGGCCTGTACGGGATAATAAGCGAACGAGGCAACGAGCGTCTACCTGTTTCCTTTGAATGGATTGATAACTTCGATGCCGAAGGCTTTGCCAGGGTACGCCGGGATGGCCTGTATGGAATAGTTAACAGCGATGGCCGGGAAATTGCAGCCCCAGCCTTTGACAGGGTAGGCTCGCGCTGGTGGAGCGGCAATGTTTTCACAGACGGCCTTGTAATAGTAGAGCGAGGGGATTATCAAGGCATAATAGATAGCAGGGGTCGCGAAGTGGTACCCGTGGTTTACAACTTTGTTGAGGAATTTCAAGACGGATTTGCGGCGGTAGGCATGGGCCGAAGCGCATGGGATGAAAATGCCCGCTGGGGGCTGGTTAATAATAGAGGGGAGTTAGTTGTAAACGTTGACTTTACTTCCAGCGATATCCGCACGATAAGGCAGTTGATGGGCCGCCCTGCGGACTCCTTCCCCAGAAATGTTGAGCAGCTTCATTGGTACGAGGTGCGCCCGATTTTAAATGCCCACAGGCGGGAGCCATTCCAGATTTTTGATGTATGGACAGGCATAACCTACAGTGTGCTGGCTTTATCTAATGGAAACCACTCCGATGTGGAAACCGTAACCGCCCGCGATACCGAGTTGTTGTTTGAGGCCTTTGGCGGCATACAAACCTGGAGCAGTCGGCCTGTGTGGGTGCTTGTA
>Ga0123355_10022650_pt1 | contig 10073 bp, 9 predicted proteins | sample TergutEmb28metaG_3_FD_89872 | JGI IMG/M metagenome (GOLD analysis project Ga0123355, IMG submission 89872) | Embiratermes neotenicus P1 segment gut microbial communities from Petit-Saut dam, French Guiana - Emb289 P1 | ecosystem: Host-associated > Arthropoda: Insects > Digestive system > Gut ...
ATTTTATCAAGAATGCGTGGGCAAGCCTACGTCACCGGAAAAAAGATACGCCGTTCTAATGTAAGTGATGTACAAGAAAATTTTGCTATGGGCTGGACAGTTGACCTAACAGGCAAATTTGTAGAAGTGACATGGTTACCAAAGTGTACAGCCACCCCCCCAAGCCGTAATGCACAACAGACAACCGGCTCCAGTATAAACCACAGCCCGGACAGTATGACTATTACAGCCTTGCCATTAGAGTACAATGGCGATTATGAGTATATAGCGGATACATCTGACAAGGAATCCGGATTTACACCTGCAGATGCAGCCTCATTCTTTAATGAAGTGCCGGTAGTACCGCCGATAACCCCGGCAGGGGTGCAAGGGCTGGCCACAGCAACAGCAAGTGAAAAATGATGTTGTAATATGTAAAAAGTACTGTGCTATTAATAGTATGGATAAAGTGAAACCACCCTGCTAGTGACTGAACTGCCGGGTGGTTTATTTTTACTTACTGGAAGGGTAAGATGCTCAAATAAAAAATATACATAGCCGCCCAAAAGCGGCATTTCGTTTTGTGTCCGTTTCGGACACATTTTTATTTCACAAATATGGAGGCCGGTATGAGCAAAAGAAGCATAGCAGTAAAACCAGCACAAACACTTGAAATTATACTTCCGGGTGGCAGAAGCAAGGACGTTGTTTTTAATATGGAAGCATTAATGCTTTTTACGGAAGAGTTTGGGGATATCTCAAGAATTTCAGAAGAGCATTTAAACCGCCCGTACGAGACTGCTTCTATGATTTTATATGCGGGGATGGCGGTACTTGATTCAAGTACAACAATTGAAGACGCTAAAGAAATTATGGTTGGTGGGGGCGTTGCGTTGTTGGCAGAAATAATGCACATGTTCCAAGAAAGCTTTAGCGAAATTGACCAAGAGGAGTTAAAAAAAAACTTGATACCGGTGATAAACAAACACTTGAAACTAAACAGGGCACAGAGGAGAGCGGTAGCAAGGGTATAAATTTTGACTACCTATATTACATTTTTTGCGTGGAAATGAAGCAGCCGGAGGCTGTTTTTTTTAAAGGCACGCTTAGAAAAATTATTTTTTTAATTAATGAACATATTAAGCATTTGCAACAACGAAACGGTGAAGCTGCAGGGGCGGAGCAGGTTGTAGAAGTTAAGAGTATGAAGCATTTTAAAAGCATTATGTAGCGGGGGTGCAGTAGTGGCGAGAGGTTATAGGCGTACAATATCAATTGATTTTGACACAAGCCAAGTAAAAAAAGGTGCAAAAGACGTAAATGCCGCCATGCGTGCCCTAGATTCTGACTTTAGAAAAAGCTCTGAGGAAGTGCGGAAGTATGGCCGGGAAACAGATGGCTTGGCTCTCCAAAAAGAGGTTTTGACAAAGAAGATTGAATTGCAAACGGGAAGGATAGAAGAGCTACAGAAGGAGTACAACACAGCAAAAGATACTTTGGGCGAATACAATAAGCGCACAATGCAGAAAAAAACAGAATTAAATAACGCCACGGTTGCCCTTGATAAAATGAAAGACCAGCTTGCCAGAACTACTAATGAGCTAAAAAACAAAGAGACTGCTCTCGGAAGAGCTATAAGTAAGATTGATGATTTAAAACGGAGCGCACAAGAAGCCGGGGTAGATGTAGATAAGCTTGCAGGCAATTTTGTAAAAACAGGTGCCGTTTTAACGGGCATTGGTGCTATAGCGGGAACAATGGCTATGACTTTTGATGATGCCATGGCAAAAATATCTTTGCGTGCAGATACATCTGTATATAGTATGGATGAACTACGCAATATGGTTTTGAATGTGGCAAGTGCCTACACCATTTCAGCAGGAGAAGTAGCAAATGCAGCATTCTCTATGTTGGATTCTAACTTAGCTACGGAGGATCTAGCACAAGGGTTATCTAATGCCGCAACACTTGCAAGGGTTGGCTTTACGGATATGGGTACATCCCAGCGCACACTTATGCGATATACTAACCTCTTCAATTTGAGTATAGAAGAACAATCTAAGTTAGTTGACCAGATGGCCGTAGCCATGGACAGAGGCGATTTAAGTCTCGTCGATTTATATAACTCCTTAGACCGTGTTGCATTGTCGCTTAATAGGGCAGGTGTTTCACATGAAGAGTATCTTGCCGCTTTAACAACAATGACAGCGCAGGGCATATCAGCAAGAGATGCGCAGCGTGCTTTAATGCGTGCACTTGATGAAATGGCAAATCCTTCTACTAAAATTACAGAATTAGCGGAAGAAATGGGATTTTCGTTTAACCGTAATATAAATGCATCCAGAGGGTTTACGGGTACACTCGAAGTACTTAACCGTGTGGCAAACAGCTCTTCCGGGGCGTTAGATGACCTTTTCAAAAACTGCCAAGCAATTGGTGCTGTTTTTGCTTTAACAGGAGAAAGTGCGGAAGCTTTTAGGGGCAACCTTGACGCAATAGGCAACGCCAGCGGTATTGCAGATGAACAACTTTCTAAACTGGAAAGTACAGCAGGTGCAGATATGCGAGCGGCGTTAAATGATTTGCAAATTAATTTAATACGTGCCGGGGATGCATTCCAGCCAGTTATATCTATTGTTGCTAGCTTTATTTCTGCAATTGCCGGAATGCCAACGGGTGTAATAGTCGCTGTATCTGCATTTGGGGCACTATTAATAGTACTTGGCACGTTCATAAAACTAGTTAACCAACTAAAAACTGTACAGCAAGGATACTTGACAATAAAAGCGGCACTTAATGCGATACTTGGAAGAAATGCTGCTGCTAATAAAGCGGCAACGGCCTCTACTGCTGCATTAACAAAATCACAAATTAGTGCGGCTCTTGCAAATGCGACACTAACCAAAACACAGGCGCAAGCATTGCTTATGTCAGGCAAGCTTTCTAAAGCACAAACAATACAGGCTCTAAAATCTGGTACATTGGCCAAGGCAGATATCAAGGCGGCTGTTGCAAGTGGTGCACTAAGCAAAGCTAAGGCAGGAGCAATACTAAAAAATGCCGGGTTGTTAAAATCAAATGCAGCACTTGCGGCAAGTAATAAAGCTGTGGCAGCGTCTGCCAAGGTAGTAGGCTTTAGCTTTAAACTAATGAAGAAACCGTTAATCATAATTGGTGCTGTTGTTGCTGGTCTAATTGCATTGTTTACAATACTGGGCTTAATCTCCCGCAATTCTAGACAGGAAGCGGATAGAGCTGTTGGCCAAATGAATGCAAATGTAGCAAATGCACAACGCCAAGGCGCACAAGCTAACCAAGCTGGGGCAACAACAGCATCCACACAAATAGCAAGCATTGCCCCAATGGTAGAAAGCCTACCCCGTTATGCCCGTGGTACCACAAACCACCCCGGAGGCCGTGCTTGGGTTGGTGAAGAGGGCCCGGAAATTGTTGATTTACCAGCTGGTAGCCGTGTATACACTGCAGCACAAAGCCGTAAAATGACACAAGATAATAATGGCCAAATGGTTTATGTCGATAAGTTAATACTCCAAGTAGACATGGATGAAGTTGGGGAAGTTTATCGACTAATAGACATTGTAAGGGATTTTGCGCATAACAAAATTGTGTACGGGGGGGTGTAGCCGTGAGGGTAATATGTAAATGTGTGGGGAGTACTTTTGTAAGAAGGAGAACATTCACAGGCTCTTTTCATACCAATGAAGAACATACAAACACTAATTACGGAAACCGGACTAGTTTTGATGTTAGTTGGAGTTTTGAAGCAACTCTAGTATCTTCAACAGAAGACGATAGACGAGCCATACTTCAATTTGAAATACCTGACATAGATTTTGCAAAAATCAAAACGATAACGCTAGTAAACCATAGCGCCAGCGGCTTTACTAGGCAACGAGATTTTGAAATTGCAAGCGTTGTTGTTACGTCTGGCAGTGTTAATGTTGAAAACCGCATTACTTGGAACAATATGAATAGTATACTATCCACACAAACCATAATGTTAGCAAGGGAACAAACAATAACTGCCTTAAGTGAGTGGCGGGTAGACATAACGCCCATTTTTAATAGAAACGCATTTCAAAATAATATATTTAGCATACGATTGCGCCACCCCATGCCAGCACCCCCGGACACATTAATATTTCATGCTCGTAACCGTGGAACTGGCTTTCCATTCGTTGAAATAGAAATGGAACCCATGCCAAGCTTGCCACCAATTAACCTGCTGCCAATATCAACAAAAAACCCAAAAGCACCTGTAACATTCAGCTGGTGGCATAACCCAAACCCGGAGCTACCAATAGAAGACCCACAGATAGCATCTGAGTTAACAGTATGGCAAGACGGCCCCCCCCAAGGATATTTACAATTGAAGGTGACGTTAACGAAATTACACTACCTGAAAACACCTTTACACAATATACTGATGTATTTTTTACAGTACGAACGAAAACCGAGTATAACGGCTGGGGTGAAATGTCCGAAGCGGCTACATTTCCATTTGCTGAAACGCCTCCACTACCACCGTCGTTAATATTTCCGGTTGGCATTTCCGTATCTGGTTTAAGTGGTGTTCTACTGGAATGGTCATACAATTCTCCGTTTGACACTTTTGCAACACGTTTTGATATTCGCTACCGTATAGATGGTGGTGTATGGATAGACATATCTAACTACAGCGATAGTAATACCCCGGCCAGAGCAACCGCAATGACCCAAGCTATAGAAGTACAGGCAAGAGTAGACTGGCAAGTTAGAGCCTACGGAGAATTGGGAGACGTGGGCTCATGGTCCGATGTCGCCACATTTTTCACAATAGGCATACCGAAGCCACCTACTATAGTAAGTGTAACCAACTCCAACCGTCCTACAATCAATTTTTCTGCACAAAACCTAATGAGCTGGGAAATAGAAATATGGAAGAATGGCAGTAGAATTTACGAAACAGGCAATCAACCTTTTACAGGTGAATACCAGCACATAACAAACCAATTCTTTGCCAACGGTAATTACATTGCAAGAATGCGTGGCACAAATGAATTCGGCATAACATCCGGATGCGTAGAGCGTCCGTTCACCATACACACTATACCACCGGAGGCCATGACGCTTAGCGCTGTTAATAATTTACGTCGTTTCATACGTCTATGTTTTAACAATGAAGGCAGCAATACAGTTTATGTATACAGAAGCGTATGGCAAGAAAATAAGTTCTTGCGAATAGGCAAAACCACCGGTTGTATATTTGATGATTACACCGCAGCACCCGGCGTACGGTATGAATACTTTGCCCGTGCAGTAACAGCAAAGTTTAGTTTTGCGGATAGCAACCGAGCAACCGGGCTGGCGGAATTTGCCGAAACTACTTTCGCTGAATACAATAATTTGCAAGGTATGCTTTTTTTAGAATATCAGGCAGGGGGCATACCTACTAAAGATGCTACCTTTGCTGCAGAAAAATCTCTTACACAATTTACGGGCAGAAGTAAACCCGTGTTACAAGTTGGTGAGCATACAAGTAATAGTATTTCGTTTTCTTTCTACTGCTCTCGTAATGCTCATGAGAGGCTAAAAAAACTGGCAGAAAGCGGTAAGGTTTTACTTATGCGAGATAAGCGGCACGGTAGTATATTTGGCACTATAGCAGGTTCTATTACTACCCGTTTAATCGCAGTTTTAGACGGGTTTGTTGTATCATTCGCATTTACCGAGGTCGATTTTAGACAAGAGGTGGACATTGAATGATAAACCCAAATAATTACAACATGAAGCAAATTGAAGACGCCTTGCGAATGACGAACAATTCCCGCAAGGTGTCTTTTCGTTATGACCTTTTGAACCGTAACGACATAAAAATTGGCACGTTGGACGGTGTGACTAATGCCAAGGTAACATATGGCGAATTCCGAGTAATAAAGCGTTCTGCAACCTTCGGATTAAATGTGTACATGCAAAAAGAAATCGACTTTATTCGTGACCAAATACAGCCATGGTTTATATTGCATATGCCTACTGGCGGCACTGTAGAGTGGCCGCTAGGTATATTTCTATTAGAATCCCCAAGCGGTAAAACAAAGGGCAAGCTAAGAAGTAGAAATATTGGCGCATATGACAAAACAATAATTATAGACCAAGATCGTTTTGACGAACGCCATTTTATTGAAGCCGGGACCAATTTTGTTGGCGCAATAACCAGAATACTTAATACCGCAGGTATTACAAAAGTAAATATAGCGGAAACACACTTAACTCTGCCAAGCGATAGGGAACTCCCTATAGGGATGAAAAAGCTACATGCAGTAAATGAGCTGCTTAGTAGTATAAACTATACATCTGTACGAGTAGATGAAGCGGGCTTTATGCGAGCAGACCCATATGTTGAGCCAGCAAGACGGCCAGTTACGCAGGTATACAATGCCGACAAAGATAGTATTGTGCATCCGGAAATTAGCGAAAGTTTGGACATTGCCGGGCGGCCTAATGTTTTTATACGGGTATCTGTGAATGTTGAAAAATGCACAGAAATGGTTGCAACATTCGCAAATAATGACCCACAATCGCCAATATCGACAATTAATAGAGGGCGGCGGATTGTTAATTTTGAAGAAATACACGGCATTGCTAACCAAGAAACGCTTGAAAGCCACGTACGGCGGATTGGTATAGAAAGCACATCTGCATTTAGCCACCTGACATTTAGCAGCGCACTAATGCCAACCCATGGCAGCGCAGATACATTGTTGTGTATATTTCCGGAAGTATTTGCAGGTTCTCAAAAATGGTCTGAAACGTCTTGGGAGATGGATTTAAAGTTTAACGGAGAAATGAAACACGAAGCTAGGAAGGTGAGCCAAATATGATGCCCACAAAAAATCAGTTCTGGGAAAATGAAGTAGGCAAAAACGGTGCAAAAGCTGGAACATTTGAAAGAAAGGCATTTGTCACAGGGCTTACACCAGATGGCAGACCAATTATAAAATTTACAGGTGAGACGATACCCAGTAAAAAAATATATATACATGTAAAAAACTACACTCCGGAAGTAGGTGACATGGTTATGCTAATTGGCGATGTTATTATAGGAGGTTGGCGCAGTGTTGAATAAAACATTTAACGTAGAACTTAACACCAAACACAGTGGGCACAAGCTTACGGACATACTTGTTAACCAAGGAGATACAAGGAGCATCGTGTTTAATATACGAGTTTTCGACGGTGCGGAAGAATTAAATTATAACGACATAGATATGGCAGCACTTTTTTTCATTAAACCGGATAGGCTTGTATACCAAGCCAATGCAGACTGGACACCCCAAGGTTTTACATGCACGCTAACCCAACAGCCAGTAGCGGTACCGGGAGTAGTTACCGCAGGTCTTGCGTTGTACGGGGAAAATAAAGAGCGAATAACAACATTGTATTTTACATTTATGGTGAAGCCCGACCCTATGAGGGAAGATGTTGTAGAAAGCTCTGTGGAGTTTGATGCACTGGGCAGAGCAATAGCACTTTTGGAGTGGGCCATATTGCAGTATGAGCAATTCCCACGATTAAATGTGCTTGGGAAATTTAATACAGAGGATGAACTGAAAGCGGCCTTTCCTGACGGTAGTGATGTTGGGGGCGGCTTTTTTGTTGGTGACGGTGACAATGCTAGGTATTTTTATTGGAGCATTATAACCGGAACGTGGGAAAATGCTAACCCATGGCGTGGGCCTGGGGGTGCTACTGGGCCGCCAGGTTTGGCCGCAACAATACATGTTGGTCAGGTTAATACATTGCCGGCTGATAGGCCTGCAAGTGTAAGAAACTCCGGAACTACCCATAATGCGATTTTTGACATTGAGATACCTCAAGGATTAACAGGGCAGCAAGGCCCTGTCGGGCCTAGGGGGGAAAGTGGTTTAGTTGTTCCATTGCAAAATGGCTTCTTCCGCTTGGAGCTTCGAGACGATGGACATCTTTATATAGTATCACATGGGGGTGGTTCTCATGGGTTGAGTATAAACACTGATGGACATTTAATTTTAACTTTGTAGGAGGAAATGTATGGAATTACAAGAATTTGACTTAGGCAGGGTAGTTGGCCCTGTTGGCCCGATAGGCCCAGAGGGCCCACCCGGGGCGTCACCCCTGACACAACACCTAGTACAACGCTTTCAAAACACAGTAGGCGTTGGCCTTCACCTAAAAACCGACATACCGGCAACCGCAGCAGGTAATGTATTTTGCCGCATTGGTGGCGATTCCGAGAGGCAAGTTAGAGCAATTGACACAAAAATAAGTTTTTACCACAATGCGTCAGGCCTTTCCACGTCTACGCAAATGATAATGCTTAATAATGGTATGGACATGGCGCCATTTGCCACTTTTGTAGACACGGATAACACAATATCTATATACATTCCATACGGCTATCAGCGCTCTTTGACGTATGCTGAAATATATTGGGGCACAACCGCAACAACTTTTAGTGGTGGGCTAAGGACTAACCGATGCACGGACATTATACGCATAACAGGAGAACATATAACAAGTGGTACGAACTATGTACGGTGCCCTATTGCTACTGTCTTTAATTATGGTGTTACACGTGCCCGGACACATACGGCGTGGGTGGCAACGCAAGACGGTAATAATAACAACCGTGGCAACACCCGAACTTCATCGAAGTTAACTCTTGAAGAGGCAATCAAAGCCACGGGTGACTTGACCTCAAGTATAGCGCTCTACATCAACAGGTTTACAACACAAGCCCCTCTACCATATGATTCAGCACGACCGTATGCAGTTGGAGAGAAGTGTTCCAGTGGCGGATTTGTATGGACTAGACGTATTGCAGGAACAGGTGTAAGCCCTGCATTAACCTCTGCAACGTGGGGCATAGACCTGGAAACACAAGAAGGTATGCATGATTTTTGCATATTTAGCGGCGAATTTGACCCAGAAGAATCATATGGCCGTGGTGAAATAGTAACATTCCCTACAGGACAGCCAAATAACCCTATTATGACATACATTTGCGCTCAGACAATAGAGGCTTCTTTCCAAGGAGAACACACAAAGCCAACTGGTACACTGTCATCTAATCGCAATTGGATGGCCATAGGTGCGTATAATCCTGTCGTACCAGTCACATTTTCTAGTTCCGGCTGGGTGCAGTTCCGGATGTTAACTGGGCATGGAACGTCTGCGCTAGAGCCTATTGATGTGTTATTCCTAAACTCTCTAACATTATCTCGCAACGGAAGTGTTTGGGTAGAATCAAGAGTTCGTGTCGGGTCTACGTACAACCTTAGCTATTGCAGCAGTGCTCATCAAACACAAACAATGTCAGCGCTTCATATAGACACAAACCATGCAGGAACTGTATTTTTTCAAAATGTTGTGAACACCTTTTCTCGGGTAGACCACAATCATTGTGGATATGTAGCCTATAGGGGAGCAACCACCATGGTAACAGACACCCCTACACGCCAACCAGTGTCGTGCAGGGGCACACCACTACATTTTGTGAGTACAACAGCCATTATAGGAAACAATAGAGGCAATTCTGCCACTGTAGCCGCAAGTCCTAATACTGCAGTTTGCTTCAATCCGAATGATGGTGGAAAGATATTTTTCACGGGTGGCACATCCGCAACGAATATTACAGTGACTATTAGCGGATTCCGTGCAGCCGTAAATGCCGGGTTTGGCGGAATAATTGAGTTTAATAACCGGACATTAACAATTAATAAGGATGCGCCAGGGATGTTGCCACAGCCAGACGGCCATATTGTCTTCCGGGCAGAAACTACCGGTGAAATTATTCGTGGCCAAAACAACGAAATAATTAACCGCAATGGTGGCAGTGATGAATTTATTGGCAATGGTCGCTTCACAGACAAGCGTGCGGCCTAGAAAGGATAGGTGTATATATGGAAAAAGTTTTAAAATCAGATGCATTAGCTAAGTTGGTTGAGCTAATGAGTGAGCATGAAACAAATGAAGAACTAAGGTTGTATTTGGAAGAGGCGTATTGTAGCGTAAGTGCGGAAACATGCAGTTTTTATGATGGTTCTGACGCATTG
>Ga0123355_10022651_pt1 | contig 10073 bp, 7 predicted proteins | sample TergutEmb28metaG_3_FD_89872 | JGI IMG/M metagenome (GOLD analysis project Ga0123355, IMG submission 89872) | Embiratermes neotenicus P1 segment gut microbial communities from Petit-Saut dam, French Guiana - Emb289 P1 | ecosystem: Host-associated > Arthropoda: Insects > Digestive system > Gut ...
TCGCTTAAGCTCACTGTGCCTAATGCGGCACGGGAAACGTTCGCTTAAGCTCACTGTGCCTAATGCGGCACGGGAAACGTTCGCTTAAGCTCACTGTGCCTAATGCGGCACGGGAAACGTTCGTTTAAGCTCACTGTGCCTAATGCGGCACAGGAAACGTTCGCTTGAAGCTCACTGTGCCTAATGCGGCACAGGAAACGTTCGCTTGAAGCTCACTGTGCCTAATGCGGCACGGGGATAACCGCAACCACCAAAGGATGATAAAATGGAATATACCAAAAAAGTACAAGACCACTTCATGAACCCCCGCAACGTAGGCGAAATGAAAGACGCAAGCGGAGTAGGCACGGTAGGTAATACCCGATGCGGTGACGTAATGCGCGTCTATCTCAAAATAGAAAACGGCATAATAACAGACGCAACTTTCAAAACCTTCGGTTGCGGTGCGGCAATTGCCACATCCAGCATGGCAACAGAAATGGTAAAAGGAAAAACCATACCCGAGGCACTAACTATCACAAACAAAGCCGTAATGGAAGCTTTAGATGGCTTGCCTGCTGTAAAGGCACATTGCTCCAACTTGGCGGAAGAAGCACTGCAGTCCGCCTTATGGGATTACGCACAAAAAAACGGCATAAAAATTGACGGACTGTCAGAACCAAAAAAACATGACGACCATTGATTTCTGTGGTATAATCTTATAACGTATACTTTAAACTGCATAAATTGCGCATACTTGCGACTGCAAGTAAACGCTGGAGGGAATGGCGACTATGTACAAAGAAGGGGATAGGATTGTTTACCCGCTGTATGGGGCAGGCATAATAACAGAGCTTGAAACCAAAGACATAGACGGCGAACTTTTAACCTACTACGTACTAAACATTCCCGTGAACAATTTAACAATAAAAATTTCCGCACAAAAGGCGGAAGAATTGGGCGTGCGCCATATCCTTGCCAAGGAAGATGCAATGGTTGAGCTTACAAGCATAGCTGACATAGACGTAGACATGCCCGACAACTGGAACTTGCGTTACAAAGAAAACATGCTGCGCATTAAAACAGGTGAGCTGTCACAAGTTGCAATTGTATTCCGCAGTTTACTCTTTAGAGAGCGGGAACGCGGTCTCTCCACTGCAGAAAAGAAGATGATGACCACCGCCAAGCAAATAATATTATCAGAGCTAATATTATCACTGGACATTGATAAAACAGAAGCAGAAGATATTTTGAAGGACATGTATAACTAAAAACCTTAGGCCGCTCCCACGAAAGCCAAATTGCTATGCAAAATGGCTTTCGTAAGGGCGGCCTTTGATATTATTAATCTTTAAAAATCTAATTTCGAAAGGATATTTTTTATGCAAACAAACATTACCCTACACATCCAGCCGGACTACGAAAGCCTAAGCCTAACAGCCGCCCGCCTGTTCGCCCGCGCGGTACGTATGCGCCCCACGGGAGTTTTCGGCTTCGCCACAGGAAGCACACCTACAGGCATGTATGCCGAACTTGTAAAAATGTCCACAAAAGGTGAAGTAGACTTTAGCCAAGTAACCGCCTTCAACCTGGACGAATACATGGGCTTATCAGGCGACCACCACCAGAGCTACCAATATTTCATGGCAAAGAACTTATTCAATAACGTAGGACTACCCATACCAAACCGCAACATCCCCAGTGGAACCACCACAAACCCAACAGAAGAATGCATCGCCTACGAAAAAAAAATAATCGACAGTGGCGGAATAGATTTACAAATCCTGGGAATTGGCAATAATGGACACATAGGCTTTAACGAACCGGCTGATATCTTCGCCGGCCCAACGGCCCACGTTCCCCTCGCCCCGGAAACAATCCAAGCAAACGCCCGCTTTTTCGACAATCCCGACCAAGTACCCAAATTCGCCATAAGCATGGGCATCCAAACCATAATGATGTCTAAAGCAATCATGCTACTCGCAAGCTCAGACACCAAAGCAGGCATATTATACGATGCCCTACGCGGCCCAATCACTCCAAAAATACCCGCCTCCGTATTACAACTGCATCGCAACGTAGTAGTAGTAGTCGATAAAGCCGCCGGTAAGTTTTTGTAAGAAGCTAAAACCGTGGGGCGTTACCCCCACGGTTTTAGCTAAACAATCCCCAAAGGAGCGCGCTACATGTCAAGTAAAACCGGTACATCCTTTGTGCGTCAAGCCGCGATACTAGGTGCGGCTTCTATTTTTGTGCGCTTCATAGGTTTTTTGTACCGTATTCCTCTTACGCGTATGATTGGTGACGAAGGTATTTTCTTTTATGGTGCGGCGTATTCCGTTTATGGTTTTGTGCTGATTGTTACTGCGGGTACTTTTCCTGCTGCTATTTCTAAGCTGACTAGTGAGCGTATTGCTCGTAAGCAGTATCGTAACGCGCACGAATTGTTTAAAACTGCTATGGTAATTGCAGTTTTGTCGAGCCTTTTGGCCGCGCTTATCATGTGGTTTGGCGCAGATTTTATTGCAGAAGTATTTTTCGAAAGGCCGCAAATCGCATTGGCAATCCGTTCCCTTGCGCCAACGGTCTTTTTTGTTAGCTTTCTTGCAACGTTCAGAGGATATTTTCAGGGTATGAAAACTGCCATCCCAACGGCAGTTTCGCAAGTTGTGGAACAGGTTTTTAAAGTCGTGTTCTCGGTTTGGCTGGCTAGTTTGTTTATTGATGCCGCAGACATACAGTTTGCTGTTGCGGGTGCGTCTGCGGGTACGGGGATTTCTGTTGTTGCGGGGCTTGGTGTTATGGTAGTTTTGTACGGCCTTATTTCAAAAGATTTGCGGCTCCGTGCCAGTAAAGACCGTAATATGATAAAGTACGAGAGCCGCAGTCGCCAAATTTCCGTAATCATTCGTACAGCTTTGCCGATGATTATAGGCATGGGGATATTTTCTATCGGCAATTTTTTAGACCTTTCCATGGCACCACGGCTCATCCCCTTCCCTGATGATGAAGTAAATCTTCTGGTTGGGCAGTTTCAGGGCAAGTTTATTTTGCTAACTACCTTGCCTGTCTCGTTGTCGCTTGCCCTTTCCGCCGCCGTTATTCCCGAGATATCGTCGTCACGCGTGCAAATGGATTTACCGTCAATTAAGGAGAAAGCCAATATGGCTCTTCGGCTTTCCATGATATTGTCCATCCCGGCGGCCATTGGGCTTGCCGTTCTGGCAGATCCTATTATAGCCCTACTGTTCCCCAATCAACCGGACGGCGGCTGGCTGCTGCGATACGGCGCGATAAGCATTGTACTGGTGTCGCTTACACATGTGTTAACAGGCGTTTTGCAAGGTCTGGGGAGTGTAGGACTGCCCGTTATGGCTGCATTCTTCGGCGTGGCCGCTAAGATTCCCGTCAACTATGTCCTTATGGCAACTCCCGGCATCAACATTCTGGGCGCGGTCATTAGTACAATCGTGTGTTACATCGTGGCCGTAACGCTAAGTATGTTCTTTCTGTACAGGCGCGCAAAGTTTTTGCCGTCACTTGGCTCTGCCATTATAAAACCGCTGCTGGCATCTACTGTAATGGGTCTTGCGTGCTTTGTTACTTATCATGGGCTGCGCCTGGTCGCGTCAACTACAATTGCCACATTGGTCGCGCTCATGGTTGGCGCAATGGTTTTTGTACTTGTTATGGGCTTGATTAAGGGATTTAGAAAAAAAGACCTGCAAGCTGCACCAATACCAAACAAGTTGCGTAAATGGCTGCAAAATCTATAAAGTTTGTATCAACAACATGTTGATAAGTTTATGCTTTTGCGTAAATTTAACGCATATTTGTGGATAATTTCCGTAAATTGTTGCCTCAAATGCGGCATTTTATCAACATTGTCGCCAAAGTCATGCACATGTTGTTGATAACATTTACAGTTTTTCCACATTATCCACAAACAACGTATAAAGAAGGAAAATGCAAATGTGTAAACATGTAACACGTATGTTTATAGTGTTGATGCTTTTGTCGGTAGCTTGTGGCAACGTTACGCAAACATGTGTAAAACTGTCAGGCATGCCCCCGCAGCAAGTGCTAATTCTCATGTATCACGACATTAGCCCGGAGCCTGTGGAGAGCAGTATTTACGCGGTATCAGCAGATACATTCCGCGGCCACATGCAACAATTGTATGATGCAGGTTTCACCACCGTCAATTTCTGTCAATTGGTTGCATTTGTCGATTACGGAACTCCCCTGCCCTTGCGCCCTATTGTAATTACATTCGACGACGGCTATCGCTCCAATGTAGAAATTGCCGCGCCCATTTTATACGAATTTGGTATGACTGTCACAATTAATGTAGTGGGCATTTCCCGTGGCCGCGATACCTACCGTCATACAGATATCCCTACCATCCCCCACTTCAGCTGGGAAGAAGTCCGTCCATGGGTGCAAAGCGGCACAATCCAAATAGGCCACCACAGCTACGACATGCATCGCTACCACCAAATATCTGACGAGCCGTGGCGTTCAGGCGTGCTTCCAATGGAAAACGAAACCCCGCAAGAACATAAAAATGCCCTAATCACAGATTTTCAGCGATTGAGGCATATAATTCAAACCGAAATTGGTACCGATGTTGTGATATTTGCGTATCCTTATGGGCTGTACTCGGCAGAAACGGAAAGCATATTGCAAGAACTTGGTGTACGGGTAACACTGCGTTACCTGCCGCCGGGTATCAATACCGTGGAACCCGGCAACCCGGACAGCCTGTTTTTGATGTATCGTATAGGTATGACAGAAGAATTATGGCCTCGAGACGTATTCGAGTTTTTCGATATAGAAAAATGACAAGTCAAGTGGGTTCTGTGAGAACCCACTTGAAATTTATTTTCGCATTAAAATTAAAAAAATCACGCAAAAATGCTTCAAAATCAGGTAACATTTTCTTGCGCATACACCAACACTCCAAAACAAGTCCAAAAAAACGGCGCGGCAATAAACTGAGAAATTCCAAAAAACGCTTGTATCACATAAAACAAAACTCCTGCTCCGGCTATTGCGCTAAGTACATTATTCGGCTGCCTAAACCAACCAACCGCGGCCACCACCAGCGCGCCAAGGTACGCCACAAGCGAAAACAGCCCACCTGTTGCAAGAATATGCAGCATTTCGTTATGCGCGGCATCAATATTTGATGTAAAATGTCTGCCATACACATCAACACGCTCAAAAATAGGAATATCCCAATATCCCAAGGTGTCAGGCCCCGTACCAAGCAGTAAATTCCCCCAAGTGATACGTTCCAACACACTGCGCCATATAAAAATACGGCTCGTACCAAAGTTATCGTCAAAATTCCCGCGCAACACCTGAGATGCTTCATATATCATACTGTCGGATGCACCACTGTACGTCCACAAAAACAAAAATACCAAAGTTCCGGTACCAATCACAACGGTAATAGCACCACCCCTATACTGGTTCGCCGGAATTTTATCAAACAGTTCAGCTTTCATCACAACTTTGGTCATCAAAATCAAAGCAGCAATAGCCACAAGGTACGATATACGTACAGCCGCAATCATAATAGGTCTGTCTTGAAAGATAATCAGCCGCGACAGCGTAAAAGCAGCAGCCATTACGGCAAAAACCATCAACGTATTAGCCAATGTCACCCTATTTGTTACAGCCACAGGCAGCATAAGCACCATACCTGCCAGCACAGCCACCAGAGCGGCATCAACCCCCATGGAAAAAACCAGCATTAACGTAAAAAACAGTGGTAAAACCAAAAGCCATCGCTCTCTGCTTTCAAATTTGATAATAGCCATTGCCATTATACCAATAGCCAAAACCACAATACCGCCCAGCAACCCCGCATTGCCTATAGTAGACAAAAACTTCCCGGCGGCGTAGTACACACCCGCCCCATAATAGTTAAGCCCGGGCGGATACAGCGCAAACGGGTTAGCCCCGGTCAGCTGCACCAGAGCAAGTAAGCTAACCGGCATCATTACAACGCCAAGCAGGTACAGCATCCACTTTTTCGGATGAAAGTAGTATATTAATAGGAAGAAACTCAGTACATAAATCGCTATTGTAAGTACGCCCTCTCGCCGAAAGCTCCCCCAAAACGTACCCGAGTAAGAAGAAAATACCGCAGAAATCATGGTTGCAAGCAAAAATCCAAGCATTAGCTTACCCGCAAGCGGGATTTTTTTTATATTTTCTATGATATTAACAGACATTGGGGAAATAGCGGCAACCATTAACCGCAGTACCACCAGAATAATCACAAATCCCCCACAAACGACAAGGAACCATATTCGCTTAAACTCACTAATGGCACTATATCCGCCAAAAGGCTCCCCAATAGGGAACCCCAGCAGAAAAAAAGTAAGCAGCATCGCAATATATAAATAATTTATCCGTTTAAAAAGCATGAAGACTCCTTAAAAAGTAATGGCTCTATTCTAATGGTATCATCCATACACGTCAAGAATGATTCATCCTTACCCCCCACCTCATAAACTTTAACTTTTGCACTCGTGTATTAAATGCAAAGTTAAAGTTTTTTTGCGCTGCAAAAGGGGGTAGGTCATCCAATTTCGACAACACCAAAATAAATGTATATATAATAGGAAGAAACTCATACCAAAAAGAATGTCGAAACACAGAAATCGGCATTCGTTTTGAGATTTATTGTCGACAGTTGCTACACATTTACAGTACTCGTAGGTTGTTAAATTGCAGTAAGATTACTCCAGTTTTGCTCTGGCTATACGGTCAAATGGTTAGTGGCGTTTATGGTATATTTGATATACTTCGTAAACGGAAGGGAGCAAAATTTAAATGAAACAATTTAATACGGCGCAACACCCTTCTGCTTGCAGTATGCATGATAACTGCGCTTATAGCATGAGGGGTTCCCCCGCAGGCTACCGGCGACGCGGTTATCAAACAAAAATGTTTTGGCCGGGCAGGTATAAACCACCAAAGTATAGGTGGAGTGTAAACCTGCAGCAACTACCGCAACATAAAAACAGCCATGTTTACAGAAGAGTTAACACAGCAGTCCTTTGGCTGACAACAGCATCTCCACCTTACGCAGGTGACAGCAGCAGTGGCGGAGAAACAGAGTAAATAAATGTAACGCTTCAATATAAAAGTTTTGTAAAACCAACAATCGCTTTTATTCGAGCACACACAGGTGCTAAAAGGAAAGGGAAAAAATCATGAATACTTTTACAAACATGAATTTAGAAAGAAAGAGAAAAATCACAGACTTGGTGAAATCTGTATTGGCATGGATTATTGTCGTGGCAATGCTTGTAGATACACCTATGGCTGTATATGCACAGGTGCAAAATTTGCCTCCTGCTGAAATAGAAAGCGAGCAGGCAATACCACCTGACGAACAGGAGCCTGCATATTCGACAGAAGACTTGTTCTCAAGTGAAATGTTCGAAGTGCAAGAAACAGAAGAAGAAACAGGAACCGGCTATGAGCCGGAACAACCCGAGCAGCCGGAACAACCCGAGCAGCCAGAACAACCCGAGCAGCCGGAACAACCCGAGCAGCCGGAACAACCAGAACAACCCGAGTACCCAGAATATCCCGAGTATCCAGAATACCCGGAATATCCCGAGTACCCAGAATACCCCGAGTATCCAGAATACCCCGAGTACCCAGAATACCCCGAGTATCCAGAATACCCCGAGTACCCAGAATATCCCGAGTACCCGGAATATCCAGAATACCCGTATGAAGAAGAAGAGGAAGAAGAGTCCGGAAGTGCAGAAGGTCAACTAGATGCACTTGTAGCTCTTATGAACTTTGGTCAAGCAACTTTGACGTTTAACCTCTATACAAACGACATCTCTATATTGTCAAGATTTGGTGGCTATGTAACAGAAATAAATGATAACGGCATGTTTGTTATCAATGTTCCTGTTTTATTAGGCACCCCGCGTAGCGTTTGGCCAAATCAAGAAGCATTACAAAGTCTTTTCAACATCGGTAGCATCCACGGCGAGTACGGCAGTCCTGGTCATGCATTCTGGGGCTGGTTCGAAGGCAGCACTCTTGACGCTTCCGGCAGAACAGGTGCTTCCGGCCATCGCAGACCTGTACTTGGACAAAGCTGTGAGCTTAACCACATTCTTTCAAGAATCGAAAACATGAACATAGAGCAGGCATTAGATTTGTTTGGAGAAACAGCAACTCTGGATATGTTCGCAGTATGGTCCCTATGGGGCGATGTGAACGACGACGGTGTTGTAGACCAAGCAGACCTTGAATTGCTTAGAGAATATCTTATTTTCCTCAATGCGAGACCGGGTTTAACAGTTATAAACGCACATGCTGCAGACGTACTCCCGAACTACTCTATAGACTGGACAGACTTTAACAAACTGGAAGCATATGTTACTAACCGTGAAAATGTAGTATTAGGAGCTAGACCTCCAATGGTATTTGCCGCATTTTCCAGTATAACACCATTTGGTGGCCCCGGGATTACTTGGCTACCTACAGCACCAACAGTTCTAAATGCTTCTAACCAGATAGAAGTACCAGTGGGTCAAAACACTGTAGACATTTATTTAGCACTAGACCGCCCTGCCGGTGGATTCAGACCGCTTCCTGGTGGTGCTACATCAATGGTACTTACCATTCCACACAGTAACCTTTATGCAACAATTCCTAACTTTGCGGATTCATTCACACTCATTTCGCCTACGCAGGAGATGTGCTGGTGTTGTTGGAATGTATGGGGCGAGATAGGGGGAGGAGCTCCATCACACATAGGAAATAATTGGGTTTTTGCAGCTGCTATCTCTCAATTAACTAGCTCTGCTGATGATTCGGTGGGCTATCCTGGCGATATAATAGTTCGCGTAAGACTAACTATACCTTCCGGATCTCCCTTAAATGGAACAGTAGCAAGACCAACCGGTGTTGGCGAAACTGTAACTGTGGGAGTGGAAAGAGGTCCCTTCACTGCTGGTGGCACAATACAGCCGTCAGAACATTCAAGCTTTACAATTATCCGCGTTGCATCAGACCAACCACTAACAACCGGTAACGTACCTAGCGACACCGCCGTAGTAGCACCTCAAGGCCAAGGCCTGACAGTGGACGGCGACCCAGTAACCCCATTTGTTGATACCCGCGACGTAAATATGGGTGATGAGGTTGTACTAACCGCAGGCACCGCTGCCAACTGGACATTCCTGGGCTGGTACCGTAGTTCAAATACAAACCCTCCATCAACTCCTCCAACAGCAGGTAATACCCTTAACCCTCCTGGTGGAACTAACCCCCTTACACAAGCACAATTAGACCGTATAAATACAAGCAACCCCCGCATTTTTGATATGCCCGATCACCCGGTTACATACACCGCGTTATGGGGCAGCCATTGCGGAGAAATTGGCATACCCAACCAACGTATGCTTACCATTAACAACGTTCCTGCCGGTATAACCTTCCTGCCGGATCCAGAACCACAACAAACAGGAAGTGCTAACCGCTCAGCAGGTTCATCTGTAACATTGGCAACAGGTACTCCTATGGGTACCTCCCCAGGTCGCCTAGAGTTCCTCGGATGGGTTCGCGGAGCTACAGTACCTTCCGCAGGTGCAAACTGGGCACAATGGCAATTAGACCACCCACTAATAACAGTACGCACCACTGCAGGCTGGACATTTGATATGCCAGATGAAGCAACCACATATACAGCAATTTGGGGCAACGGTGGTATCGTAGGCCAAATAAGTGTAATTTTTGCATGGGGCTATACAGATCCGGTAAACCACCCAACCAGAGAAAATATTACAGTAAACTTTCAGCATGGTACACTTCCTACACCTCCGACACAAATAACAGGCCATAACCGTCCCGGCTTTAACTTTAACGGCTGGAGTCCTCTAGTAGAGGCTCCTGTACATGGTGGCGAAACATTTACCGCACAATGGCAAAGCGTAACCGACCGTACAATAAACTTCATGCGTAATCATGACGCCGCAGATACAGTAGTTTTCCTCACTCGCGACGACATACCGCACAACACACTAACCACAGCCCCAACCCCAGCA
>Ga0123355_10022652_pt1 | contig 10073 bp, 6 predicted proteins | sample TergutEmb28metaG_3_FD_89872 | JGI IMG/M metagenome (GOLD analysis project Ga0123355, IMG submission 89872) | Embiratermes neotenicus P1 segment gut microbial communities from Petit-Saut dam, French Guiana - Emb289 P1 | ecosystem: Host-associated > Arthropoda: Insects > Digestive system > Gut ...
GCGTATGTGTTTATGTGTTTGTGTGTGAGTGTGTGTATGTGTTTGTGTATGTGTGTGAGTGTATGTGTGCGTGAGTGTGTGTGCATATGTGTGTATATGTGTGTTTATGTGTATTTGTGTGAGAGTGTGTGTGTGTGTGTTTATGTGTGTGTGAATGTGTGTATGTGTATGTGTGTGAGTGTGTGAGAGTGTATATGTATGTGTGCGTGAGTGTATATGTATGTGTGCGTGAGTGTGAGTGAGTGTATATGTATGTGTGCGTGAGTGTGTGTGCATATGTGTGTTTATGTGTATTTGTGTGTGTGTGTGTGTGTGTGTGAAAGAGAGAGACAAAGAAAGAAGAGGAAGAGAGACTGGAAGAGATGGTTGAGAAAGGAAATGAAGGGGCCAAATGAAATTAACTGTAGAAGTAAATTAAGCTGTAAAAATAAGTACAGCAATTAAAGTGTAATTTAAACTGCAACAAACCAGTAAGTAGTTTAATAATGGATGGATTTTGAATACGTGGACCGTCGAATAAAGCAAGGAATAAATGCGCGAATTGTGGGGAGAATAACTTGAAGAGAAACTGAAAGAGTACAATGACAAAGAAATGAGTAATTAGATGCATTGCAGTAAGTGTGCTGTATCAATATGTGCATATAGGTAGGTTAATGGACTGTAAGGTGAACAGATAATATATATGTGCGGAAATTACATATAATACTCAGATACACAAATAACCAAGACAGAGATAAAATGCGTAAATATACGGATAGGGATAGACAGATAAATTAATGAATGAATAAATAAATGGAACCAGTGATAAATAAATAAAGCTACATCTATTGATAAATAAACAAACAAATGTGCCTTACGTATTGGCGTCACGCAGTGGCGTAGATGGTTGAGGCACTGCGCTACAAGCCGGAAGGTTCCGGGTTCGATTCCTGATGGTATCATTGGAATTTTTCATTGAAATAATCCTTGTGGCCGCACTATGGCCCTGCGGTCGACTCAACCTCTAACAAAAATAAGTACCAGGAATATTTCTAGTGGGGGTAAAGGTGGACGGTGCATAGGGATGATAACCTTTCCACCTTCATGTGCCGATTGTCTAGAAATGTGGAAGTCTCATCCTCTTGGGACTCTCAGGGTCTGTCCAGACCTGAACAGGGATTGCTTCACGTTTTACCTTAGGTAGTGAAATCATTGCGTCACTGAATTAGTGTAGGAGTAGAAAGCGAGAAATAGCTAGAACATGTGTAATTGTATAAGCACCTAGACGGTAGGTGGCAAAAGGGAAAGCGTTTGTAGTTCTAAAAACCGGCCGTGTTTGTTGGTCGCACTGCAGGTGATGTCGCCGTGCTTGGTAGGCGCCATGTCCTGCACTCACATTGCGTGTGCTCGTGTCGAAACACGGCTGGATTCGTGGTTAAGCCGTAAAGGTTAAGTCTCTGAGCACGCTATACGGCGGACTGAGATATTGCTCCGTTTATTCTTAACTTGGGCATAGGAAGGGGTGAGTAGTGATTTTAACACCCCCCCCCCTCCCCCCAGGTCGTTTTGCTCTCGGTATGGAATTTCAGTACTTGTTGAGTATTGGGCCGTGTAGCCAGAGCTGGTGTGAACCTTCCGGAAAAGAGAAAATTTGTTTCTCCTTCCGGGAATGGTAGCACGATAAGTGAACTGAGATCTGTAGCAGAGCCTGGTCACCGTAACGACTGATCTATACGGAATTCTGTACCGGATTATGGCTTTTCTCTATCCAATTTTATTTGCGAATATGATAATGCAGTATGCAGTTCACCACCGGAGTGTCTGAGTTCCGACTGTACTGGAAGTACCGAATTCGAATCTTGGTCGATGTCCACAGTTGGTTTGTGCATGCTCAGCTGCGCCATCTGACGACAAGTTACACAATTAATGCACTTGACATTTGAATGTAATTTATTTACAGTTGAGTGAATTAACGACGCTGCGACAACTGCAAAGGTTTTTTTTGGGGGGCGCAATTGACAGTCAATACTGTATTGTGTGTACTGAATACAGAATTGGGAACTTTTTTATATATTTTTAAAATCATAAATATTTAAGAAATTAGGACTTAAAAGTGTGATTTCGTTGCATTCTTTCGTAGACTGACCTTTTTCTATCTACTTACTACACGTAATTCTTGTGCCTGATCATACAAAATGACGCACATACTCGGTCGGACTCCTCGGGACGAGTGATTGGCCCGTCGCAGAGACGTCTACCTGACAACACACAACACTCACAACATGCAGACATCCAAGTCTCCGGCGGGATTTTTTTTACAATGAACACATGTGTCTTTAACCCTTATCCTACTAACCTGGAGTATATGGTGAGCTCCTAATAATGCCAACAAATGGCAGGTGGGATTCAATTCGTCGTTTAAAGGGTTAATTCTTATATTTTGTATCACTATATATATTCTATATGTACATATAGTCCTTCCAATGAGAAGCATCACAGTACATATTGTACAGAAATCCTTATCACTGAAGGTCATCATCATTATAAAGATCATCAAAATCATTGAAGAAGTCAGCATGGACTGTCTTTTCATTAGCTGCCAAATCCATGAGCAATCCACTAAAGTCCCCTGCCTCTTCTAGATCCATGTAAGGGCCAGCACCTTCTGGAAACATTTCATCAACAACTACTCTTGGCTTCATAAGCTAACTAGCGGGTACTGATGCTATTATCCACAAAACTGACCATACTTGCTGTACGTATTGTTGTGCCTGATCATAATCAATAACACACACACACATACTCGGTCGGACTACTCGGGACGAGTGATCAGCTCGTCGCAGAGACCTCTACCTGACAACACACAACAATCACAACAGACAGACATCCAAGTCCCCTGCGGGATTCGAAACCACAATTCCGGCCAGTCAGCGGCCGCAGACCCACAATTTAGACCGCGCGGCCACCGGGATCGGCAACAGTGTGACTTAAATATCTGTGTTATCTTTGAAGTAACAGAATTACCTTATCGTGAAGTAACGTGGAGGATGCTGAGGTGATTAGGAAGCGGGCAGTAACAAGTACTGGGTTCAGGTGATGTTCGTGCTTCAAGAGAGACTATCGCTGTAATGCGAGAGCTGATGCCCACACAAGGGTGTTGCTGAGGATTCGTGTATTCTGGGATGAAGTCAGTCTTGAACTGCATTTCCCTGAAGTTGAATGCATTATGATCCAACGAAACGTCGGCAAACACACACCAACACACAGAGTGACACAACACCACACATCAGAACACTCGCAACTTTGCTTTCGATGTAGTATTGCACTGTTTCGCGGAGCACAGTGGTTAAGGCGCTGTGCTACAAATCGGAAGGTCGCTGGTTAGATTCCAGATGGTGTCATTGGAATTTTTCGTTAACATAACCCTTCCGATCGCACTATGGCCCTGGGGTCGACTCAGCCTCTAACAGAAATGAGTACCAGGAGCATTTCTTGGGGGTAAATGCGGCCGGTGCTTAAGGCTGACAACCTTACTACCATCCTGGGCCATTGTCACGTAATCTGGGAACCTTAACTTCCTGGATCCCTCTGGGCACATCGGGCCTGTAATGGGACTGATTTATTGCAATGTTTTAGGAAGTTTTACCCTTCTGATGTTTTCTGATATCCAACCAATTTGGACGTCGATGTGCTTCAATATTATACAAAGGCAAGGAATTGAAGATTTGGCCAGGATAAAACAGTCTGTGTGTCAGGATACTGAAGTAATATGTTCTAGAAGAGCCTAGATGGTGCTCATAGAAATTACATTGACAATCTGGGTAGCTCAGGCGTGATAGTTCCCTAAATTGTGCGTTTGCGATCGGGAAATATGGGTTCGATACGTAATAGGGTAGCACTTGTTAGGCGCGCTCGCAAAACTACGAATTCGAATGTTAGCTTTGTCATGTCTGTTTGTCCGTCCGTCTGTCAGCATGGAACAACTCTGGTCCCACCGGACGGAGTGTCGTGATATCCTATAGTGGATTATTTTTCGAAAATCTGTCGAGAAAATTAAAGTTTTATTCAAATCCGACAAGAATAGCGGAATTGAGTGAAGACATCACGAAGTGCTTGGATACGTATTGTAACACTAATTTGTACGTCAGCACAACTGTTTTTTAGGTTTTTTGTAAATGTATTTTAACCAATTAGTTACATAATTTGTAACTTTTACTCTCCTAGGCAAATGATATGGCTTAAATATTTCACTGATGTAAACACATTGGGATCCCAATGTGTGCACAGTATCCTGTGACTTAACCAGTAAAGAATAGGCCTGAAGACGACTATTTATTGGTCGAAACAGGTAGCCTACATATTATCTTATGTAATAAAACAGTTGTGCTGGCATACAAATTGGTATTACGATAGAATAACGGATACTTTATGGGAAGACCAATGTACGTTTATGATAACATTTAGCTGTGTTCTTAGAATGAGATATATTTCAGAAGAAAGTTATGGAGAAAGTCAAAACACACATTTTATGTTCAGAAACTTTTCTTTCAAAAAATCGTGCCTTTTCTGCGATAAATTTCGAAAATATGGTAGATCCAGACAGGCCACAGATGACGATATAGTACTGCGCATGCGCTTTGCATGCCGGATAAATAAGACTACAGACACACACTCAGAATTTGTAATACCTGTTGCTTTTCCACAGCAAAAATGGTTACGCGAACGCCCCTCAGTGTCACGTAATACGTACATTGCTTGTGCCTTGTTTGTTGGCCATAGAGAACGTGCGGACTGTACCGAGCATCGCACGGCGTCCTACCCTCTGGCTACCGCCGTCCTTTCCACATGTACAGAGCAAATGGTCTGCGACACAGTGCACTTGCCTCCGTTTAATATCAAAATTACGAACTCGTGAAGCTATGCTTCCACCGCTTCATAATTGCTCATGACGTCATGCTTAATTAAGTATAGGAGAGCTTATATGTGACTGTGACAACAATGTTGGGTAATTTAGTTTCTGTGTGGACCAGTGAAAAGTTTCAAGTATTGTAAATGTTTGGTAACAGACAGAGTTGGGTTTATCCCCTGAGGTGTGGCACTGGGTAGAAATTACACAGCAATGTTTGAGCTGTTAACATGCGTCTGGGGTGTCTCTTAGCGCAGAACAATAAACCGCTGTATGGTCCCGGATAACTTCCTTACTGCTTCCTGAATTTTAATCCTATTCTGTTCCGGTTTGTTTGGAGTTCCTCTGTCACAGTGTGTGTATTCCACGTGACCCTAGTCCTATGAAACTAACAGGCCACACTGTACCAGTGCGTCTATTTACAGACGTCCGGGTCTCAGTGACGTGCTGAAGGCATTTCTGTTCTCATTACTTGCTTCCAATTTTTTATTACATCATTCAACCCCGTTGTTTTTCACGGGTGTGAAATCTGGTCTCTTATATCGAGGGAGGAACATAGGCCGAGGGTGTTTGAGAATAGGGTGCTGAGGGAGATATTTTGCCCCAACAGGGAGGAGTAAATAGGAGACAGGAGAAAAATTCCACAGTGAGGAGCTTCATGATTTGTACTGTCCGCCTATTATTATTAGGGTGATGAAATCGAGAAGAATGAGATGGGTGGAGCATGTGGCACGTGTGAGGATGAAGAGAAATGCTTGCCGAGTTTTGATAGGGAAACCTGAGGGCCAGAGACGGTCCGGAAGATCTAGGCGCAGATGAGAGTATAATATTAAAATTGATTTCAAAGAACTATTGTGGAAGGGTGCAGATTGAATTTATCTGGGTTAGAATAGGGGCAGATGGCAGGCTGTTGTGAATACGGCAATGAGCCTTAGGGGTTTACAAATGCAGGAAATTTATTGACGATATGAGAATAGTTGTTTAAGAAGTACTCTGCTATACAGTTTAGGCTAGTTGGTTGGTTGGTTTGTTGGTTCGTTGTTTCGTTACTTAGTCATATCCCAGACCTGTTACCTCACTGACACCGTATGTGGTTCTCGTTTGATTCGTTTCAATTCCCTAGTCTTTTTTTAGCAGAGGTTAGTTTTGTGTGCGGTTATCGGTGTCTCTCTGAAACGCGCGCGTGTGTGTCTCAGGATCAGAGGGACATTGATACTGTTTAAGGAAAAGAATGAAGAATTGAGATATAAAACGACATATAGCATACAAGAGACTAAGTTGTTTATATCTCAGTAACATTTAGACTGTACCAAATTGTATACCAAAGAAAATATTCGCGTGCCTGTCATGTTGTTTTGTATTTCACAAAACAATTTTTCCTCTCTCTCTCTCTCTCTCTCTCTCTCTCTCTCTCTGATGGTTACAGCCCAACTGCTCCCACGCCTTTTCCTTGAGGTTCCTTGATCGTATTCAGTTAGACACAGCACGCACGTTAGGGCTCCTCTGGACGAGTGAAAGGGTCAGCGCAGAGACCTGTACCTTCACAACACACAACAATCACAAGTGACATATACCCATGCCCCCGGTGGGATTCGAACCCGCGATCCCAGCTGGCTAACGGCTGTAGGCCAACGTCTTATACCGCGCAGCAGCTGGGATCGGCTTTGCAAGATAATTGCCTGAACAACAATTGAATACATTATCTAAATATTACCGTCATTTAATGACCTTTCATAGAGTTTTGCTAGTGTAAGGTTCGTCTCAATGTGTTTGGGTGCGTCGCTTTCCTGTTACGCGTGACAGGAAACTAGAAAGTACGATTGACTGTACGTTATTCACACCGCTCTTTCTATTACATTCCATATTTTAAACCAAAGAAATGCAGTAATTAAAACACAATAAAATAGATCACAAAACACACTAAATATAACGTGCCAACTCCTACATGTTTCGGCACCAAGATGCCATTTTCAGGGAGTCTATCAACCACAAATTTCCGAAGTCCAAAACGTATTTCAGGCGCCAGTCGCCATCAGTTCCATCATAAAAATTAATAGTACTGCTTATTTGTGGTTTTGTATGGCATGAAGTTTGTTTTAAATTTTGTAATTATCAGTCAGACCGTTCAGAAATTTAACCCTTATCCTGCTAACGTGGAGAATATGGTGAGCTCCTAATAAAGCTAACAAATGGCAGATGGGAATTAATTTGGTGTTTAAATGTTTCAATACACACTCGCACATACAGCTGTAGTCAACTAACAACCTTGCTGTCTATATGCCAAAAAGTGTAAGCCTAAATTTTACCTATGCACAACGTAAAGGCATATTCTGAAATATAGGTATGGCTCCACTCATTCTTAACCTCGTCACTAGATTAAGTGATCAGCTTCATTCTCCGGCTGCTTTACTGTCAACGAGAGAGACCCCGGTATAAAGGCCTAGAGCCGGTCTGGAAACAGTGGAAAATAGATGAAATGTTTACCCCTGCCAGGAATTGAGCCTCTGTTCCTCCGCCATCAGGATCGGGGTCCAGTCACTACGTACCATCTGAGCTACACCATTAATGAAGTATTTTAACATATAGTAAGAATAGGATGTACATTAAAGTCTGTGTTCAACGTCTATTATTAAAATGACATGCATATTTGACACATTACGTCGTCCTGCCTTGGTTGCAAGTCTTAATGTTTCGGAATCTATTTCTACTTCCATCGTCGGATGATAAGGAGAAATATACTCAGCCGGTTCAAACAGAAGGATCCTACCGGTGGTTACGTTTCCCTTTAAGAGTCTTTTTTTTTTTTCCACCTGAAGACGGAGACAAAACCAATGTCAAAGTTCTGTGCTTTTAAGCCAAGAAAAGATGTTGGAAATGTGCAGTGTAGGTGTCGTGGCGATATATCTTGTTTGACTGATAGCAAGAAAGCGTGTGTGCGGCAGTGCACATGTAGTTGAGGGCCGAACACAATGGAGCGCAGGGAAAGGCAAACTAATTGCTGGGTGCACTCAGCAATACAACAGCATTGAGGCACGCACATATGCATTGCATTAGGCCTGTCACTCGGTACATACAGAACCAGGGGTGGCCACATAACACAACAGCACTGAGGCACTCGCACATGCATTACATTAGCCCTGTCATTCGGTACGTACAAAAACCGGGGTGGCCAAATAACACAACAGCACGGAGGCACACATGTTCATTATATTAGCCCTGTCACTCGTTACATACACAACCAGGGGTGGTCACATAATACAACAGAATTGACGCACACATGTGCATTATATTAGCCCTGTCTCTCGTTACATACACAACCAGGGGTGGCCACATAACACAACAGCACGGAGGCACACATGTGCATTATATTAGCCCTGTCACTCGTTACATACACAACCAGGGGTGGTCACATAATACAACAGAATTGAGGAACACATGTGCATTATGTTAGCCCTGTCTCTTGTTAAATACACAACCAGGGGTGGCCACATAACACAACAGCACGGAGGCACACATGTGCATTATATTAGCCCTGTCACTCGTTAAATACACAACCAGGGGTGGTCACATAATACAACAGAATTGAGGCACACATGTGCATTATATTAGCCCTGTCTCTCGTTACATACACAACCAGGGGTGGCCACATAACACAACAGCACAGAGGCACACATGTGCATTATATTAGCCCTGTCTCTTGTTACATACGCAACCAGGGGTGGCCACATAACACAACAGAACTAAGGCACGTACAAATGCATCGTATTAGCCCTGTCACTCGGTACGTATAAAACACCAGGGGTGGCCACATAACACTTATTTTTGATTCCGACATGTTGCTGGTTGTCTAACTATCGAAAATGTTACACATATTTTATTGACTTTTGGTATTTTATCGCCTTCATTGGCAGAGGACGTGTGCCTTGTTGGATGTGACGTCGTATAGTCCTGTAGATATGTGTCGATGTTTCGGAGTAAGCGTCTGCCTTTACCGTCTGAGTAAATTAAAGAGAAGTGGCATGTTAATGAACCCGTTTCTCCTCTGAAACTGATGCACATTTTAATAGAATTCATGCAGCTGGATCTAACACCACTCTTCTTTGCATTCCAATTTGGGTTATGGTCTTGACGCATAACGTTATGTACTTTTGTCGATTTTCTCTTGAGTAACTCCATGCACTGTAAGTGATAGCTTATATAATATAAAAATGGTAAATGATTGTCTCGGTTGAACGAATTCCTTTTGGCACGCTGATATTTTCTGAGGTGGTCAAGAATTTGCCACCCAATTTTTACTCTAACCGCAAGTTTTATTACCGCGGTCGAAAAAGCCCTTCATTCTTCTGCCCACTGAGACAGATGAGATTCAGTTTACACCCTCGCACTTATTCCTTCAAGTTCATTTTAATATTATTCTTCCAACTGCGGTTGCATTAACCAAAAGCGTCTTCACGAAGGGCTCCGAAGAAATTTTTGTGTCTATATAGATTCATGTTTTTTTTTTTTTTTAAATCTTTCGAATTGTTGTAATATATATATTCATTTAAGGGAGCAGAAAATAAATTTGTTTTTATTTTTTTTTCCAGGTAAGGCATCCCTGTTGTGTTTTTCAGTACTTACAGACAGTATATAACTATACTGTTAGACAGTCAAATTATATACTGTCTGTAAGTATTGCTTTTATGTGCTGCGTATTCTATGTGAACAATTCACAACATGACACGTTCTTTCTTATTAATTACTTACTAATGAGGTGGGCGGGACATGTAGCACTTATGGGTGAGAGGTGAGGTGTATACAGAGTTTTGGTGAGGAAGCCTGTGGGAAAGAGACCACTTCGAAAGCCCAGGCGTAGATGGAATGGTAATATTAAGATGGATGTTCAGGAAGTGGGATGTGGGGATATGGACTGGATCGAGCTGGCCCAGGATAGGGACAGGTGGCGGGCACTTGTGAATGTCGTAATGAAACTTCGGGTTCCATAAAATGATGGGAATTCTTGACTAGCTTCAAATCGGTTAGCTTCTCAAGAAGGACTCTGCACCATGGAGTAAGTAAGTACACGTAAGTAAGCAAGTAAGTAAGTAAGTAAGTAAGTAAGTAAGTAAGTAAGTAAGTAAGTAAGTAAGTAAGTAAGTAAGTAAGTAAGTAAGTAAGTAAGTAAGTAAGTAAGTAAGTAAGTAGGTAA
>Ga0123355_10022654_pt1 | contig 10073 bp, 12 predicted proteins | sample TergutEmb28metaG_3_FD_89872 | JGI IMG/M metagenome (GOLD analysis project Ga0123355, IMG submission 89872) | Embiratermes neotenicus P1 segment gut microbial communities from Petit-Saut dam, French Guiana - Emb289 P1 | ecosystem: Host-associated > Arthropoda: Insects > Digestive system > Gut ...
TCAAAGCTGCCTGAATATCGTGAACAAAACATAATTAAATCGGATGGAAAACCTGACACGATGAAAGTTAAAGTTTTTGACGAGGATTACAATCTATTAGATGTAAAGAACAGGGATGGGTCGACTGTCGTTATGAAAGTGCACAAGGATTTAAAGATTCGTTACTTGAAACCTGGTGAAAAATCTGACCCAGAAAAATCATTGGTGAAACAGGAAACGTTTAAAGACGATGAAGGCAACAGCCGAAGAAAGGTGCACCTAAGTGCGAATAATCCCAACGCTCAGGTGTTCGAGGTAAAAGATACCAATGGTGAAACAGTCGTGAAGCCGAATTACGATAATCCTGAATTTGTTATAAAGTCGACGTCGTTTATTACTGATGCTAATACAAAAAAGAATGCTGTAACCCAAGATAGAATTGCTTAGTCAAACCCTAAAGAATCTTTTCGCGTTTTCGGTGGTGATTTTTTCGACCTCGTCAAATGTCATGTTAAGGATCTTTGCAATGTGTTCGATGATGTATCGAACATACTTTGGTTCGTTGATATTTCTGCGGACGGGAACAGGCGCCAGATACGGCGCATCGGTTTCCACCAACAATCTGTCCAGCGGGGTATTACGAACCGCCTCGGTGGCAATGTCACAGTTACGGAACGTGATAGATCCCCCGAACGCAAAATAGCAGTCCAGTGACTTATACATCTCTTCTTCTTTGGCAGAATACGAAAAGCAATGAAGCAAAACACCATTATTCAAATATTGTTGGTGCTCTTTTAGGATGTTGTATGTTTCCACGCATGCGTCGCGACTGTGGATGACAAGGGGCAATCCCAGTTCATTTGCCAGTTTTATCTGGCGGATAAAGACAGGCAGTTGAACCTCGCGGCTTGGTGCACGTGTGCCTTCGTGGTAATAATCCAATCCACATTCGCCGAATGCTTTTATCTTGTCGCTTTTGATGGTCCTTGCCCAAGTTTCAAACTCGTCATTATATTGGTCGGAAAAAATTGGATGCACGCCAATGGTGCAATACACATCTTTGTGTTTGGATGCAAATTCCACGCAGGCTTTGGATTCTTGCGGGTCGGCAGATATTTCCACGATAAAATCCAGGCCGTCTGCCTTCATGTTCCTGACAATATCATCCGCCCTGTCGATAAGCGAATCATCTAAAATATGTGTGTGTGAATCTACCATCTATTCACCAGTAGCTATTTTAATAATTTTATAGATTGTTTTGCCGGCTGGGACTTTTACTTCTACCTCGTCGCCTTTCTTAGAGCCAAGCAGGGCAGAGCCGATTGGGCTGACGTTACTGACATAGCCTTTTTCGATGCAACTGTCCAAGATTCCTGTGATGACGAAATCCATTTTGTTTTTGTTAAATTCTACGGTTACTTTTGAACCTACGCCAACGACGTCGGTTGATGCCTTTGCGTATGAGAAAAGTTTGATGTTTGGTAACATCGCTTGGATTTCGTTGATATCTGTTTCCAAGTTATTTTGCGCTTCACGAGCCGCAGCGTATTCCGCGTTTTCTTTCAGATCGCCGAACTCGCGTGCTTCTTTAATCATTGTCGCAACCTCACCGCGTTTTGCGATAAGGTCTTCCAGGCGTTTTTCCAGTTCTTTCTTTGAGGCACTGGTTGCGTAAACAGTTACTTGTTCCATATCTTGATACATTATACCATATGCGAGGTGCTGTCAATCAGTTAAATTTTTAGTACTTGACCCTATTAAAATATGGTATATTTTTTGATAGGGAGAAAACATTATGGTAGCAGGAGATTTCAGAGCAGGTCACATCTTCAAGATGGACAACAAATTCTGGTTCGTGGTAAGCAGTACCCACGTGCAACAGCCGCGTATGGCTGCGTTCGTGCGTGCAAAGATTAAAGATTTAGAAACAGGAGCGGTGCAAGAAAAGCGTTTTAACACAGGCGAGCATTTTCCAGACGTGGACTTTGGCAGAAAAGAAATGCAATTTCTTTACAACGAGGGCGAAGTGTACCACTTTATGGACCCAGAAACATTTGAACAAGAAGCGGTTTCTAAGAAGCTTGTGGAAGATGCACTTATTTACAACGTTGACGGTGTTCTGTTCACATTCACAACCGCGGACGAGAAAATCATCAGTGTCACTCCGCCGACATTTGTTGTTATGACTATCACGGAATGTCCACCTGCGGTCGCGGGGGATACCGCGCGTAACGCGATGAAGACCGCGACAGTTGAAGGTGGTCTAGAGATTAAAGTTCCAATGTTTGTTAACAGTGGCGACAAAGTAAAGGTCGACACAAGAGACGGCACATATGTGGAGCGTGCATAATGAAATACAAAGTGTTATCTAAACAAAACAACAGTTCTATGTGCTTTGTTTGCGGTGTGGATAATGACTTTGGTGTGAAGGCAAAGTTTTACGTGTGCGAGAATGAAAATGGTGAGAAAGTTTTATTGACAGTAATTGAACCGCAAAACGAATTTCAGAGCTACCCAGGACGCATGCATGGCGGTATTTCTTCGGCGTTGTTAGACGAGGCGCTTGGGCGCAGTGTTCAGATTGACCATCCAGAGCTGTGGGGTGTTACTGTTGATTTGCAGGTGAAGTACCGAAAGCCAGTGCCGCTGGACGAGACTTTATATATAGAGTCAAAGATTACTAACATGACAAGCCGTGCCTTTGATGGAGAAGGAAAGTTGTTTGGTAAGGATGGCAAGGCTATGGTAACGGCGAATGCCAGGTTTCTAATAATGCCGCCTGACAAAATTTCCGAAGAAGCGTTGAACCACCAGAACTGGTTTTATGTCGAGGAAGATTTGCCGAAAGAGATAATCATATGAACTTTACAGAATTAAAAGCCAATCTGAAAAACGAGGTAGCGCAGTGTTACCTGCTGTATGGTGAGGATAGCTTTTTAATTAATAAGGCGACCAGTCTAATCAAGGAGGCTGCAGGCGGTAACGACGTAGTTTGTTTTTGTGAAGATGCGACATGTGCGCAAGTAACGACGGCGTATTCCACGATTTCTATGTTTGGAGATAAGCGTGTTGCGGTTGTGCGCAATGCGTCAGAGAGTATGCGTAAAGAGTTAAAAAAGGCAATCGCAGTAAATTGTAATCCATTGGAGCCAGCAATCATAGTTAAGTTAATCGAGCGCGACGTTGCCGCAGTTGGCAAGAAGATAACACCATCGGCTGCTGTGCTTGTTGCGCGATATTGCCAGAATAACTATTCTGCGGTTGATAACGAGTTAAAAAAACTGATTAATTACTTTTGGGATAAGAGCATTTTAGATGTTGCAGAAGTTAACGAAATTGTTACAAAGACCACCGAGTACCAACTTTGGGAGCTTGGCAACGCGATATGCAGAAAAGATTTAAAGTTGGCGCAAGAGATGCTACAGAACTTGCGTGGTGCGCATGATGATTACGCGATATTTGGGAATCTTGTTTCCACGTTCAGGCGCGTATATTTTTCATTAAAAACAAATGCAGAAGCGGCGAAGGTCGCGGCATTATTTAAATGCAATCCATTTGCAATAACGGCAACGCGAAGGGATCATAAAGCACTTAGTTCAAGGATTAGTGAATTATATAAAAATGTGCTGGACTTGGAATATAAAATCAAGGCGGGGTTGATTTCAATTGAGAGTGCGATAAATATTATCTTGATTAGTGCGTGACTATTGTTCGCAATACGTCGCACATTCTGCAACCGTGCTGCAACCCTCTGGCGCACCTTCTTTGTCACTGTCGATGACAGTTATACCATTTGCCGTGCATTCCTTTCCGTTCTTATTAAATAGACAACCCTTAGCCGAGCATTCAAGTGGAACGTTTTTCATGTTCTTTGCAACCATGTCTTCACTTACCTCAAACAGATTGCCGTTTTCAATAATCAAGTTTTGTTTTAAGTCATTTTTTAAATAGGTCTCGCAATCGTGACCTTTGCCTACGTTTATACCTTTGGCTTCACAGCTGGCTCCTGTGTTATAACTGCAATCACATTTACGACATCTTATTTCCATTTTGAATCTCCCTTCTTTAGTGCTATTATTGATAAAGGAGAAGCAGAATATGCAAGTATTTTTACTTAAAGACGTACCCGGTAAAGGCAAGGCAGGCGAGATTGTAAACGTTAACGATGGGTACGGTAAGAACTATTTAATTAAGAACAAATTGGCTCAACCTGTGGACAACAAAATATTAACCGAGTCAAAAGCAAAGAAAGATTCAGATGCATTCAAAGTGGCAGAAGAGAAAAAAGAAATCCAAGCGGTTATCGACCAACTTAACACAACAACAGTTAACCTTGTTGCAAAATTGGGAGAGGGTGGCAAAATGTTTGGGTCGATTACTGGGGCGGAGATCTCTGCGGCACTTGGCGAAAAGGGCTTGTCAATTGAAAAGCGAAATATAATTACGGAACCTATTAAAACTGTTGGTACATATAAAATAAAGTGTAAGTTCAACTACGGAATGCAGGGCGAGTTCACATTGGTGATAAGCGCATAAAAACAAAAAGGTTGGGGTATGGAAACAAAAACACAATCTCACACTATTTCATTAAATCTGACAAGTGCGGATATTTTTGTGCTTGTATTAATTCCAGAGAGTTTCAATCAAAATGCAATAGGTGTCAGTCCGGAAACAATTGTTTCAGGACGAAGCATTGAAAAATGGATAGAGCAGGCGGTAAACCAATTTGCGTATAGAAAAGTTGATGTTAAAAAGACTGACGACATTGTAACGTTGGTAAAAAAATATGCAACCGAGCACAAGTATACTGCAGTTGTCTATGCGGACACGCCTCTTGTTACTAAAGGAACAATCGACAACGCGATATTGTTCGCAAGGTCTATGTCTCATCCTGCGGTGCGTATGCCTCGCGGGTGGGTTTTTGAAACGGATTATGTTAAGACTGCAGAGGCCGACGACATTCAACCTGTGGATGTTGCAGGTGTAAACAACCAGGACTTTGTTGTGGCGTATTGTCTATCGCAGGTTAATCTAATCAGCACCATCATGCGTGGGCGTATCCTTGCAAATCATATTTCTCACGGTGTTAATATTGAAGATGCGACTGGGGTCAATATTGATGCCGACGTCAGAATTTCCCCAGGCGTTTTTATCGAGCATAACGTCACCCTAGCCGGAAGCACAGTTATCAGTCCCAACGCAAAGATACTATCAAATTCCAGATTGGAAAGCGCACAGATAGGTCAGGGGACAACAGTAAATGCAAGTCAGATATCAGGGAGCATCATAGGCTCTAATTGCACAGTAGGTCCTTGGGCGCATGTTCGAGAGCGTGCTGAGATTGGTTCTAACTGTCGCATTGGGAATTTCGTAGAGATTAAGAACTCGGGCATTGGCGAAGGCACAAAGATTGCACATATGACTTATATCGGTGATGCCGAGATCGGCAGAAAGTGCAACATAGGTGCGGGTGTGGTGTTTTGTAACTATGATGGCAGCCAGAAGCACAAAACTTCTGTGGGCGACAACGTATTTATCGGCAGCAACGTAAACCTGATTGCGCCAATAATTCTGGAAGATGATTCAAAAATAGCGGCAGGCAGTACCATTACAAACGACGTGGCAAAAGGATCATTAGCGATTGCAAGGGCAAGACAAGAAGAAAAAGCACCAAGGCCATACGAAGAGCGCGCTATCATTGTTCCAGAGCCAGAAGAAGAGGCCGAAGACGAAGAAGACGACGAGATAGAATCAGGCCGCCCGCAGCTCGAGCGCCATGCGCCTAGACCAAGAACGCCTTACAAGCCGAAACCAGTATCAAGACCAGTTATCATCCCAGATGCAACGCCTATTCCTGACGGCTTTGAGGAAGAGGAAACACTAGTGAAGCGTAAGGCTGTTGTCGAGTTAATAGTAGCGCCAGACGACAAAGTACAGGTTATTGATAAGCAGGACGAAGATAAAGAAGAAGTGCTTGCTGAGCCAGAGCCAGACGACGAAGCCCTTACAGAAGAGGATAAGGCTCTTCTGGCAGAGGCTGGCGACGAAGTAGAAGACGATGGTTCTGAGGCCGTGGACGAGACGTCGTACGAAACAACTTCTGAACTTGGGCCGGAACCTGTGGAAGAAGGCGAAGCCGAGAGGGAAGAGCTGATTAATGGGGAAGAACTTGCGGAAGATGATGAAGAGTTAAAAGGTACAGACGATATTGTAAGTTATGGCGCGCCCCCTGCTGTTGAAGAGCCTGAAGAAGAGGAAGAAGAGCAAGAGGAACAAGACGAGCAGCCAGGTGATGTTGTCGGTGAAGAATCTCCCATAGGTGACGATGACTATGATGCGCCCTCACATATGCCATACGAAGGGAATCGCGCACTTTACGAGAAATCTAATCGTCAGTTCTCGTTCTTCCAAGATGGAGAAAATTGATTTCGAAGCGGACTATGTCTGCTTTTTAAATTGCTAAATCCCGATTTATGGGTATATACTTGAATATGGACAATATCGTTCACATTGACAATGATAGATACGCAGGGCGCACGAACTTCCGTGGGACTTTGCTTGCTGATGCCGTGATTCAAGGATGTTCTCGCGTCGAGGGCGTTGAGACTTTGCGCGGCGATTTTCTTTTCAGGTTAAGACACCTTTTCAGAAGGCGCACCAGAGGAGGAGTTCGAATTCGTACAACTGCGCACGGAGGGATTGTTATTGACCTCTGCTTGATTGCGCAGCATGGTTATCTTGTTCCGGATATCAGCTATCGCGTTCAGGAGGCTGCGATTACTGCAGCGCAAACTCTGACTGAGAAAAAGGTAAAGCGTGTCAATGTGCGCATAATTAAATTCGTGGACAGCACAAAGAAGCCGAAGAGGAAAAATGAGCAGAAAACAAAGTAGAGAACTTGCATTCAAATTGTTGTATCAACTTGCTTTTAATGGTGGGGAAGTTTTAAATGATGAATCGTTGAAATTGGTGACTGATGAAAAGGTTGACACAGTCGAGATGGAATATATCCGCACGCTTTGCAACCACGTGCAAACCAACAAAGAAACAATTGACGCACATATCGAACGCTTGAGCTCAGGGTTCAAGTTAGACAGAATGTTTTCTGTTGATATCACGGTTCTGCGACTTGCCCTTGCAGAAATTCTTTACATGCCAACGCCTAATGTGGTTGTGGTAGATACGTGTCTAACCATCGCTAAAAAATATAGCACCGATAAAAGCAGTGGTTTCGTTAATGGAATTCTGGCGACGTTTCTGAAGGAACAGGATGGTAAATGAAAGGCATCACAGTTAGTCAATTAAACAACTATATCAAGCAGGTTTTCGATGCCGAAGAGATGCTGCACAATGTTGAAGTTGTTGGTGACATAGATGGGATAAACGTGCGCGGGAATGCGGTGTATTTTTCTTTGAAAGACGAAAGTGCAGTCATCCCTTGCGTGTGTTATGTACCCGCAAAGTTGCAAGGTATCAAGAGCGGTTCTGCGGTTGTTGTGCGTGGAACAGTTGGCTATTGGCACAAGGCAGGCAAGATTTCGTTTACTGTTACCAAGATTGAGGCGTTCGGATTTGGGCAACTGTTTTTAAAGTTTCAGCAACTGCAAGAAAAATTAAAAGCCGAGGGCATGTTTGATGCTGGCATTAAGAAAGCCTTGCCTGCGCAGATAAAGCGTATCGGTGTTGTAACCAGCAGAACAGGTGCAGTAATCCATGACATCATAAAGGTAGCTAAGCGTCGCAATCGTGCGATGGACATAGTTTTGTATCCTGTTAAGGTTCAAGGTGCTGGTGCTGAGAACGATGTGGCCAAGGGAATACGTGGGATGGGTGGCGTTGATGTAATCATCGTTGCGCGTGGTGGTGGTAGCGCAGAAGACCTTGCGGCGTTTAACACCGAAGTTGTTGCGCGTGCCGTGTTTGAATCTGCGGTGCCGATTGTTTCTGCCGTAGGGCACGAGACAGATTGGACTCTGATTGACTTTGTTGCGGATTTGAGGGCGCCTACGCCGTCTGCGGCGGCGGAATTGGTGGTTCCAGAAGTTATACAGGCGCGCGAGGCTATTCTAAGGACGTGGAAGCATATTGCGTTCATGATGGAGTCGCGGTCTAAGGAAATGCGAGACAGGTTGCACCGTAGTTACACCCAGATGCGCAACACAACGGTCACGGTGCTGGGTAACACAAGAAACAGAATGGAATTTCTTGCAAGTCATGTTGAGAACAATAACCCTCTGCGAGTTCTTGAAAGAGGGTATTCGAAAGTTTTCAAAGAAGATAAAGAAGTCAGAGGCGTGGCGAATATAAAGCCAAAAGATAATATCCGTGTGAAAATGCACAATGGGGAGATAACCGCGACAGTAGAGGGAGTAAAGCATGATTGACAAAAGAGTAAAAGAAATCGAAGAGATTGCAAAGAAGCTGGAAAATGAAAAAAACTTTGACGAAGTTGTCAAAGAATTTTCCAACGCGGCAAAGTTAATTCAAAAAGTGCTTGGAGATTTAAAAGATGTTGACGGCACAATAACCGAAATTATCGATGGCGTTGAGAAAGCGTTTAATCCGACTGAGGAATGTTAAGTGTTTTGAAGAATAAATAACCTATGTTACCTTATACTAATCCAAACAAAGGAGGGCGTTTTGTGTTCAAGCCGATATATAACAGAATCACCGCCCTTCTGACTGTCGCATTTTTAACATTTACATTTGCTCTTGGTGGCACAGTTCTTGCAATTATTAACATGGGCGACAATTTAGGCGCCAGTCCTTTTACAACAGCACTGTTTAGTGGAACCGGCGAAATAAACGCCGAGCAAGCAGCGAATATTCTAGCAAATATGAGCGGTGAAAGTGTCTTGAATCAAAACAGTGAGTTTAGATTGTTCTCAGACACGGGTGCTGCGACAACAGATGTGGGGAGGTTAAGCCGACTTAACTGGCGCATGGTTAACATCGACGGCGACCGCGTGACTTTTTATGCAAGTGGTGCGTACCGAAATAGTGTTTTTAACTCTACATCAGGAGCAGGAACACAGGTGTACAGAAACAGCGCTCTCCGTGCGGCTGTGCTTCATAACTTCACGCAGTTAACTACTGGGTGGACCCCTTCTGTGGTTAACGCAAATATCTTGCAGTTGGGTGCTAATGCAGATAGTATGGCCACCTACGACAGGATTTGGTTGCCACGAACCGAGGATGTTCAAAACGGTGGTGCATGGGGATTAAACGCTACATCGCGCAGTTTTGCACAAAATGGTTTTAATGAAAACGCGTGGTTGAGAACAGCGACAAGGGTTGGTACCACTGTACAAACTACAGAGTGGCGTGCTCATGTGATAGATCAGATGTGGGCAGTCTGGCCAGGTGAATATTCATGGGAAGGGTACGGGAATTTTGGTGCCGAGCGCCTTGCGCCTGGCGCCGAAGGTATTTGGAGTGTTACTGTTCCACGTGCAGCTGGAACCGTGATTGATACGCGGCTTGGTTGTGTGGACGAAAACTGCCACACCATGACTAGTGTGCGTACAATAATAACTCGCCATGAAAGTAGACTGGTGCCTTTAAACACGCCCGCGACGGCGGCGGCCGTTTCAAGCACCGGTGTTATGCGTACAGGTGTGGCAGACAATATAGTAGTAGCAAATCTCGCCGTCCGCCCAGCATTGCACATCAGTTTGTCGCAACTGCAATCAGCAGTAGAGCTGGCACCATTATTTGACGAAGACGGTGAAATGAATCCATCCGTGGTCGCTGATATCCTTGCAAACATTAACAACGGTAATGTCGTAAATAGAATGACCGAGTTCCGCTTGTTCTCGGACACAGGAGCCGCAAATACGAATGTCCGTAGGTTAAGCGAACTTAATTGGCGCATGACAAATGTTGATGGTGACCGTGTTACATTCTGGGCAAGTGGGGCATATCGTAATAGTCAATTTAACAATACAACAGGTACAAATGCCGAGCGATATAACCAAAGTAACATCCAAGCAAATATTAATAGTGATTTTAATGCGCTTACCAGCGCATGGAATGTTGGTGTTCGCAACGCAAGCATAAGAACGCTAGATGATTCTTCTGACTGGGGAGTGCCA
>Ga0123355_10022655_pt1 | contig 10073 bp, 6 predicted proteins | sample TergutEmb28metaG_3_FD_89872 | JGI IMG/M metagenome (GOLD analysis project Ga0123355, IMG submission 89872) | Embiratermes neotenicus P1 segment gut microbial communities from Petit-Saut dam, French Guiana - Emb289 P1 | ecosystem: Host-associated > Arthropoda: Insects > Digestive system > Gut ...
AGACTCCTGAAGATGGTCGTATTAACGGCCGAAACATGTTGAGTAATGAGTAATAAATGAGTATTGAATAAATAATAAAATAAGTGGCATCAAGTTGGTTTTTCCCTTCACGCAACTATATATATATATATATATATATACATAATCTTAGTTTTTTTCGCAGGCTTGTAAACAGAGGAAGAATTTCCAGAATTCAATTTCATCCCATTTTTTTTACAGTGTGACGAAGAATCGTATGTTTACTTTTTTGTTTACTAAGCTGAATTCTTGTAATCGTAGCATGTAAACAGAGGTCAATGCAAGAACTGCTCCAAGTTCAGAGACTGAGTTATACAAAAGCACAGAATAGACCCCCATAAAATTCTGATAAGCTTTGAACAACACGTAAATACATTATATTATACAACCAGGGCCCCATAAATGTCTGTGAAGTGTACATGTATAAGCTTGGTCTAAATTTCTAATTGTTGTAATAAACACATTACTTTGGTACGTAATGAAGCCGGAATAGATTTATCCCAAATTCTCTGTTTATTCCTATCAACCCGATGTGAAGGAATTCATCACTGGATATATACTAGTACACTGTAAGTGATTTACTTGCAAGTTAGGCCTACATATGATTAATCCTGCAATATTTTAATACCGATAAAACAGTGAACTAATGACATTACGCAACAGCGATATAAAACATCGTAAGCAAGAAAAAGAGTTCTTACTCATGGAAGTAACTGTGAAGTCCCACCGTCGATTGGTTAATCATTAAATTTACAAAAATTCAGCGTATTATTGCAGCCGAAGACATCATGCCCGAGGTAGGTTAAAGACAGAGTTACCGTCTGCTTAAACACGACGTCATGATAACCACTATACGAGTGGAGGTGTAAATCCGCACACATACTTGTATACCTTTTGAGTGAGCGCTGAATGTAGATGGTGGCTTCACACACTTTCCCTATCAGCGTACAGAAAAACAGTAGGTAAAACCCTTTCACACTCTTCACCACTATCCGTCTTGAATACTGAGACATTCAAAGGAATTGAGATCTTCATACTGTGTCCGCTTTATCTCCAAAGAACGAGCCTCTGGTACCCTTTAATAAGTAGGTGGTGGGCCTAGACCCTCTCTGAACGTAATGGCGGGTAAAGAAAGCCATGTTCCTGCTGGAAAACGAAGGCAACCCTCCAACCTGTAGTCGATTTCAGCAGTGACTAAGCTGAAAAGTGCAGAAGCCGGATGGAAGAAAATATATGTTTCTCCCTGATCTTTACAGTTAGCCTTCAGAGTTTAAATATCTGCTATAGCACTATCTGAGTGGACATGGTGTGATAACTTACGGCCAATTTGAATTTACTTTTTTTAGGTGGATTTTTTTAGAAACCTTACGTAAGTAGCTTAATACGTTTTGTGAATACGTGATCAAATCATGTGTCGGCTGTCTTGATAACTTTACGAGGCTTTTCAGTCAGTTGCAGTAGGATGATACCGTACCTGTGAGCATCTAATTGCGTGCATACATACACACACACAACAAGGGGAGGTAAAGGCATATTATACAGTCAGTTACTTACCATTTGTGTAAAATCTGACGTTATCGCGGCTGTAGCTCTGGCAACCAGACTACGAGCAGTCACATCCCAGAAAACAGTATTCTTCAGGTACATCTTCAAAAATCTCTAAAAATTCCGCATGAAAAGAGAAAGGTCAGGATATCAGGACATTTGTCATAATAACTGTGTAATACTATGTTAGCCTTCAAGATGAGAATGACATCATAAAAAAATGAGTCGCGGTTTTTCGTCCAAAGTGTCTTGAACTTTTTGATTTGTTCGGTAGTAATGCATTTCTTTATTAATGACTTCAAGTGATGAGGTTCTTCAGTATGCGAGTATACATTCTTCGGTGCACCTACTGGTTACTTTGTATGCGGTTCAAACATTCTCAACAGCACTTCTTTGTAATAGATTTGAAATCCGTTTACTCGCCTTGGCTGGAGAGAAAAAGGGGTAGAACTTCAGCTTGAGGGGTTGGGCTTAGTTTAACGTCCCTTTACAGTAAAATATTCTGCCTTACGAAATATTAATATGGGGTTTAGAAATGGCCGCAACTTTTCCTATCGGACACTGAAGAAACGCTCAACCAAGCGTTAAATAATACCATTTTGTCATGAAATGTCCCTATATGAAATATGGCAGGTTTTACGACTTACGTGCATAAAAATATTCCTGGGATATGCATTGATTTTCTTTTTTTAGTTGAGCCTGAAATAGATTTGCTGCTTGATACGGACTGTCTGCTTTGAGTTACGACCGTACCAAGAAAGTGTTTCGTGATACGGATTGACCTCACTGAGACACAACTATGCTTAAATCATTCTCTGATATGATGTGTCAGACTTGTACTTAAAAACTTCATTCTTTTTCTGATAACAAAGCGTTAAAACGACTTTAGACTTTTCTTCTCTTAAAAAACTGACCAAGATAATTGAACTAATGCAACGTTGAAACGCCGACTTCAACAAAACCACGGAATTAGTGTTTGTGTCAACTCATTGCTCTCAGCTATTGAAGGATGCATACAGAGTTTCTGAAAACGGCTAAGATTTGCCCAAATATTCAACGCAATTTTATTTTGAAACTCAAGTCATTGTAGAATAAAATCTGTTTCACACATCTTTTTCAAGACTGCGTGAGATTAATAGTTTTGTTTGCGGTGAACTTTCGTACTGTGGTTCTGTGCTTTATGGCAATAGTTATGGTAGTGGGGTTCATGTTACCTCAAAATTAAAACCTAAAAATACCGGCAGTTTATTTCTCAGAAATGTCGATAGCCAAACATGAGATTGCACTGCGACAAAAACCGCAAGTTCACAGTACACTTTTCAGCGCTTCGCTTCTGTCGATGACAAGCGTGGTGAAAATGAAAAATCTGAAGATTTTGCCTGACGAATATTGTGTGGTCGAAACTTGTGGGAAAGTCCGTCATTCTGTAGAAAGTCATGTAAAATGCGACTGTTTAATTGATTAACTCCGTAATACAGGTTCACTGGGAGCTTTTAGTCGCTCAAAAATGTAAAAAATTTCCTGCTATAAGAAATCCGAAGTTTCGTGACCCGGTTCACCCCAACTGGCCACTGGAACATGTTCTGAGCCAGTTTTATGCATTATACACTTTTACACCTTATTTCTTCAAGCTTAATTTTATATCCTCCTTCTATCAGCAAGTGGGTCCACAAATATTCTCTGCTCCCTGGTCTCTGGCCGCGGTGGCACAGTTGTTAAGGTGCTGTGCTACAAATCGGAAGGTCCCTGGTTCGATCCCAGCTGGTGTCATTGGAATTTTTCACTGACATAAAATCCTTCCGATCGCACTATGGCCCTGGGGTCGACTTAGTCTCTAACAGAAATGAGAACCAGGAGTATTTCCTGGGAGTAAAGGCGGCCGGTGCTTAAGGCTGACAATTTACTACCATCCTGTGCCGTTGTCATGAAATCTGGAAACCTTAACTTCCTGGAACCCTCTGGGCAACTCCAGGCCTGTAACTAGACTGCTTTACCTTTACCTTTACCCTGGTCTCTGGTCTTCAGCGGTTAATTCATCGTCTCCGGGCCACGTTCCAACGTACCACCGAAAATACCCTCACTGCACCTATCACGATATTTGGCGCCGATCACAGGAACCGAGTTGCATTAAGATGTGTACACGTACTCACGTCTACCGCACGAAGGCTGCTTGAACGCTGGGTATGGACGTAAACCCTCGTTTTCTCGGTGCTGGTTTGTAGAAGCCGTGAGACAGGCCGATTCATCGCGCAAGGACTCTTACCATTCCTCTAAAGTCAGGACCCAGAAACCCGGAAAAGGGATTGGCATGTAATAGAATACAGACAGAAAATATTATTTTGTGAAACGTGTAAATGGTGAAGATCCTCGTCATCTGCTTTTTTCTGTGATCCCTTACTCTGTCTGACCTGTTAGATTCAAATTGTAAAATGTACAAAATGTCAACTGTATGTTGTTTTCGCACCGTGCATTGCAATATGATTATACATTATAAACCGAAAAATGCGCCTTTTTAAAACTAATATTTCAGTTTGTTATATCTCCTACATGTTTCGAACCCGAAGGTTCATCTTCAGGCAGACAGTTGTGTATTCAAATATGGTATGATATGTTTTACATGCATCAGTACAAGTAGTCTTATAGGTGGCAGAGTGTGTTCGGTACTCAGTACCGAACACACTGTTTAAGCACCGACCACACCCTTCTACCTACAAGACTGAAGTGCTTATACTGATGCCTGTAAAACATACTGTACCAAACACGTACACACAACCGTCTTCCTGAAGATGAACCCTCAGGTTAAAAACATGTAGAAGACATCATAAATTAAAATATTAATTTAGTGAAGGTGCATATTGTTGGTTTATATTGTATAAGTACAAAATGTCAGTTGCGATACGGTGTAAAGTGTACTTGCAATGCCAACCAGGCGAACAGTATTATACATAGTAAGCTTCACAGGCACTGGGCTTTTGAGAGAGAACTCAGCTCGGATGATGGAATAGTCATAATCACTGTAAGTATGCCGCTCGCTCGGCCGGGTCGTGATCTAGCCAGTCAGCCAGCCAAGAAGTGGGTCAGTGAAAGTGAAAACAGTTCTACTAACCCAGCAACTATACAATAACATTACCTGGCAATCCGAGCGGCTGCGTGCTGAAGAAGTAACAGACACACGTTTTGCTTTTAATGGTTAAGATGCTGGTGCCAACGTCAACCGAAATTACAAAACAGCACCAGGGACAGCTATACTGAGCTAAATGCAAGATTAGTGTATTAAGAATTGTAATTTGACTTGGTACGTCATAAACCGGGGAAAAAAAACATGATTTCTTGCTTCACGGACAGCAACATGATTGACGGCGATGAAACAAATGTTGCACAGGAAAGTAAAATTCGACCTGAGATCAGGAAGCACAACTCGGAAAATTAAAAAAAAAAAAAATCCTTATACATTTCAACAAATATTAGAATTGCAAAATAAATGACAATGAGAAGGGAATTCTATGTAGCATTAATTCGAGGCTCGAGATTTATATATTTAGTCAGAAACCCTGTTGAGAAGTAAACATTTGGAACACCTAGGCTTAGAGGAAAACGTGTTATCAAATATGATGTTAGATAACATTGAGGAAAGACTGGATTTTTCGGGCAAAAGACAGGGACCGTCATCGGTCTCTTATAAACACGGTAACGAAGCTCAGGCTCCATAAAAGCAGAGAATTTTTTGACTAGTTGAGTGACTACTTGTTTCAAGAAAGTGACTGCACTCCGAACAGATTAAGGGTGAAATATCTGACGGCAAATTGTCGTTTGTCAAGTGTAGAATTTGTAAGGTGTGGGTGATGCTTGGCGCTGGTCGCGTTTAATTCATATAGGGATTAACACAGTAATACACTGCAGTGTCTACTGTAGTTAGAACATGAGCTTCTCAGTGTGAATTTTTGTTTGATCCCATTGGTATGAGTGACACATTCCCACCAAATTAGTTCCAAAGGCAAAGTTGGTTATAGGCTGTCATTACATCAGAATAAGACACGATTCATGTACAGTACACAGTGAAACACAAATGCTTCCAAACAGGCTACGCCTTAAATCTAATCTTTAAGGAAAATACACGCACAAATATATCGATAAAGTTTTCCTCTTTTTATGTCGCATATTCAAGAAGTTCAGGTTTGTAATTTATTTTTAAACCATGATAACTTCAAATTTTTACTAAAGCGTTGATGTGACTGTGAAGCGTGTATAAATAGGAAATTTTGGTATATGGGTGTAGTTCAGGGTGGAGTTTAGAGATGAAATTACGTGTGAAGTGTTTACTTCGGAGATCTAGTATGAGGGATGTTTTGACAGTCACCTGATTGGTTGTTTAATTGGTTGTGTTTCTCACAAATATTTTTTCGTCTCATAAAGAGGAAGGATATGTTTTGAGAAGCATGCAGCACACGTTAGAGAAATGGGCACTGCAAAAAATGCTTTAGTCTGGAACCTGATGGAAAGAGATCACTTACGAGACTGTGACAAAAATCAAAAGATAATCAAAATGTGCTTAAAATAGGGGTTACGTGTTTGGGATAGATTCAACTGTTTGAGAATAGAGTGCAGTAACTGGTTGTTGTGAACAACATAATGAAAGAACTTTTCCGTAAAAGGCAAGACGGACTGGAAGACCTAGGCGTAGATGACAGGATGACGTTAAATTGTATCTTAAAAACCAGGATAGAAGTGTTTCAACTGGAATAACTGGCCCAGAACAGGGAACACACTAATGAACCTTCGATGTCCTTAAAACTCTGCGGATTTCTCGAGAAGCAGTGGAAGCATTAGTTTCTTAAGTAATACTTTGCAACGCGCCACTTGGTTGTAAAGGACACTCCTCTTTCAGAGGCTGATAACCATTCAGTAAAGGAAGTAACCGTCGTTTATGGAAATAGAGTTTTGTGTAAATGTCTGTAAGACCAGTCACTGGGGACTACTCTCAATTTAATTCATTTTTGTCACGTTTCAGATCTATCGTAATATTTTCCATCCGACTATGCTTAAGTCTCTCAGTTAGTCTTTTCCTTTGAGATTTTAAGCTTTTGTGTGAATTTCTCAACTCTTTGCACGTGCTTCATTGTTCACCCATCTCCTCTGATTTGATTACCGTAAGAGTGTTTAATGAAGACACCAAATTACGACGCTATCAGTGCTGAATCCACTCAAACTTCTGTAATTTTTGTTACTTGGGCCAAATGAATGACCTTATTGCATCTAGAAAATCTAGAAACATCCACTTGATTAAATATTAGCATAGCTGCTGCTACAAACAAATTATGAGCGTGTAAATTTTTCTCGTAAAATGTTTTTGGTGAAGTCCACTGGCGAATGTTTGCTTATCCAGGTCAACTACAGCATCTCATCAGCACGAGACATTCTTTGCTCTGTTCCATTCCAGTGCTTGCATAAATCGTTTTAAAAAAAGTCACAAAAACAAACATTATGCAATATTTCCACAGAGATGGTCACAATCGAAAGTGTGCTAGTTTAACGATCCGTTGACTATACGTCGTGGCCTAGTAATGGAAGAGAAATCGGGGTTAGCGTTTCCTCCGAAGCGCCCCGCTATTATAGAAGTCACTTTCCCTTTCATGCTGTACTGGCAGCACCACTGTATACGAGTATTTTATTGTTATGCTGGTAGGAAGATCAACTGATTCCTTAAAATAAGTCCTCCAACGTCATTATAGGCCTTATTATGACATTTCCTATAATTCGTGCTACTGTGACTTAACTCTTGCAATAGCGACAGTGGACGTCAGATTTTTTTATAACTCTGATGGTTATTGATGTGTGAAGAGAATATATGATGTGATCTTACTTTTAGATCGTAGATTTGTGCCCACTCGTGTTCTTTAAAATCAGATGTTTCCTCATTTCACTTGTAAATTTCCGACTTAGAGAAGATGAAGTCTCGATTGTTCGAATCTTCGTTACTGATCTAAATGACCTAATCACAGAAGTAGCAATGAATATGCCACCTAAGTAGATCGGGAAGGGACGATATGCATTTCTTATTAAAAAATGCGGAACATTTAAAGTGGAGAGAAAAGTGGTTAAGTAGGAATGAGAAGAGAGCTTGTAAGTACTCAGTAGCTGCACTAAGATTGTAGCACTGAAAAACCCAGAACAACTGTTGTATATTTACGATGAAGTATAATTGGGAAAGCCGGTCCCAGTGACGGCGCGGTCTAAGGCGTGGGTCTGCGGCCGCTCTCCTGCTGAGATCGTGGGTTCGAATCCAAAATCAGTAGATGTGGGTGTAATCGAAGTTGTGGCTGTGGTGGTTTTGCAAGAAGTATGAGCAAATGGTAGTGATTTTAACATATTAATAAGACGTTAGAAGTAAGTAAGGAAATGCGCGCTGGAAACAATTCAGATTAAGTTCCAACTTTACGTAATTTGTGAACTTGAAATTTACTTGTAAGGTTCCTGCATTACAGCATGGCTTTCCGGTTGGTCAAGTATAAGTCTGGAATTAGTAATGTCGGAAAAGTGTTTTGGTCACTGCGACAGGCATCTTTGTCACGGAAGTTGGAAGAACAAATCAGAGTAACTGACGACGGTTCAACCATAGTTTGCTGGCATCCAGAACCACGTTTTCCGTATTAGTGTTCTCGTCCTTTGCCGCCGGAACAGGAGACTTAAGCCACCTTGAAAATCCAGTCTTTGGACGAAGTTCGCTCGGTATTTGTAGAAAATAAGCAAGAGTTGTTCGCCAAGAATTAATGAGTCTCACATGCACAACCAAACTCAGATGGTTTCCAAGATCAAGGGACAAGTATGCCAAGAATACTCCATCAGATAGAGAACATTTATGAAACTTTAGGATTAATTTGTGCCAGATGTGTCTCTAGATTTGTGGGAGTACAGTTTGTTGTCACTTATAATAGATCGTGGAATAAATTGCTGCATAATGCACTGAATTTTGTACGGAACTTGTATGCGTGTGTGTATGTATGTATGTGTGTGTATGTGTGTGCGCGCGTGCGCGCGCGTGTGTGCGTGTGCGTGTGTGTGTGTGTGCGCGCGCGTGTGTGTATGTATGTGCGTGTGTGTGTGTGTGTGCGCGCGTGTGTGTGTGTGTGCGCGCGCGTGTGTGTGTGTGAAAAATGCAGAGTTTAGAAAATAGACATCTCCAAGACGTGTTTTTGTGCGATAAAGATTATTATTTCGTCATATCTTCCAGAAATTGAGTATTTGCATTTGAATATGAAGCTAGTTATTAGTAGCTTCTAAATCATAAATAGCAATAAATCATTTAATAATTTGGAATAATTTTGAAAGTGTTAGTTTGAAGGTGAATGACGAACTCAAGGACAAAACTGTAACTGATTCTGATATGATGCTGCCAGAAAGATGTAATAGTATTTTGTTGTGACTGCAGATACTTCAAAAACCCTTTTAACACCTAGCTAGCAAGGTTGTATGATAACTAGTAACAGCAAGTGTTGGAACAGAGATCATATGCTGTATAGTTAAACCCAACAAATAAATGTTTGTACTGTAATTATACATGTGGCTATTAAATGATCATATATCCAGTGAAAAAAAAATCCCACTGGGTGTATGGATGTTGGTCTGTTGTGAGTGTTATGTGTTGCCAGGTAGAGGTCTCTGCGACGAACTGATCACTCGTCCAGAGGAGTCCTGCTGACTGTGGTGTGTCGTTGTGTGTGATTTAGAAACCTCGTGAATGAGGAGGCCCTGGCCCACTGGGGACTGTCGCGCCAAAACAAACATACATAACTGGGTAAACAAAAGGAAGAAATTTGCATGAAGGGCCGAGAAGGGGAATGGAGATATATTGTAATAGGAAAAAAAAGGACCAGTTATTTAATCGTATATGCGTGATGATTTAATTTACGAAATGTGCAGTGTACAGAGCTCGGTGTCTGCAGTTGCGACCGTTGTAAGGTGTGTATACACTTGCGTCTTAACAGATAAATGTTCGTATTCATACGCAGTAAAAGTAACAAGTTTTTCTAATTTCTGACTGGAGCCTGTGTTTGTGCTTAATTCGCAGTGTCTCCAGTTCTGGGAAGTGACAGGAGCACGTCATGTATGTTCGTGCTTCTCAACAGGTAGTCTGTCTGATGACATGCCCACATTGTCTTCCAAAGCGAGTTCTCCACAGAGTGGGATCCAGTGCTTCCTCTTTAATTTACAGCATCTTCTTGTTTCTTTAAGATCATTCAGTAATTAGTTACATACAGGGTGTATCAAAATGATTGGGGCGGTTTTGAAGTTGATTATATTCACAAGTATGGTGAACAGAATTATAAATACTAGTAGAAATGAAAGAGTAACTCAACAAGTCTATGACCCATACCTACAAATGTCCGATTTATGCACCCTTCGTCACACGGCACACATCGAGGCGATAGTCCAATTTCTGCCATACTCTGCTCAGCAAGTCAGGTGTGATGGTCTCCACAGCCGCGGTAATTCTGTTCTTCAAATCAGGTATG
>Ga0123355_10022656_pt1 | contig 10073 bp, 11 predicted proteins | sample TergutEmb28metaG_3_FD_89872 | JGI IMG/M metagenome (GOLD analysis project Ga0123355, IMG submission 89872) | Embiratermes neotenicus P1 segment gut microbial communities from Petit-Saut dam, French Guiana - Emb289 P1 | ecosystem: Host-associated > Arthropoda: Insects > Digestive system > Gut ...
AGAGACGGTCAAGGTGCACATCAAACACATCATGGAAAAACTGGGCGCCAGCGACCGCACCCAGGCGGTGGCTATCGGCGTTCGCCGCGGCATCATTCAGCTCTGACTGGGACCACCCAATGCGTGCTGCAGATACCTCGATAGTGGTACGACAAAATTCCAACCTAGGGGGATTCGCCCAAGGGAAGAAGCTGTTTATGCTGCCAGCTGTTGTCTATACTGACGCAGCGCTCGACTTTTCCTATCTTTCCCGACGGAGTTCCCGGGATCGGACTGATACTGTTGCGGGCCACGGTGGGCGTGACACTCCTGTATGCAGGCGTGAGTTGTCTCCTCTCCCGGCAACAACTGGGGATGTTTACCCTGCTCGTCGCAACGCTCTCGGTGATGTGTGGACTATTACTTCTGTTTGGACTATTCAACTGGCTAGCCAGTAGTTTGGGTACTCTGATCGCTCTCGGAGTCGCTCTTGCCCTAATCCCGGTGCCCCTGTTGAACTCGTCCGTCAGGATCTCGGCTGCATTTACAGGCGTGATGGCAATTGCAGTCTTGTGCCTCGGCCCAGGGGCGTATTCGCTCGATGCGCGACGGTACGGGCGTCGTGAGATCATCATTCCCACCAGGCCGCGCTCTTCAGAAGACCAACTTTGACGGTCGCTTAATGACCTCGATCGAGTAGAAGATCACCCTCAAAAGCGGGCACGAAATGCTGATTCGTATCACTGGGCGGTGATACGGTCGGCGCTCAGTCTGAGCTTGGGCCGCCCGCGGTTCTTGCGGAGCATTCGGATGGCTGTAGCCTGGGGAAACTTCACACATTTCACGGCTTACACGGCAAAACTTGCCTGGTCTGGGCCATCGACAACAGTTCCAGTTGCAGCCTGGGCTGTTGCGCTGCGATTCGGCGCGCTCACCTGCTTTGCCGCTTTTCTGAGCGGCTCAGTGTTCACCCGGAAGCCTCTGGCAAGCGCCAGATCGACAACCGATACGAAGGTGTGGCCAATACCATCGTTCAATTGCTTCAATTCAAGGTTTTTGGTCTGATGCTCTGGTTGTGACTGATGCAGCGGATCACGTTGCCCACGATGCCAATATTTTCACGAATACTCTCCACTCTGAGGAGGACAGAATGCCGACGATTACAGCGAAAGACGGTACTCAGATTTACTACAAGGATTGGGGCACAGGGCAGCCTGTTGTGTTCAGTCATGGCTGGCCGCTTAGTGCAGATGCATGGGAAGACCAAATGATCTTTCTGGCTGATCGCGGTTTCCGCTGCATCGCTCACGATCGGCGAGGCCATGGGAGATCGACCCAGCCTTGGGAAGGAAACGATATGAACACCTACGCTGACGATCTCGCAACGCTGGTGGAGAAGCTCGATCTGAAGAACGCGATCCACGTTGGCCATTCCACGGGCGGCGGCGAAGTCGCTCGCTACATCGGACGCCACGGCACCGAGCGGGTCGCAAAAGCAGTTCTGATCAGTGCCGTGCCGCCGCTGATGGTCAAGACTGCTTCGAATCCTTTGGGCACGCCGATCGAGGTGTTCGATCAAATTCGACAGACGGTGCTCAGTGACCGCTCGCAATACTGGAAGGACCTCAGTGTTCCTTTCTATGGCGCAAATCGTCCCGGCGCGAAGGTTTCGCAAGGTTTGCGCGACTCGTTCTGGCTACAGGGCATGATGGCGGGGCACAAGGCGGTTTATGACTGCGTGAAAGCCTTCTCCGAAACCGATCAGACGGAAGATCTGAAAAGGTTCGATGTGCCGACTCTGATCCTTCATGGCGACGACGATCAGATTGTCCCGATCAAAGCGTCTGCTCTTCTGTCGTCAAAGCTCGTTGAAGGGTCAACTCTGAAGGTCATCCCTGGTGCGCCGCACGGGATGGTCTCAACGTTGAAGGAGCAGATCAACGACGATTTGCTCGCTTTCTTCGAACAGAGCAAGGAGGCCTCCGCCTGAATTCCAGACTGAGGGGAACCCGGTTCCCCCACCTTTTCACCAAGCTCGCGTGCGAGGAGGGTTGGGCCTCTTTCCCAGGTCCCTCAACTACAATGCACGGATTACGGCGGCTTACTTCCGCTTGCTGGTGACAAAGGCAGAGATAAAGAGGACGAAGGGGACCTACCGATGATTCCGGATCTGGCAACAAGGGCCGAAGTCACTGGCGCGCACTCCGATCGCCCTGATTCCTTTGCTGGCAGGCTGTGGTGGTTGCTGCCTCCGGCTGCCGCTTTGTTCTACCCCTGGGCCGTCAGGGCGCTGTATCAAAGCGACAAGCTGCTGGGTCGGGAAAGCGGGCCTGGCGATGCAATAGCCTGGCTTACCATTGTCGCCTCGGTCGCACTCGTCTATGGCGTACCTGCCACGGGAATCGTGGTCGCATATCTCCTGGGGCGGCATGAAAGAACTTCGCACTCGGAATTGCTGGCCCGTCGCCTGGCACACCTGACGGTGGCATGTCCTTCGCTCTTCGTGCTCATCGGAGTCGTCTTCTTTTTGCTGCACTACGCGAACGACTCTCAGTTCTGGTCGATCCTCTGGCTGACCGGCCTCGCCGCAGCTGCATGGGCCGTACGAACGCAAAACGGCGAAGCACCCGCTTCCTCTATCCCTAATCCCATTCCGCTGAGGGTGGCGCACGGCACTTCGGCACTCTTGATCGTCCTCATGTTTCTCGCCTGGCATCTGTTGAACCACGCCAGCGCCGCATTCAGCCTCGAATTCAACCAATCGATGATGACTTCGCTGCGGAAATGGTATCGCTCCGAGTTCGTTCAACCGGTGCTGCTGACCTTGATACTGTTCCAGGTGGTCAGCGGTCTGATCCTGCTCAGGCGCGCCACAGCGGCACGTGCCGATCTCTATCGCACACTGCAGACATGCACCGGAGCGTTCTTGAGTGCTTTTCTTGTGTCTCACGTCAATGCAGTCTTCGTTCTGGGGCGTGCGGTTACGAAAGTGGATACTACCTTTCTTTGGGCGTCCGGCGCTCCGGCGGGGCTCCTGCCCGACGCGTGGAACGTGCGGCTCATTCCCCACTACTCTCTTGGCGTCTGGTTCGTCATCACTCACATGGGGCTCGGCCTCCGGGGTGTGCTGCTCGCCCACCGTGTCTCGCGGCGCGCGGCCGACCGTGTGGCGTGGGCTGTCGCCCTACTCGGGGCGGCGTTCGCCCTGACGATCACCGTCGCACAATTGAGCGTTCACGGCGTCTCATAAAGCCACATTTGTGCAGATAAATCGCCCTCGATTGATGCCCAACCACGGTCGGCGAGCATCTAATCGAACATGGGAGAAAGGTCGAAAGCTCAGAATCCATTGCCGCAAAGTTCTTCGGCGACCAACGCACCAGTTCTGAGCATCGACGAATACCTGCGTGAGCGATTGATGCCGGTGGAAGGCGCCATTCCCCACATCCCCGGCATCGAGATGTTCGGAAATTCAATTCCGGCGGGCACGGTCGGGGGGGACCTTTGTGAGTACATCAACTTTCAACAGCGTTATGACATCGATTCACGGATTCAGCAGGCTCAGCGCCTCTCCAAGGAGTTTCTCGAACCACTTCCTCCCGGCACCCCGATACGCAATTCTGTCGATGACCTCGTGCAGTGGCTGAAAACGACGCCTGGCTACAGGCCCGGGATGGAAGCAGAGTATCGATTCGCGAGGAGCGCCGAGCAGGTTCGGGTTGCCGAAGAGCTGCGTGATCTTTATTCGACGGCGGGTGTTTTGGTGGTAGATGCACAGGGGCACGGGATCATCTCTGCCAAGATCGCATCGACAGTGCATGACACATTCCATGCCCTGATGCTCACCGAACTCGATCGCTACGGCAGAACAACGCCCATGCTGCTCGAAAATCTGAACCTGCGGCTGGCGCAATCGGTGAGCGCCCGCAACGCATTGGGAGTCATTGAGCAGGAAGATGCACGCGAAAACGCGACGATGGTATATGGCGAAATCCGCCCCGGCGGTGATTTTCGCTTTGCGAATTTCGGACACCCTCCACCGCTGGTGTTTTCGGCGGAGTATTGCAAGTTCATGAACATCAACGAGAGCCGCATGGTGCAATTCCTTTCTCTCGGTTTGCAGATCCCGGCAGATCATCCGGATCGGAAGAAGTATTACTCCTTGAACTTCCGGCCAGCAGAGTTCGATTCCTCCGATCTCGGTGAGATTACGCTAATGAGTCCCGGGGATATTTTGGTTCTCTACACCGACGGAGTTTACGATGGCAGCGACCAACATGCGCGTGAGTTACTGGAGGTGGTCATGCGTGAGCACTACCGCGAGCCGGCGAAGGAGATCTGCAACGCCCTGCTGGATCATGCGGTAAGTCAAGATGACCAGCTCCGGCAAAGCGGCGATGCGGACTTGATCGACGACAAAACCGTGTTTGTGGTCAAAAGAACTTAAATCGAAACAATGCTCCCGTAGTGGCACCTTGCTTTATGCGTTTCCGAGGAGCGTTCCGCGATCTCAAAATGTGGCCGTCAGTTTGGAAGGCACATAGCCACCCGTTGCCTCCGCCCCGAAACCGGAGCCGATAGGACGTTGAGGCGTTATTATTGTGTTTGTTATGTCACGGCAGGTTCTTCTCATGCTGACTCAGCGTTATGGAGGGCTGAGAAGCCCATACTCTGACATCTTTGGCTGATCTGCCGATCTGCCAGTATGCAGCATCACTTGATGACTGCAACGCCTGCCTTGCAGACTAGCTCGTCCTGTGAGTCAGTACCGCCCGAGCAACCGATTGCCCCGATCAGTTTACCCTCGTGAATTAATGGAATACCGCCGCGTGATGCGATGAATCCATCCAACGTCATCAGATAGTGGAAACTGTTGACTTGGATAGCGTTCTCAAAGACCTTGGTTTCGCGGCGGAAGGTCGCAGCCGCGCGTGCCTTGTGCTCTGCGATCTGAATCGAGGCAAGCATCGCGCCGTCCATCCGCTGGAAAGCGACGAGGTGGCCCCCCGTATCGACCACGGCGACGTTCATTTTCCAGTCTCGCTTCTTAGCCTCTGCTACGACAGCATTGATGGCTGCCTGGGCCCGCTCGAGTGAAATCGGGGTGCCGTAAGGTACATCGAATGGTATTTTGTCGGGCAGGACGTCGATTGGATTCGGCACTGGGGACTGGACCCGGTTGTTTTCTGCCATACATGCTCCTCTTTCGAAATGCACGATGTAACTGGTTAGGGCAACAGACGCGTTCGAGAAAATGCAAGCTACTATCGGATTCGCTCAATCCGGAGTGATCGTCCGGATGTTAAACCGACTCCAGCGTAATCCTTCTACTGCGCCGGGCGCGATATTCCAAGCTTTTTCATCTTGTACGCGAGTCCTGTCCGATTGAGACGCAGTCTAGCGGCAGCTCCGCGGGCGCCTCCAACAACCCAATTGCTTTCCTGCAATGCCCGCACAATCATCTCGCGCTCTACCTGCTCCAATGCGCTGGATTTACCGTCGTCATTTACCGTCAAAGGAACCATGATCTCTGTCAAGGGCACTTGCAGTTGCGGCCCCTGAGACAACAGCACTGACCGCTCCATTAGGTTCTGCAACTCGCGGATGTTGCCCGGCCAGCTGTGCCTGCTGAGAGCATCCATCGTAGCCTTGGGAATGCTCACAATAGACTTGGCCATTCGCTGGGCGTACTTGTTGGCAAAATGGCGGACGAGTCGTTCGATATCGTCGCGACGCTCGCGAAGCGGCGGAACCAGTATGGGAAACACGTTGAGGCGATAAAAAAGATCAGACCGGAATTTTTTTTCGGCGACCATCGTCGTAAGGTTAGCATTCGTCGCTGCCACTATGCGAACAGCGACTCGCTGCGTACGCGTGCTGCCCAGGCGCTCGAACTCTTGCTCTTGCAAAACTCTCAAGAGCTTCGGCTGCAACTCAAGAGGTATCTCCCCAATCTCATCCAGGAAAAGAGTTCCTTTGTTTGCGAGCTCAAACCGTCCTATCTTTTGCGCGATAGCTCCTGTGAATGCGCCTCTTTCGTGGCCAAACAATTCGCTCTCAAGCAGGCCCGAGGGAATGGCGGCGCAGTTCACTTTTACGAAAGAATAATTCTTGCGTGGACTGAGGTCGTGAATCGCACGGGCAATTAACTCTTTCCCAGTGCCGGTTTCTCCCATAATGAGAACTGTTGAATCTGCCGGGGCCACGATTCGAATGTTCTCAATCACGGCTTTGAGTCTCAAGTTGCTACCGACAATTCCTCGAAATTCGTCTTCAACCATAGGCCCGTCTTTCAGCGAAAGGTTCTCTTCAACAAGTCCCTCCGTCGGTTGCCCCGCTTGGCCGTATTCTCGGTGCTCCCTTGATGGGAAAACAATGTGAGTGGTTCTTTCGTTGGGCCAATTGCTAGTGGGTGCTGCCCGCCAAGGCGTTTGTGGTGCGGCGCTGCTGAACATTGCGTTTTCCATCGCTCACCTCTTGAAGCATACCCTTCCGTCTTGTCGGCGGCCCGTTTTTCGGTGCGAGACCTCGTCTTGCTCTGTGTGACTTTTGATCTCGATCGCTGACGGTGATTAGACCAGAAGCGGAGAACGGAATCCATTGCACGAAGGTATCGCCGACACCATTGGATCAATGAAACACATGTTTCACAAATCTCCGTCCCGGGCCTGAAACGAAAAACAAGTTTATTGCCGCCCAGGCCGATACAAAGGTGTCGCCAATACCATTGGCTACTTGTTTTGAGCGCCCTAATGACTTATTCATTCTGTTGTGTTGGACACGGCGGGAAAAACAGCAACCGTCCCGTCAACATTAGCAAACGGTCTGGCGATCGTGCACCTTGACGAATGGGCGATGTTGGTGGGGCTCTCTTGCGAATCTGGGCGTGGGCCTCTACAATTCAACGGCTACGCAAACCTGACGAACTACAAACGCAGTCACTTCGCCGACGGCGTGACGGAGTTGGGCACCACGTGGATACAGGAACAGCTGGTTCCGCTGCTCGCATCGGTCGGGCAGGCGGTGGGCACGAAGGCCAAGCCTGGGGCATCGACCTGCTGCTGGCACGACGGATCCCTCGTGCCCCTGGGGGATGAGCCTAGCTTTGCGTCCGATCGCTGTAATACTCAGGCAAACAGTAGCCTTAACTCAAGATTTTTATATGCTCACTGATCCGATTCAAGGTGTCGAGCAACACCTTTGTCTAATACACTTGCTCACTCGAGTTATCGCATACTCGTCATCGTTGCGCCATATCAGGGCAAAGATCAGACCACGGATGCCAAAGGAGAACCTCAATGACAATGTTGCGCCGTTCGAGCACGATCATTTGCGTAATTCTTGGGGTGTTGTCCCTTGTTGCAAGTTCCCGGGCGCAAGAGCGCGCACCAATTATTGAAGACATCGCGAAGGCTTACGGCCTGGACTCTTACGATCAGATCACGGCACTCCGATACACCTGGAGTGGAGAAATCCCCGGGCTTTTCAAAGTAAGTCACAAATGGGAATGGGAGCCCAAGACCGGCAAAGTTTCATACGCGGGTACGGATAAGGACGGAAAGCCTGTTAACGTCACGTACGACAGCTCTCAACTCGGCACTCAATCCGACCAGGTGAAAACCCAAGTCGAACCTTCCTTCGTGAACGACAATTACTGGTTCCTATTCCCCTTCCATGCAAATTGGGACAAGAGCGCGACCATAACCGATGAGGGTACTAAAAAGCTGCCGATTGGCGCCGGATCAGCCCGGCTCGTGTCGGTAAAGTATCCCGCCGAGGCCGGTGGTTACACACCCGGCGATACCTGGGACCTCTACGTTGGCAAAGATCACCGCGTTCAGGAAATGGTCTATCACCGTGGCGGCGATAAGAAACCGAGCCTCGTCACTGCAACGTGGACGGGCTACAAAAAGGCTGGCCCACTTCTCGTTGCAACCGAGCACCGCGGTACGGCCGATGGCAAGCCGCTGCACATTACTATTACCGATGTGGCAGTGAAGCTTGCGGGCTCTGACAAGTGGATCGAGGCGCAATAGACACTCTGAGGGTTTTGGGGACAACTGATCTGGGAGGATTGGATTCCTCGCTCCGGTCTGCCCCTGCGGGGGGCGCCTGACCCGGAATGTCAGGTTAGAGGTTGATCTCCCTGGCCCTGAGGAAGCAACCTCAAATTTGCGCGCCATACAGGCGGTAATTTCATGGCGTCAAAGCGGGCGGCAGCGTCATGAGCGGGTAGCCCGGAAATACGGATCCAGCCTCAGATGCGCACTCGCCCAATACAGATTGCGTCCAAATGGAAAGGAGGAAAGCAGCAGCGCTCATCCAATTCCGTTATCCTTTGCCGTCCGCTATCTGTAAGCACACTTGAAAACGGGTGTCGCCCGGCTTCGACCTTACGTGAATACTTCCTTTGTGCTTGCGCACAATTCGTTGCACGGTGTCGAGTCCCAAGCCTGTGCCCTCTCCCACCTCCTTCGTCGTGAAGAAGGGCTCGAAAATGTGTGCTTCGATTTCTGGCGAGATTCCCGGACCGTTGTCGCCGATCTCAACCACAACATGTCCGTCATCCCGGAAGGTTCGGACTCGCAGTTCACCTTTGCCGTTCATGGCATCGATCGCGTTATCGATGAGATTCGTCCAGACCTGATTGAGCTCGCTTCCGAACGAATCGACCAACAGCGGGACAGGCTGATAATCCCGCAGCACTGTGACTCCGCGTTTGAGCTTGTGGTTCAAGATCGTTAATGTCGTCTCCAGACTTTTCACGACATCGACGTTCTGGACCGGCGACTGGTCCATAAAGGTGTAGTCCTTGATCGCCCGGACCAAATCAGAGATCCGCGATGTACTGTTCTCAATCTCCTTCAGCAGGCTTGCAATCTCGATGGAAGCAGCGATTCGCACCAAAGCGGCTCGCACCGTGTTTGCATCGAGATTCTCGAACAAGGATTCAACTGCCGAAGGCTTAACTCCGTTTTGTGCCAGCTCGGCCCCAGCTTCTCGATCTCCGCTTTCTGTGTGGGAGTCAGGTCGCGCCGGCCAAGCTCCTGGCTGGCATCCTTAATGCGCTTTAGGGTTTCCCGCAGTTGCGCCGCCGCCCGCTTGGCGGCGGCAGCAGGATTGTTTAGCTCGTGAGCCAGTCCCGCGGAAAGCTTACCCAACCCAGCCAGTCTCTCACGCTGTTGTTCCAGACGCGTGCCTTCACGAACGCGATCCGCCATTACGCCCACCAGGCGTTTGACCAGCTCTGGCATTCTCTGCATGAGCTCGGGAAACAGCGACACCGGAAATCGCAGAATGCGGCTTTCACTTAACGCTCTGCCCGTAACGGTAAACTGTTTCATCCGGGAAAACGGTAATGTGCCGGTCACGTCACCCACTTTACCGGCAATCACCACCGTTTCGCCGCCAAACTCGCCTTGCCACTCAAAGTCGCCCTGAAGTAAAACGAACATGACATCCGGTGGATCGCCTCGCCTTACATAGATCTCGCCTGCTTTAAGGTGCTGTTCTCGCGATTGGCTCAGGAACCACGCGATCTGTTCCTTGGGCAAATCAGCAAATGCCGGAATGAGCAATAGTTCTGATTCTAATGAAGTCGCCATTAGACCTTACTCAAGTACTGATGGATGAACTGCACCGCGACTGAACCCTCACCAACTCCCGAAGCCACTCGCTTCACCGATCCGTGCCGCACATCTCCGACCGCGAAGATGCCCGGCACATTCGTTTCCAGGAGGAAAGGATCACGATCCAGGGTCCATCCCTTCACACGGTCGCCGTCCCGAACCAGATCCGGTCCGGTCAATATAAAACCGCGATCATCTCGTTCGACCAAATGGGCCAGCCAGTCAGTCCTTGGCCTGGCGCCGATGAAGATAAAGACCGAGTTCGCCGGTACGCGTTCCACCTCGTTCGTATCCGAGCACAACACCGAGATCTCTTCTAGTCGAGTTTCGCCATGGGCCTCGACCAAGCTGGCATGGGTCCATATTTGAATATTGGGGGTTCGTCGGATTTGATCGATCAGGTATTGAGACATGGTCGCCGCGAGACCATCTCTGCGCACCAGAATCACTACGTTTTGCGCATAC
>Ga0123355_10022657_pt1 | contig 10072 bp, 4 predicted proteins | sample TergutEmb28metaG_3_FD_89872 | JGI IMG/M metagenome (GOLD analysis project Ga0123355, IMG submission 89872) | Embiratermes neotenicus P1 segment gut microbial communities from Petit-Saut dam, French Guiana - Emb289 P1 | ecosystem: Host-associated > Arthropoda: Insects > Digestive system > Gut ...
ACGACCAATGTGGTAATTCAACAGAATAGTCGCAAGCTCCTGATGATGGATATATTAATGTTTGAAACATGTTGAGCACATAAGAAGTGAAATAAAATAGCAAGTGACATCAAGTTGGTCTTTTATTCTTCAACTATCACAATAATGCACGGTCCAATAAAGATAAGATTATTTATTGTATTTAGTTTTTCTTAATATCCTGTATGGCATTCTAGATCGTGTCTCATTTATTGCGGTAAGTGTTTGCATAGAATCCATAAAACTGAGGACACTTTTCTCCAAGAAATCAATGAGATATTCAGAGACTAAATAATCTCTTAGCCGATTCACACTCTCAAGACCTAGATTAATTCCTTGCCTTTTCAAACAACTGCTAATTCTTTTCTACCTTTATTTGCAGAATTAATTTACAATTTTCGCGTAACCATTTCAGTTTAATTAACTTGTTCGTACGAACTGGCAAAGGGCAATACAAGCATCTGCAGAATATGGTGACGGAAAACTTTTACTTCTTATAAGAATATCAAACGCCTGAAATTTTATTTTTGTTAGTGGATATTCAATAAAAAAATACTCCAGACGTCAAAGTTGTTAAAATTAATAGTGCAGGTTGTGAAAGTTGAGGTTATCAAGGAATTGTTGAGGATGACTCCAGTCTGCTGGACTGCTAGGCCATATTCACGGTTAATTAGTTGCAGACGTTTCGGAGAAACGTAATTTCTCCATCTTCAGTTTCTAGCCGTCAGAGGCGGCAAAATTCTCAAGAATAAGGCAGCCAGAACCCGAAGACAAATCGGCGTGTTTCTGCGAAACATTTATAAATACAGACAGCCCTAAAAATAAGCAGCACTTTTCTCCATAACGTCGGTAATCATTTTCAGTCGACATGAAATTACATCCCAAAATACTTGGATTTTAAAACATAAAACTCATTCTTTGCATTCAAAGCCCCTGAGTCTCACATTGACTGGCACGGAATCAAACCTGGGCCTTCACCGTGAAAGGCTGAAGACCAAATACCTTGGCTATGCAGAGCCTTTGTTGTGGTCTGGAATATTTCAGAAAACACAATTTTGTTGCTTCTGTCACCAAAATCGGTCTCACGTCATATATAATCCAATTCTTCATTTATGATTTAATTAATGACGTCTTGAATCACACAGATTAGGCTGATATAACGTTCGGTGGGATTTTTTTTTCCTGTGGCGCTGCGGCCCAACGTGGGCCATGGCCTCCTCATTCACGAGGTTTCTAGATCACACACAACGACGCATTACAGTCGATAGGACTCCTCTGGACGAGTAATCAGCGCGTCGCAGAGACCTCTACCTGACAACACACAACACTCACAACAGACAGACATCCATAGCCCCAGTGGGATTCGAAACCACAATCTCAGCAGGCGAGCGGCCGTAGACCTAAGCCTTAGACCGCGCGGCCACTGGGACTGGCGTTCAGTGTGATTATTTAAGAATAAAAGGCAAAGTGTTTAGAAGAAGAAGGTTGTAGACTAATTGTAGATACCACCTGGGCACTTGCCTGGAGGAGCTGGGAAAATTCACGACAAATTTCGGCCGTGATAATCCGTTACATGGTCGAGATTGTAACCTCAGACCTCAGAAATACGACGCAAGAGTGCTACTCAGTGAACCGCAACGTTCAGTCTCTCTGCTGATCATGGTTATTGGACATGGTCTGATCACCCCTACAGTTTGTTTTCTGCTAAATAATCTTTACAGTTTCAAGCAACTGCTGTGGAATCACGATGGATGCTTTATGAGTGGATCTACCGTGATAGTCACTGCTGGTCTTTACGTTGTTTTAAGGCTACTTGGCGAATTGACTGATACAAATTAATTGTGTAGATTAAAAAATAAATATATTTATTTGGGGGTAAAGGCGGCCGGTGCTTGGGGCTGACAGCTTTACCACCTTCATATACCGTTTGTCTAGAAATTCTTGGAGGAACAGCCTCTTGGAGCCATAAGGGCCTGTCCAGGCCTGTAATGTGTTAGCTTTAACTTTACCTTTTAAAACAATAAACTTGAAAATGAATACAAATGTTACATAGAAATAAGCATGAAATTAAGCAACAACGACCTAATTTAAAATACAGTTCGGAGTTTAATTCAATTGGATTCTAAGAGTGGCGTATTTTATTTAAAAGCAACGTCCTTTTTTGTTCTGTATCCGTTGCCGAATAACAGCTAAAACAACTTTTCAGCTGGCACTGTTTGCATCTTGAGGTGCTAAACGGAGCCTTTGAGATATTTCCTTTAGATCTAGATATTCTCAGGCATTGGCAATATAAAGTTGGTTAAACATAAAAACATATAAACATAGAAGCTCGTTTATACTCATGATGATAGAAGCAGTTTCATTTTCCGAAACTTTGTTTTAATTACTATTCGACGCTGGATAAATTTCAAAAAAGGAAACTCTTTAGAATTTTCAAACAGCAGCCCAAATTGACTGCAAATTACTCGGCTGTTACAGACAGTACTGCACGAGAGTTGAACGAGAACTCAGAGAAAGTCACCAATTATTCAGTCTACTACCCTTTTAAAGCCTACTGGTGACGTGATGCACCAACAAGTTTAACATTCAACAACTGTAAGCTCTGCCCACACAGTATTTATGTGTTTTATGTTTTTCTGAGAACAAACAGCGACTTGTGCCATTTACAGCATAAACTGATTGGTTTTTATAGCCGAGATAAAAGTGTTTATTGCGCGGTACGAACTGGGTCTCTAAATAAGACAGTCTGCGCTTCGTCTTTAAAGGGATATTTCCTTAAGTTAAAATTCAACCTTTCCGTGCGTACGCTGATCAGGCTTCAGCCACCAAGCACTCCATCTTGTTCTCTGTATACCGCTTGTCCCAACTTAGCGACAGCAGATGGCATTGTAATTCAGCGACAATTGAATGTCGTCTAGCGACAACGATCACCTCCCTGAACGAATCTAGTGAATGAACTCATCTTCAGTATAAATAGATAGATTAGTGAGTGAAAAGTGGCTTAATAGGCAAAGAGTTAATAGTTTAGTGAGTGAGACAATAGTGAGCTAGTGACTGAGGGAATGAGCGGCCTAGGAGGGTAAATAGTTGGGAGATTTAGAGAGTGATAGTGTGAGAGTGACAGACGGTGGGAGCGTAATGGAGCGAATGTAACTGACCGGCAGACTGAAAAGCAGTCGAAAATTTTAATGTATGTTAATGCAATTTCAAACAACACAACCAAGACAAATCCCTAAGTTCTTAATCTGAATTTAAAAATCGTACAACTTGACCAGAGAAATGTGCTTACAGTGGCTTATATTGTAAAGGTTTGATATCTACTGACTGCTTGCAGCGGAAGGCAAGATGGTTGCCAATCTGTGTGTCTTTTAGTCCCTATGTTCGTATCCAAAGTACATTTTGAAGTAACTGATCTAGGCTTAGAAATATGCGAGGAACACTTTTATTACCTAGCGAATTAATTTCGTCCCGGAAAGAAGCTGCTCTAAGGAGTTAATTATTTAGTTCATCAGGGAATTTTACGTTACTAAAGGCCATTTCGCCGGTCCCAGCAACCGCGCGGTCTAAGGCGTAGGTCTGCGGCCGCTCACCCGCTGAGATGGTTCGTTCGAATCCCATCGGGGACATGAATGTATGTCTCTTGTGAGTGTTGTGTGTTGTCAAGTAGAGGTCTCTGCGGTGGGCTGTTCACTAGCCCACAGGAGTTTTACCGAGTGTGGTGTGTCGTTGTTTGTGATCTAGAAACCTTTTGAATCAGGATACCCTGGCCCACTGGGGGGCCGTTGCGCCAAAATAAAGGAAAGGACATATCAGCCGATCCAAGTAACCGCGCGCTCTAAGAGGTGGGAAAGCGCCCGGTCTCTTGCTCGGATTGTGGGTTCGATTCCCTTCAATGGCTTGGATGTTTGCCTCTTGTGAGTGTTGTGTGTTGTCAAGTAGATGTCTCTGCGACGGACTGATCACTCGTCCAGAGGACAACCACCGAGTGTATTGTGTCAGAGTGTGATAATGAATCCTCGATAATACGGAGGCCTTGGCCCCTGGGGTTGTTGTGCCATGGTAAAAAAAAGGAAATTTCTTTCTTGTAATTTCTTGTTAAATCACCAGTAAATTCAACGTGGCAAAAATGTGACATTCTAAGGTGAGGAAAATGCAATTAACCCCTCTTAACACGCAGTTTTAAAAATTAACTCTTTTGGATAATTTAAGAGCCTGTTGACTGGTGAAAATACACGAATATTTCGGAGAAATTTACCGCCTCCTTTTTTGGGACAAAATGAACGCTCTGAGGTATTTTGTGGTAATAATGGTTGGGTTTCCTAAAATACGGAGCAATTTGTGTTTTTATGTCAGGCAGACATAAACATGAAGACCGAGCGGAACTTTTTTAAGTTTAGCGTTAATGATGATTGCAACAACTATTAGACCAATAGAGATAAGCGTAGGACTGTGTCTTGATGGGTAGAAACTTACTGTGTGGAAATTTTATGCAAATATCCATGTACCACCGTGACTACAAATACAGCGATGTTGTGAAGCCTTGCAGTCTACATGGTACCTGGAACGTTGTCGTAATATGTAAATGTAGAGTCCGCCCCATGACATACCGTGAAGGCACGTGAGGTAAGGATAGACGAACATCTCTACAGTTTCCTTAAACTTGGCGTTAAATGGAGTGAGTGGTGAAAACCACTCCAAGGCCGTTTTACCTCCGGGTAAAAGACACGTTACTCATTGTACAGGAGGCTGGGTTGGCCCTGAGGCCATTCTAGATGGGTGCGGAAAATCTCACACACCAGGGTTCGAAAGCCGGAGCCTCCAGCACGTAGACAGTCGCTATATCGACAAGCTACGGTAACCTTAATATGTACCAATTAAAATTGTCTACAGAAAATTGGATCCCTAATTTTAACGAGATACAAGTTCCCAAAATATATATAGCTAGGTTAACACAGTCGATAGGAATCAGTAGTTTCGATACTTAGACTTAAGGAAGTCAAATAAAGCAGATTACACTAACACTAAACTAATGCAGTCTGTAATCAACCAAAGTCCTACTGTGACACAAGGCAGAGCACTGCAAACAACCAAAGTCCTGCTGTGACACAAGGCAGAGCTGTAAACAACCAGTCCTACTGTGACACAAGGCAGAGCACAGTAAACAACCAAAGTCCTGCTGTGACACAAGGCAGAACTGTAAACAACCAGTCCTACTGTGACACAAGGCAGAGCACAGTAAACAACCAAAGTCCTGCTGTGACACAAGGCAGAGCTGTAAACAACCAGTCCTACTGTGACACAAGGCAGAGCACAGTAAACAACCAAAGTCCTGCTGTGACACAAGCCTGCGATACTTCCATTCACTCTTCACCTTCACAACCCATATCCCTCAATCTCAATGATTTTAGTGGTTTTCCCCATCCCTTTCTCTATTGGACATTTCCGTAGGAATTATGTGGTCAGAATTCCAACAATAAATTATTTACAGAGGTATTTAGTAATGAATAATGAGACAGAATAAAAACTCCTTTGTCATACATTCATAGGACTAGGATATTAATCAAAATTCACAAATATTTTACCAAACTTTTTATGTAAGTGGACACGCATGTGCAAACTAAATGTGACAGTAATTTGGCTCTTAGTAAACAGAGATACAATATTTTGGGCACAATATATACAACCCTGAAAAAAAAATGGAGAATATATTAAAGAAAAATATATATTAATTAAAATTTTGTAGTGTTATATTTAGATCAACCCATAAAGATGATAGCAGAAGTCCTCTTTCCCAACAATAAACAATTTGACGTTCTATACGATGCGTCAATTTACGTGTAGTCCCAATAATTAAACACTACTATATGCAACTTCACAAACACTCTAAAGCCCCACAGCTGCAGAACGGATAGTCACGACTCATCATTTTGTTTCTCAATATCAAAGTACCGACATTTTGGTGTCTATCCTATGGCTTCGATTTCTCAAACTTCATATTAGCTGTTCAACGTATATAGAAACTATAGTAGTTGAATAAAGAGAGACCAGCTTGGTATCACTTGCTTTATTATTTCATTATTTAATGCTGAACATGTTTCGAATGTTAATACATCCATCCTCAGGAGTTTGCTACTTATTTTTTGAGTTATTTCATGGGTTGTATTGCTCTGGTTAGATGTGTGTTGGTGTTACGTTGTGGTATGCAGGCTGAGGCACTAGTGCATCAGCCTGCATACGGATAGCACACCACCGCAGCCAAACCACAACGTAACACCAACACACATCGACCAGAGCAATACAACCCATGAAATAACTCAAAAAATAAGTTGCAAACTCCTGAGGATGGATGTATTAACATCCGAAACATGTTGAGCATTAAATAATGAAATAATAAGGCAAGTGACATCAAGTTGGTCTCTCTTTTTTCAACTATAAAGTTGATGCACGGTCCAATAAACATAAGATAGAAACTCTGTTTGAGTGTTTCCAGTAACACTCACGTCTAAGTCCATTTGAGAATTTAAAGTTGTGAAACCATCCATTTTCTTTGTTTATAATCTACTAGGCAAATGTCACGATGTTGACCGATTTAATTTATTAGTGTTATTATTTGAAACCCTCCTTTATGGCTCCTTCACACTGTCAGTACTTTTAAATGATTTGTCCGCATGGCGAAATTATAACTGATTAAAATCTTGTGCTCTGCTCTCCAGCTGAGCGGTTCATCGACTATAATAACCACACAAAAATGTATCTCTCTCCCTCCTACAGTGTTCTGCTTTTTTGTTCCACGTCATTGAAGCGTAAATCGATTTGTTTCTTTATATACTCACATCCCACTTTCCTTTTATCTATAAAATCTCTTAGTTTTTCCCCGTCTCTTGCCTGAAACTGCTGACTATTGTCCGAATCATGTCACGCTGCTTCGATTTCACACGAATTTCTTCAATGTAAGGAAAACCTTAAGAAAGCCAACGCACACTCCAGTCAGAAATCATTGCGTGAATTCAAAGACACAACTGCCCTTTTGCAGGAAGTGTTCAGTGGTCGGGGTTCTTAGCATTTAGAAAAAGCCAAAATCCGAACTTAAAAAGATTCATTCCGATAATCAGCTATAAAGGGCACTTGTAACTTCATAAGATTTCCTTCAAAACGATAGAAAGAAAAACTCTGACTGTTGTAATGTACTTTAGCCAATACTATCGGGGAGGATAGTACTCGTATGCATTGAAACATGACGGGAACTTGTACATACTTATATTAGTGCGTAAATAAAATTTATAGTTGCATGCGGCTGATTTGAAAGTGATTTTTTTTTACAACAAATGCAATGAATAAAAACAAATTCGGATAATTTTAACACCACTAACACTGGAATTATATATATTTTATAGTGCACTTCTAACCACAGGGCCCCTGTGAACATGCAGTAAATATTGAGGTTCCATTCAAGGCAAGAAATTTCCTCACTGTGGCAAAAAGAACTTTAATCACTGGATTTATTTATTGAACAACTAAGCATAAATCCAAATTTCTTTGAAAATTCTCATTAATTCATGAAAATAAATGTATAAATTTCTGTGGTGATAACAAATATGTAAGAATTGTTAAAATCTACGCAACAAATCTTGTTCTATGTTTCACAACTTGTCTATCATAAAAAATATCACAAATATAGCTGAACATAGGAATACTCAGAAACTTATGTAGCCTGTGTGTTGTAATGGAACAAAAATCTCTTACTGGAAGTAAAGTTGTTACTGCCGGCGCCAGCAAGTTACGTGAGACAAGTAAGGTGTGAGTGAAATTATTCTTAACTTTACACTAAATGGGGTTATATATCTTCATGTCCCAGCCCTTTACTCCCGAGTAAACACCATCCGGTAACCATTAAACAACAGTCCAGGTGAAAACCAGTGCCGGATTTGAATGTCGCCACTCCCGGGAATCGAACATCAGATTCTCCGTAACCCAGCCACTAACTAATATCAAGTGATCTTCCTCGGCTGTACTGAAGATGGAATAATTGTAGCCATTATTGACACTAAACACAAAATTAATGCCTGCCGAAACTTTATAAATCTCATCCACTGATACTGATGATAGGAACAAGCACTACCGTAGAAGTGCACAAAATGATACAGACAAAAGAATTTAATTAGAAATAAGTTACTGAGTTTTGCAATTAGATGCACAAATATACGAGTAGAAACTGTGACCATTCGGAAGAAAGATACAATATTTGTACCTTCAAATAGCTGTTCTTTTCCTATTTAGTATTTGCTCATTTAAAAATTAATGTTAGCTTAATTATTTTCAATATTTCTCGTGTTTTCAAATTCATAACCACCAAACGTATCGGCAAAATGCTTAGTTGTGTAGATAGTGTGCTTTAGAACAATTTTTACAGCTGCGGTTTTCTCAGATAACGATCCGGTAGGATCTTCCGTAACACGTAAAAAAAAAAATTATGTAAGTCTAATAAAGCAGATTTTTCTAATTATCACACACAGGGACTGCATTCACAAAAAATTTCTACAGATAGAAAGTAGTGGTTGTATATATATATATATATATATATATATATATATATATATACATACATACATACATAAAACACAAGGTTTATCGTTGAAATTTACATTATACCCACACAGTTTATAGGCCGGGATAGCTCAGTCGGTATAACGACTCGCTACGGGCTGGAAGGTCCGAGGATCGAGTCCCGGTGTGGACGAGATTTTCTGCACCCTTACAGACCGGCCCCGTGGCCCACTCATTCTCCTACACAATGTGTACCGGGTCTTTCTCGGAGGTAAAGCGACCGCAGCGTGACGTTGACCACCTACCCCCATCTAGCGCTGAGGCTAAAGAAAGAGTATAGCTATACCTCTCCTCCCCTTATGGACCTTCATGGCTTGAACTAGGGTGAACTTCATTTTTTGCTTTATATTCAGAGAGACAAACGTGTCAGCAGTCTTCCTCAAACCTTCCGTTATTGGAACATTCATGCTTAGTTACAGGAAAGCTCCATATCGCAAAATACAACCCTCAACGTTTCTAACATGCAGCCCTACATCCGCCAAGACTTCCTTAGCAAATTAATGACTCTGAGTCACGTGATACGCCCTCCAGCTGTGAAGATGCCCGTTACAACACGAACAGCTCAATTAAGAGTTTTCGTAGAATGATGGAGGGAGTCAGTAGTTGGATGGGGAACTAAATTACTTACAAGCTACAAATTTTTCATTTCTTGACCTCGTGCCACGTTGATGTGTCGGGAACGGATTTCATTGTACTTGGACACATAAGGAGTGAATTTCTAACACCAAAACGAGGACATGTGGGTAGCGAAGGACAGGCACACGCCACAAACACCTTCAATGTTTACTTTCTTCTTTTCATGCGGGACCAAAACCAAAAATTTCTTCAGTGTAAATACATGACGAAATAATGAAAACAGTCATTTGAAAAAGTTAAAGTGATGGAAAAAAAACGGACAGTCGAGGATATAGAAGTTAAAAAAGAAACTAAACTTCGCAGCATTGTATTCTTCAATTAAGGTTACTTTACTTGAACTAGAAAACACAGCATTACTCTTGCGGCCGTTCTAAGATTTCTTCTAGAAAATAAATGTCAAGATTTGTTGTTTTCAGAGTTCAGTGCAGGGTCTTTTACAATTTTTGTTTTATTTTTAATTCCAAAATTCTCTGCAGCGCTGTTAATAAGAGACAATATGAATAAACGCTGACTAATTCTCTAGTTACATTTTCCAAGACTTGAAGTCTGAACGATGAATTACATTGCAAGGTAGTACTGTCCTTAGTTGAACTGTCTAAGCCTGTACAACATCTTATGTTTATGGGACCGTGCATCATCTTTATAGTTGAGTAAAGAGAAACCAACTTGATGCCACTTATTTTATTATTTTATTCAATGCTCAACATGTTTCCGCCGTTAATACGACCATCTTCAGGAGTCTGCGACTAACTGGTTGTTATTTCATGGGTGGTATCTGGTTTGGTGTGTGTTGGCGTTCCGTTTCAGTGTGGCT
>Ga0123355_10022658_pt1 | contig 10072 bp, 9 predicted proteins | sample TergutEmb28metaG_3_FD_89872 | JGI IMG/M metagenome (GOLD analysis project Ga0123355, IMG submission 89872) | Embiratermes neotenicus P1 segment gut microbial communities from Petit-Saut dam, French Guiana - Emb289 P1 | ecosystem: Host-associated > Arthropoda: Insects > Digestive system > Gut ...
CGGGCAAGGTCGAAGCAGTTAGCACCACACACCGCCGTCTTTGATTATGTCTTTAAGCAGTAGTAAAATAGCATTAATTTGCGCGCATCGTTGCGTATCGCTAAGTTTTTCATCGTTTAAAATATCTGTCATTGCTTCAATTGCCTTATCATATTGTTTTTGTAAATTTTTGTTCATAGTTAACCTCCATTTTTGTTTTTGGCGCCTTGGAGGCGTCATTTTTACACAACACCACATTTTATATGTATTATTATTTCATAACAAATACATATAAATGGAGGAACAATAATATGTCAATTAAAACCATGTCTGTTCGAATAGATGAAGAGATGCTTCATAAACTTCATATAATAGCTGACCACGAAGAGCGTTCAACTAATAGCCAAGTAGTTGTGCTAATTAAAAAACTAATCGAACAATATGAAAAAGATCACAACGATATTTTTTCAACCAAACAAAAATAACTCGCTACAAATAAAACCCCCGAATAATTCGGGGGTTTTTAATATCTAATTTCTAAATTACGCAGCAGCTTTTTTCATCGTCCTTTTATTCTTAACACGCAAGTAAAGTTTTAAAAGTTCTACCGCGCCTAGTTGCAGCACAGCAAGCCCAATCATAATTATCCAGTGTGTTCCGCTCACAGGAACAACATTGAACACGGTTGCTAAAGGCGTCCATAACGCTACAAGAACCGAGAAAGACAACGCTCCTATTACAGCAAAGAAAACACCTTTATTAGACAAGAACCCTGCCTTGAAAATAGATTGCTGTGTTCTTGTGTTGAAAGTATCTATTGTAGAGGCCCAGCTTAGCACAAGGAAGGCCATGGTAATGCCTACGGCAAAGTTTCCGCCATATCTTAACGCTTCTATGTTTAACACGCCATCCCACGGAACTCTAACACCATCAATTAGAAGATATCCTGCCGCAATTGGCACTTCCAGCGCGCTGTATAAAGCTGCAGGCACAACCTGCACGTAAGACCCTATAATAAATGCCGATAACGTTAAAATAGAGAAGGTTACCGCACGCACAGCAATAAACACACCTACGTTATTTGCAAACACACCCGCGCCTTTAGGCAACGGCTTACGTTTCATAACGCCCGGTTCCGGCATTTCAAATGCAAGGAAAAAGCCCGGTATGCCATCGTATACAACGTTAATAATAAGAATTTGTAGCGCCGTTATGGTTGTGCGGCCTATAACCAGCATACCAACCAAAAGCACGAATATTTCCGCAAAGTTAACGCCCAGCAAAAACTGAATAGTTTTGCGGATATTATCGTAAGATGTGCGGCCCTCGGCAATAGCATCTACTATAGTTGCAAAGTTATCGTCTGTTATAACCATATCGGCCGCATTTTTAGAAACTTCTGTTCCTGTTATACCCATAGCCGCACCAACGTCGGCCGCTTTAAGAGCCGGTGCATCGTTTACACCGTCACCCGTCATAGTTATAACTTCGCCATGAGCAAGCCACGCCTGAACAATTCTAATTTTATCTTCAGGGCTAACCCTTGCGTACACAGAAATAGTTTTTACTTGCGCTTTAAGGTCGTCGTCGGTCATTTGGTTTAAATCTGCCCCGGTAAGCGCCCTGTCTCCTTCTTGGAAAATACCAATTTCTTTCGCAATCGCTTTCGCTGTAACTATATGGTCGCCAGTAATCATAACTGTTCTAATGCCAGCTTCTTTCGCACGCTGAACAGCATCTTTACTTTCCGGCCGCGGCGGGTCTATCATGCCTACCATACCCATAAACGTAAGGTCGCACTCTAGTGCCTCCACGCTCAAATCTTCAGGCATATGGTCGTATTTTTTGTAGCCTATTGCTATAACGCGAAGCGCTTTTTCTGCAAAAGAATCGTGAATTTCGGTGGCTTGTTTCAGCAAAGCATCGTCCCATTTAACCGGGATACGGTCGAACGCGCCTTTAGTTACCACCAAATAACCATCTTCCACATGATGAACGGTAGTCATGCGCTTACGATCAGAATCGAAAGGCAGTTCGTGAACGCGTGGGTATTGGCGTTCTGCATCTACCCTTGTTAGGCCTATGTCGTGCAAAAGGCGGATAATTGCAATTTCGGTAGGGTCGCCAACTACGTGCTCGTCATCGTCATTTTCGTTCGCTTCTATAGTTGCGTTACTGCACGAAGCCAGCAATTCTACAAGATATTTTTCATCTTGATGAAATTCATCGTCTACAGACATAGGCTCGCGCCCAACGTGCCAAAGGTTACGTATTTTCATTTTATTAAGCGTAAGCGTGCCCGTTTTGTCGGAACATATAACCGACGTGTTGCCAATGGTTTCTATAGCCGGAATTTTACGAATAATGGCCCGCTTGTTAACCATGTTAAACACACCGTAACTAAGAATCATGGTTACGATAATTGGCAGTGTTTCGGGAACAGCGGCAACACCAAGTGCCACGGCAAGCAAAAGCATATATATAGCTTCGTTGCCCCAAAGGCCAAACCCCACAAGGAACATGGCCACACCGCTTATAAGCGCAATTATAGAAATACGCTTTGCAAGTTGCCTAAGCCTAAGCTGTAGCGGCGTAAGCAACTTTTGTGTGTTGTTTAAAAGGCGGGCAATTTTGCCCATTTCGGTTTCCATGGCAGTTTCTACAACAACAACCAATGCACGGCCGCCCGTTACCAAACAACCGGAGTACACCATGTTAAGCCTGTCGCCAAGCGGCGCATCGTCCGCTATTTGGGCATTATGATCTTTCTCTACAGGCTGGCTTTCGCCGGTAAGTGCCGCTTCTTCAACTTGCAGGCTGCTGCTTTCAATAATTCGCCCGTCTGCTGTTATAACATCGCCAGCGTTAAGCTCTACAATGTCGCCCGGTACAAGCTGGTTAGCATCTATTATTGTTTTAACACCGTCACGTATAACCGTGGTTTTATAGGTGTTCATTTTTTTAAGTGCTTCCAGCGCCTTTTCTGCTTTATCCTCTTGATAGATGCCCAAAACTACGTTTATTACAACTATTAGAAGAATAACCGCAACTTTAGCCCAGTCACTTGCCGCACCCTCGCCTTGGCCTTGATTCATAACAGCCGCAACCGATGCAATTATAGCCGCCGCTATAAGGATAAGCGTAGGTATTTCTCTTAAATGGTGAAGAACTTTTTTGAAAAGTGTATCCTTCTTTTCTTCTTCAAACTCGTTCAAACCGTGTTTTTCAATTCTTTCTGTAACTTGTTGCCCGCTTAAACCGGTTGCCCGGTCGGTTTCCAGCTTTTGCAAAACCTCTGAAATGTCGTCTTTTACCCAATGCATAGGCACACCTCCGTTATATATTTTAGTTTATTTGATGACTTTATATGAAATTCACTTTTTATTGATGTTGTTAGTTTGTTAAATTTAAAATCATCAATAAAAGTGCCTTTTTTAGTATAAATGTTTCTAGTTTTACTGTCAACTTTTTTGCAAGAAAAAAGGCGCTTTCATTACGCCTTTAACTCATTGGCACAACGCCGCACCAACGGTACTGCGCCCCATAAATGCCGTTATTCATTTTTTGTAGAATTTTGTTTTTTACGCTCGTAATACGCTACAATGCTTTCGAAAATATCTTTAAGAACTGCAACAATAGGTATTGCAACAATCATGCCGAAAATGCCTGCAATGGCGCCGCCAATTGTTATGCTTATAATTACAAGCAGCGGGCTTAGCGAGAACGAACCGCTCATAAGCCGCGGCTGCACAATGTTAGCGTCTATTTGCTGTATAACAAACAGTGAAACAGCCGCCACAGCGCCCATTGTTAACCCTTGCGTAAACGCTACTACAAACACAGCTACAATTGTGCCGAAAACAGACCCAAAGTAAGGTATATAGTTTACAATACCAAGCATAATTCCCAAAATTAACGCATACGGCGAGCCCATTAGCGCAAGCACAATAGTTGCCATTGTGCCTAAAATAATGCCGTCTATCGTTTGTGTGCGAATATATTGCCTAAAGTTTTTGTTAAGCTCTGAAAATACCCAAAGCGTTGTTTTGTGGGCAGAACCCGGCAAAAACACTTTAAGTAATTTTTTAACATATATTTTGCATTTGTCTTTTTCGGCCAAAATATATATAGAAGAAATAAAAGCTATAACGCCGCTAAACACAGCATTTGCCGCACTGGTTATTGCGTTAATCGGCGCCATTAGGCTATCTATGCTAAAATCGGCCAATAAATCTCCCAGCATTTCAAAAATTTCATCGGCGCTAAGGTTAAGCCCTAAAATTTCCAGCCCGTTAAAATAATCTAAAAATTCTACAACACTTTCCCAATAAGCAGGAATATTTATAATAAAGAACGCAACGCTATCTATTACAGCCGGTATAACTAGGTTTAAAACTAAAAACATAAGCACTGCCAAAAGCAAAAATACAATAATTATGCTTAGCATCTTTTTTCTTTTTAATATGAACTTTTTTTTAGATTTCGAAAGAAGTTTCTGCACGCCGCTGCACGGTATGTTAACTATGTACGCTAACAAAAAGCCATAGAAAAACGGCGACACCACCGCCCAAGTCTGCCTTATGAAGTTTATGAAAAAGCCTAATTCTCCGGAAATTCTATATGCCAATATTATGCTAAGCGCAAGCAAAAAATACGGCAATAGCGATTTGAATTTCCCTAAAGATGATTTAGTCATTGGGTTATCTCCCTTAAAAATTTTAACGTAATATATACTATAGCAAAATTATTAATAATTAACAAGCGCAATATTACGGCCGGCTTAGCATTGCATCTTGCAAATTTACAACCTAACGCCCAAAAACAACCGTAACCTCTGTTCCAACACCCAACTTGCTTTTAAGCGACACATCCCACCCATACAACGAGCAAATATGCTTTACAATAGAAAGCCCAAGCCCTGTTCCGCCGCCTTTGGGCGCACGGCTTTTCTCCACTCGGTAGAACCGCTCGAAGATGCGCACTTGCTCGCTAGGCGAAACACCTATGCCGTTATCGGCAACAACAAGCTGTAAAACGCCGCGTTTACGGCTAATTGCAACATGCACCTTACCATTTTGGTTGTTATAACGAACAGCATTTTCAATTAAATTTTTCGCAACTTCATAAACATGCCCCGGCTCTGCCAGCACAACACCGTTGCCTGTAATTTTAAAATCTATATTTTTTTCAGTTATAGCCGAAGATAACGACTCTCCCGCTTCGGCTATAATATCGCCTACCTGCACCGGCATACGCGCGTGGCCACTGCCTTTTATGCTTTCCAGTTCAGATAAGCTAAGCATGTCTTCTATTAGCAACAACATGCGGTTTGTTTCCCGGGCAATACTGTCGGCATATTTACGCAAAGAGCCATCGTTGCTGTTTAGAAGCAACAGCTCATTAAAACCTTTAATTGCCGTAAGCGGCGTTTTAAGCTCGTGCGAGGCGTTGGCAAAAAACTCTTCGCGGCGTTTAGAATTTTCGCGGTTTTCCGTAACATCAGCCATTGCTATCATTGTAAAGCTGGCGTTAGGCAAGCGTTTTACCGTAACAAAAAATATGCTGCCTTTAAGCACAATTTCAAGCACAGCGTTTTTTTCGCGTTCCGAAATAGCTAAACTAAGCGCTTCATCGTAGCACAAATAATTCAAGTTTTTGCCAACAACATCTGGCGTAACGCCAAAAATATCCATCGCGGCAGAATTTATCAGCGTAATGGTGTTTGCGTCATCTACAACGAAAAGCCCGCCGCCCATATTGTTTATTATGTAGCTAAGCTCATTTTTTTCATCCCGCAGTGCGCTAAAATGTCTTTGCATTGCCGTTGCCGAACTATCTATTTCTTTAGTAAGTTTATCAATTTCTTCGTAAATTTTAACATTTGTTTCCGCTTGGGAGTTATTTGGAAACAACGCAAACTTTTGCAACGCCTGCTTAATCGGCACAATAACGCCGGTTGTAATTTTTCGCGCAAGCACAAAACATAAAGCCGCGCTAAGCAAAAACACCAACCCCATAAACGGCAACATTGGCATAAAGTAAGAATTAATCCCGGCAACAGGCACGGCAGTTCGCAAAATTACGTAGTCGTCGCCAAAGTTTGCTTGCACCGCATAATAGACTGTGCCGCCGCGCACAAACGCTTTAGGCGCACCAAATAACGCGGCTTCTATTTCCGGGTAGTTTTCATGGTTTTCTACATCATCCGCTAAAATTATTTCAATTTCCACGCCGCAAACATAAAAATCGTATAAATTTGTGTTTGAATTAAAAAAAGCGGCGCAAATTTGTGCCGTCTTGATAGCCGTGTTTTTAGCACTATTAACGTTTGCATTGCGCACCACACTAAGCGACAACACAAAAAAACTTAACAGCCCTATAAACACAACAAGCGTAGTGTATGCAAACAACCTTCGTTTCATTTATTCGCCCTCTGACGGGGTCAAACACTCCCCAATAATGTTAATTCACTAAATAATCATATATCCTACGCCGCGGATAGTTTTAATTTCTGTTTCGCTTTCGGCCTGTGCCAGTTTGCGCCTAATTTCTTTAACGTGAATATCTAGCGTGCGGGTTTCACCGACATAGTTTTCGCCCCATACTTCGTTAAAAATTGCGTCACGTTCCTGCACGCGTTCGGCATTTTGGCAAAACAGTTTAAGCAAGTTATATTCTTTAAGCGTAACAGAAATAACCTTGCCGTTTGCCGTTATTTGCCGCTTAGATGAATCTATAACAACATCTTTATATACTGTGTTTTCGGCCTGTTTACCGTTTTTGCGCAAATTAGCCTTTATGCGCGCTATTAGCTCCATAACACCGAACGGCTTAGAAAGATAATCGTCTGCGCCCATATTAAGGCCTTTAACTTTAGATAACTCTTCACTTTTAGCTGATATAATAATTACAGGAATATTTGCCGTTTTTTTATCGGCCTTTAGGCGCGATAAAATTGCAAAACCATCTTCACCGGGCAGCATAACATCCAGCATGATAAGGCTTGGCGTGGCATTTTCTAATGCGTCGTAAAGGGCGTTTGCATCGGCAAAACAGTAAAAACAGAAATCGTTCTCCAGCGAATATGTGTACAGCTCTTGAAGGGCGCTGTCATCTTCAACTGCGAAAATAGTTGGTTTCATAGTTTAAGCACCTCCCAAGCGGATGTAATTTAGCCGCCTCGCCTTACTGCAAAAATGCGAATTGCGCCAAAGAAAACGAAAGCATTTACGCTTTCGCGTGCTTGCCCGTTATGGCATATTCAACCCATTCGCCAATATTAACAGCATGGTCACCAATGCGCTCTAAATATTTCGTTATCATCATAAACATAACTGCTTGCTCCACATTATCGGGGTTTTTCTTTATAAGCGCAGTTAAGTTTGCCATTATTGTGTTAAAAAGTTCGTCTACTTTATCGTCCACCGAATCTAGCGAACGCGCAAGCTCTAAATCTTTGTTTATGTAGGCCTGCACGCCATCTCTAACCATTTGAATGGCAATAGTAGCCATTATTGGTATTTCCTCAAGCCTAATGTGTTCTTTGTCGCCAAATTGCGTGGTTATTTCGGCTATATCACGCGCTTGGTCGCCAATTCGTTCAAGGTCTGTAATCATTTTAAGTGCAGCCGAAATCTCTCTAAAATCGCGGGCTACAGGGTGTTCCATAACCAATATTTTAAGGCAAGATTGTTCAATTTCTCGTTCTAGCTGGTTTATGCGCTTATCCTCTTCAAACACTTCTTTTGCAAGCTCAAAATCTCGGTCGGTAAGGGCTTTAACGCATTTTTCAATAGCTATTTCAATATGCCTGCACATAAGAATAAGGTTATCGAAAACGCCTTTTAGTTCTTTTTCGTAATGCGTTCGTTGCGGCATAGTTACCCTCCTTCATTGCTTAAAATTACTTTTTAGAATATTCATGAGATTTTATAAATATGACTGTTTTAAATTAACCAAAACGCCCGGTTATGTAATTTTCTGTGCGTTGGTCTTTTGGGTTGGTGAAAATTTTCTCGGTTTTGCCGAATTCTACAACATCGCCCATAAGGAAAAATGCCGTTTTATCGGACACACGCGTTGCCTGTTGCATATTGTGGGTTACAATAACTATAGTATATTTGGCTTTAAGCTCGTTAATTAAATCTTCTATTTTGCCGGTGGAAATAGGGTCCAGCGCGCTGGTTGGTTCATCCATAAGAAGGATTTTCGGATCGGCCGCAAGAGCACGCGCAATGCAAAGCCGTTGCTGCTGCCCGCCGGATAAACCTATGGCGCTTTTCTTCAACCTGTCTTTCGCTTCATCCCACAAACCGGCATGCGTTAAAGACCTTTCTACAATAACATCCAATTCGGCCCTTTTTTTTATGCCGAAAGTCCGCGGTGCGAAGGCGATGTTGTCGTAAATACTCATCGGGAAGGGGTTCGGCTTTTGGAAAACCATGCCAACTTCCTTGCGTAAAAGAGGAATATCTACACCTTTTTCGTAAATGTTTTGTTCGCCAATTTTAATTTCGCCGGTTATTTTGCAACCTTCAACAAGGTCGTTCATGCGGTTAAAAATTCTAAGAAAAGTAGATTTTCCGCAACCCGAAGGCCCAATAAGTGCCGTAACTTCTTGTTCTTCAATTTCCATGTTTACATCTTTAAGTGCATGAAAATCTCCGTAATGTAAATTACAGTTTTTTGCTGTCATTTTAAATTCGCCGTTTGGCCTTTTAATCTTTTGTGTATTATCCATTTGCTAGTTCCCCTTTGCCAAAAATCTTACCTAAAACTGTAGCAACAATATTTACCGAAACCACTATAACCAGCAGAACAACACCTGTTGCAGCTGCTACATTTGGGTGCCCGTGCGAGCCATAGAAAAACACACTAAGCGCCAAAGAAGTGCCCGGCGAAAAGATGTTTTCCGGTATGTGGTTTGCAACCATGCCTATAGTAACAAGAAGCGCCGCACTTTCGGCAATAACACGACCTGCCGCCAAAATTAACGATGTAACAATGCCACTTGCCGCACACGGCAACACAACCGAAAAAATTGTGCGCACATGTGAAGAACCCAGTGCGAAACTGCCTTCCCGCAACGAACGCGGCACAGATAACAAGCTTTCTTCGGTAGAACGCACAATTACAGGCAACACCATAATTGCAAGAGTTAACCCACCGCCAAGCAACGAATGGCCAAGGTTTAACGCGCGAACAAACACAACAAAACCAAATATGCCATAAACAATAGACGGAATACCCGCCAATGTTTCGGTTGCAACCCTAATAACCCTAATTGCACGGCTTGTAGAATTTGCATATTCTGTTAGGAAAATTGCACAACCAATGCCGATTGGTGCCGCAATTGAAAGCGCAATTGCTATTAAATAACCAGTACCTATAAGCGCCGGTTTAATAGATGGATTTCCCGGCTGATATTCGCCAAACAGAAGGTGCATGTTAAGATATGGAATACCGCGTATCAAAACAAATGCAATAACTGAAACCAGCGAAATTAAGGCAATACTAAGCGCAATGTACGATGCGCTTTTTCCTAAGTTGTATTTAAAAACTTGCAATTTATGGCTTCTTGTTCTTAAATTTTTAAGCTTTTGTTTTTTGTGCTTTTTTGCTTCCACGCTTAGATTCTCCTTTCAAAAGTGCAAAACTTATGTTAAGTAGAAGTGTAAAGAAGAACAGCACAACCGCTGTTGCAATAAGCGCCGTAAAATCGTCCCCTGAAAGTTCGTTTGCGCCGATTGCAATGTTGGTAGTAAGCGATCTAACAGACTGAAACAGGCTTGTAGGCATAGAAGGGTGGTTGCCAAGAACCATTGTAACCGCCATAGCTTCGCCAATAGCACGCGCTATAGATAGAACCACAGCGGCCAGCACGCCACTTTTAGCGGCAGGAAGCATAACCCTAAACACGCTTTGCTCCTTAGTTGCACCAAGTGCCAGCGCGCCTTCCAAATAGCTACGCGGAACAGCGTTTAAAGCATCTAGGCTAACGCTTACAATTGTTGGCAAAACCATTACAGAAAGCACTAGACTTGCCGCCAAAATACCCACACCAACACCAACATCTGTTGGCGAAATAACTTCC
>Ga0123355_10022659_pt1 | contig 10072 bp, 6 predicted proteins | sample TergutEmb28metaG_3_FD_89872 | JGI IMG/M metagenome (GOLD analysis project Ga0123355, IMG submission 89872) | Embiratermes neotenicus P1 segment gut microbial communities from Petit-Saut dam, French Guiana - Emb289 P1 | ecosystem: Host-associated > Arthropoda: Insects > Digestive system > Gut ...
TATATATATATATATATATAAGCAGTATAATTAAGAGGTGTACAGACTGACTTCATACATATTGACCTGGTAACGTACTTGCGTGTAAAGAGATTAAAGTGGGCTGGGCAAGTAGTGAGGGTCTTCGACAAAATGAATCCCTGAACGAATACTGAAAAAAAAAGTTTCGGAGGAAGAAGGATAACTGGAAAACCGAGGTATAGATGGAAAGCGAAGTGTGGATGAATACCGTCAAATTGCTCAGTAGGAAAAACTGGCGGGCAGCGGCAAGACATGAGTGACTGGAGGAAGTAAACGGGGGACGCCATGGCTAGGGCTGGGGCCGAAGGGCGATAGGAATAATAATAATAATAATAATAATAATAATTCAGTGCCCTCTTCTGTTCAAAAAGAAAAGAAAGCAGGAATACATCACCATACCCTGTGTGTGTATGTATGTATGTGTGTGTGTGTGTGTGTACCTTCTTTCAATTTTCGAACCGTCTGACAGATTCTAATAAAACCTGGTGCCAACTTTAAGTCACCGGAGCCGACCCAGTTGCTGTATTCCTTAAAAGGTAAAGGTAAATTTCAGTTCTAAGGTAAGCTATAGCTCTGCTCTTTAATTAACCTTGGCGCTAGATGCAGGTGGGTGGAAAACGCCACGCTCCGGCCGCCTTACTCCCAGGAAAGGGACTCCGTACGCATTGTAGAGGGGGCTGTGTGGGTCCCAGGTGGGTACGAAAAATCTCGCCCCCACCTGAATTCGAATCACGGACCGTCCAACCTGTAGAAAGTCGTACCGACTATGCTATCCAAGCCAACGCCGTATTCGGTAAAATATCTAATGAAAACATAGCGGACGGGTGAACCTGTGAGGCAGAAGCTACATGAAACCGATTAGGCAGCGCAGTACGTAGTTATAAATTCAAAACCCTAAATCTTAAGCCGTAATTTTATACCAAAAGAGACATCAAAGTGCACGTCTTTCAAAGGAAATTATTTAATCAGATCAAAGATTGTTAAAAATGAGAACAGGCCTCTGTTTATAAACACTGAAGTCTACAAATAGCCTGTAATATCGCAATCATCAGTAACTTTGTAAAGCTCATGTTAAATAGGAAAACATTACAGAAGGGACAGTATTCTACAAAATAATAATACCATCAGCTGACTTGCATAGAAGTAAAGTGTGAGTGAAGGGAAGTAAAGTGATAAAGTGAGATACATTCATGCGGAAACATTATGAGAGCTGCAACAAAAAAAATGAACACGTAAGAGAAAAAATAAAAATTTTAAAGCAAACAATGAAAATAGAAGATAAAGAAAGAATTGCATTAATGTAATGAGAAACAATGGAAAATAAAACATAGCTGTAGAACAAAAACTAAAAACACAAAACAAACTTGACATGCAGGTTAATAAAACGTAACATTAAGGTCCGTTCTTGCAACCACTTTTGACATGGAAGAATAATAAGTATTAAATATTCCGAGTGTGTGTTTGTAGCCTTAGTTATCCAGCATGCAATACGCATGCGCCATATTTTCATCTTTGGACTGTCCGGCTCTACTACATTTTTTCCACATTATCTCACAAATTGCACGATTTTAGAAAAAAAGTTATTGAACATAAAATGTGTGTTTTGATTTTCTTTACAAACTTTGTTTGAAAAATTTCTCATTCCAAGAAGAGGTGAGCGAGATGTGATCATAAACGTTTGTTGTTATTCATGTAAACGATCCGTTACTCTTGTCAGATTTGAAAGAATAATTAATTTTCTCGACAGATTTTCGGAAAATACTCCAATATCAAATTTCGTGAAAATCTGTCTAGTGGGAGCCGATTTGTTCCACGCGGACGGAAGAACGGACAGACAGATGGACAGGCATGACGAAGCTAAAAGTCGTTTTTAGCAATTTTGCCAAAGCGCCTAAAAGGAGAAAGGTTTAATGCAGACTTCTCAACACGACGTCTGGAGCCGGAAATCGTCAAAATACTGAAAACTCAACACTGAATAAAATAGCAAAAAAACAGTTATAAATTAAAATTTAGAATATCTGTGGGGCTGCATAGAGGCCTGCAACTAAATTAGATGTACAGAATACATGCATGTGGTGAATGAATGCATCCATGTGTGGACAGATGGCCGGATGTTACGTAAAACTGTCTGCACAGAAGGACGCATACAATTTTAGACGGTTTCGTTGTTTCCAGACAGACCTTTTATATTCCATACACGTATTGCCTTCTACTAAATCAAGAATGGTGATCAGTATACGGTGAGAATCATTACATTACGTTCAATACAATTCAACAGTAAAGGTAAAGCAGTCCCGTTACAGGCCTGGAGTGATCCAGAGGGTACCAGGAAGTTAAGGTTCCCAGATTTCATGACAACGGCACAGGATGGTGGTAAGGTTATCAGCCTTACGCACCGGCCGCCTTTACCCCCAGGAAATGCTCCTGGTACTCATTTCTGTTAGAGGCTGAGTCGACCCCAGAACCATAGTGCGATCGGAAGGATTTCATATCAATGAAAAATCCACTGACACTAGCTGGGATTGAACCAGTGACCTTCCGATTTGTGGCATAGCACCTTAACCTACCGCGGTCCCCACAATTCAACAGTACTCTAAATTTAGTACGTATAAAGTACTGGAAATAAGCAGTTCAGCAATTCCGAATAGAGACACATGCGAGCAAATAAGTTCAAATAAACTGCAAGTTACCAGTACCGACGGTTATGAAATAACTTGCATCTGGCACATACTAGACTTTAAGCACGTAAGGCACGTACCAACAATTTCTGGGAAGATGTAGCAAAGTACAAGTTAATAAATTAGATGTAAGTTTCTCCCTGCTTACATCACGAAAGCGTACAGTGCGCAACTCTAAAATTGATGGCGGAAATTTTCATCATACTGACTACGTCATTTCGGCTCTAAATTATAAGATAATAAGTGCGTAATTAAAAAAAAAGTGTATATGAAAATACGTGATATGCAAGGTAAGTGCAACGTAAAATTTTGATGCGTTCGCCTAACAAATGTTGCAGTGGAAAAACAACAATATATTATGTGGGTGTTGTTGAGCTACACGTCACTGTCGATATAATTATTACAATATTGCATGTTGCACGGCAATGCTGTTATGGTAAATGTACGACGCCAGCAACAATAAAACGTACGTATGCCTTCATCTGACGTGCTCAAAGTTGCGTTGAAATAAGGAAATACTTGTTTGCTCATGTCCTTCTGTAGACGTACAATTTGGTTAAAAGATCGTAATGACAGGTAAGTCGTTGCGCAGTTTCTCAGATTTCCAAGTGTGGCTAAAATATTTTACGAGATCAGACGGAGTTAATCAATCATAAAGCAGGAGGTATTGAATGTTGTGAGTGTCTAACTGCTTGAATCTTTCCTGCGCCACTTCATATTGCCACATGTAGCCTGTCTGGTCGTGCCATATTTTTTTCAAAATTATCTCATAAATGGCATGATGATTTTTCGAAAAAAAAAAAATATATATTGAACATGGAATTTTGCTTTTAATTTCTCTACAAAATTTATCTGAAACATTTTTGATTCTAAGAATAATTCCGAGAGATATTATCATAAATGTACATAGGTATTTCTGTACAGCACCCATTATTATTGTCAGATTTCAATTAAACTTTTCTGACAGATTTTTTTAAAAACACTCAAATATTAAATTTCATGAAAATACGTCGAGTGAAAACTGAGTTATTCCACGCGGACAGAGAGTGGAACAAACAGGCGGTATTACAGACAGACAAACTTACATTTTAATATTTGGCCGTTATTAGTTTCCATAATTGAGACAGTTTTCTTTTCGAATTACGAGCTGAGGCCGGAGAGAAAGTTTTTGCAATTGAGAGACTGAAGACACAGTTGAGCAACGAAAGTAACCGATTTTAGCTTCCACGTGTCGACGGTGAAGAGATTACGATTGTAAATCTCGCCGCTTACGATGCATCGAATGTGATGGGATTGTGCATTTGTTATTATTATACTCGGGAAGTTTATAATGTGTTTTAAAATATTATACTTTTGAGGAATGTATTCACGAATCTACGGTTTAGTGATAACAACAGGTGAAACTAGAATGATATGCTCTGCCGACATTTCGTAACTTGTTATGCAGTTTCCTGGCACCACAGAAGCCCCCCCCCCCACCCGTGATACGACGGTACAATTGTTACCAAAGGCTAGTTCCCGCAATACCAGTATAACAGCAACTTCCATTAGGAATCTTAGACCTCAGTGTAACGCAGCAGCATGTATCAAATGTAGGCAGAAGACATCGTCAAAACTAAACATTTCTTGGTTCGTAGAAAAACGTGTACGTAGGTGTGGATAACCTTCTTACTTACTTACTTACTTACTCCATGGTGCAGAGTCCTTCTTGAGAAGCTAACTGGTTTGCAGCTAGTCAAGAAATTCCCCGGATTTCACGGAACCCGAAAGTTCATTACCGCACCCACAAGCGTCCGCCACCTGTCTCTATCCTGGGCCAGCCCAATCCAGTCCATATACCCACACCTCACCTCCTGGAGATCCATCCTAATATTATCCACCCATCTAGGCCTAGGTCTCCCCAGTGGTCTCCTTCCCTCCGGTTTCTCCACCAAGACCCTATACACCCCCTCTCCTCACCCATACGCGCCACATGTCCAGCCCATCTTATTCTTCTCGATTTTATCACCTGTACAATATTGGGTGAGGAGTACAAATCATTTAGCTCCTCGTTATGCAGTCTCCTCCATTTCCCCGTTACCTCGTCCCCCCTAGGTCCAAATATTCTCCTCAACACCATGTTCTCAAACACCCTCAACTTCCTTTCCTCCCGCAATGTCAACGACCAAGTTTCACACCCATACAAAAAAACAGGCAAAATTATAGTTCTATATATGTGGATAACCAAAATATATTTAAGAACGATTGAAAGTGGATAAGCTTCTATGGTTCTTAAATTTATTTTGGTTTTATTAAAGATGGAAACTGGCGGATTGTCCCAAAACAGAAAAAGAAAGAAGAAAAAGTAAATTTACAATTCAGGCCCTATTCTTTTCCGTCATCTCTAATTTTGCGCGTTCGTAGAGTGGAGAAATGAGGACCCACTTCATAACGTGACTATGAGACCAGATTCAAAAACAGGAATAGATTACTTTTCTTTGCCTCTTTTAAATTTCATCATTATCATCGCCATCATCATCACCACTATCATCTTGGTTGTATTCTTTGACATGTTGGGCGTCTCCATTTTCCTAGTAATCTGATCCCGCAGTCTCCTCCCGTAACTCGGTTTCCTTTGCTGACCTAAGTTTCTGTCCAATTACACGTAGGTCACGGTGTCTGTAATCGTCCTTCCGTTGTTCGTTGAACATTGCCTTACCACTTGCAGCGCTAATTCTATAGGCTGCTTACAACTGTTGCATTAAAGTGCATTTCTTTCCAAGTTACACCGTTGACTTCATCATGTCAGTAACGAAGTAAAACATGCTTAGTCTCGTGACTTTTCTTTCTTCGTCCTATTTTGTAAGTCTCTAATCACTGATAAAGTAAAAGCAGTTTCTCGTGACAGTTTGTTCTTCAGCGAATTCTCTACGTTACATATTATTATCTATCTGTCCGGCTTTTTAACAGCTGTCGCCGTCTTCCGGACACCAAACGCTATTACTTTCTGTTTCTCCACTGATCTGGTTCTAAATTTCTTGTTGTCATGGCTGCTTGTACTCCTTCCATCCACGTTTTTCTTGAACGTCCTCTTTTCCTTCTCTCCCGTGGTATCCAATCCTTAATTTATTTTGTTATTCTCTGCTCTGGCATCCGTTTGACATGGCCATACCATTGTAGTCTTTTCTGCTCTATGATATCTATGATGACTTATTATTGGTGAGTAAAATAAATTTATCTCCACTAAGTTCCCTCCCTCGTTTTATTTCACACTGTCGCCCTGAGATGGTGAAAAGTAAAAGGTAAATTTATAACACTAGAACACGCCATGAAGGCCCAGACGGGGATTATAGGTATAGCTCTACTCTTTCTTTAACCTTGACGCTAGATGGGGGAGGGTGGTCAAAGAGACGCCCTGGCGGCTTGAACCCACAGGAAAGAGACCCGGTACCAACTACACAGGAGGCTGACTGGCTCCTATGGCCGGTTTGGACGTGTGCGCAAGATATCGCTTCCAGCGGGATTCGATCCCCGAACCCTCCATCCTGTAACGCTGTCGCTATACAGACAACACTGTCCCGACCCACAAACCCTAGGGTGTAGGTATGCTTTCAAAGACGGGGACATAAGGCAGTTTACAGAGAAGAATGGGCGTCTGTAATTAAGGAGGCCTTCAGACGGCCGTCGAGCCAAGGACCAAGTGAGATGTAGGCTATTACTAAATAACCGAAAGAAACCATCTCTGTTTCATCTATCAATTTTTGACTTAGTAATCACATTCCACCACCAGATAAAATTGCATGTCCAACTAATTCCACATTCTCCATTTCGTTCATTGTAATTCATCTATTACAATTCAAACCAGCAACATTCAGTAACTGTTTTATACAACTGTGTGCTCCCAGTTGAAGGGCCAGTAAGACCCTAAACATGTAGGAGCTGGTGTTTCGAAATATTATTGTAATTTTAATAGAACTGTGTGCATTTGTTGGCTGGAATTGCAATAATGCTCAAATATTTTACAGTATTTTCTCACTTCTTGAATTGACGGTACCTTCATTGCTCAAATCATGCATACATTTTTTACTAAAAATTTTTCTCGACAGGAATCCTGTTATACATCATCGGATTAAAAAAAAAGTGTAAACACAAGCTGCAGGGCTACAGGAGATCTACACTGCAGGGTACAACGTGTACCAGTTTTTTTTTTTGCGCGCCAAGCAATTTTGTTACAACTCCAAAAAATTTGGTTGGAACTTTTGAACACAGTGGTTAGACCGGAGCAACTTGAACCAAACAACGTCCACTGTTGACCATTCCCAACAAACACATTCGTGCATTTGTTTGGTATAATTAACGAATACGTTAAAATGTAGATGTAATCCCTGTGTTGGAAACACCAACATAGGGATTACACCTGTAAGACAGTCCAGACTGTATATACAGCCACCAAGCTAACAACTTCATGTAATGTAATTATGACAGTTGAGAGCTCACAACGTTTTATAGATTGTATTTTATCATTAACTATGAACATTTTATTCTATCGATTTTATTGAGTTCATAAACCTAATGATTTTTATAACTTTAGCAAAATATAAGGATAAGACTCCCTGAAGTTAATGCAGATGCATCGAAACATGTAGGAGTATTTTTTTTTTTTGTGGCGCTGCGGCCCATCGCGGGCCATGGACTCCTCATTCATGAGGTTTCTAGATCATACACAACGACGCACCACAGTCGGTAGGACTCCTCTGGACGAGTGACCAGTTCATCGCAGAATCCTCTACCTGACAACACACAACACTCACAACAGACAAACATCCATGCCCCCGGTGGGATTCGAAGCCACGATCTCAGCAGGCAAGCGGTCGCAGACCTACGCCTTAGACAACGCGGCCACTGGGACCGGCATGTAAGAGTACTTGCGATATATAAAATATTGTCTGGATAAAATAAACTGTACAAGATGCACGGTACATACATAAAAATAGTGTTTAGATTTTCTCTACAACTTTTGACTGAAATATTTCTCTTCGTAAGAAGAGATGAGCTAGATAATATATTGGTCTTCACGTCAAGTGTCCGTTATTCATGTAAGATTTTAACGAAACGCGAATTTTCTCGACAGTTTTTCGAAAAATACTCCAAAACATTAAATTTCATAAAAACCAAACCAGTGGGAGCCGAGTGGTTCCATGCGGACAGACAGAGGGACAGACGTTACGAAGTTAATAGTCGTTTTTCGCAATTTTGTGCGAAAGCGCCTAACAATCCACAAAGAATTAGAAGTGTGCAAGATTCCGAGTATACGTAGTGGTTGTTAGAATAAGTACAGGATAAATGGGGGTAACTTAGACAGTCAAACGTGGGTTGCAGGGAAAGATATGATACTTCCAGTTCACAGTAGCACAATCTCTCTTTATGTTTATTTCTAAATCACGGCACTTAATCCGAGTAAAAAAAGTGTTTTTGTCACTGATTCAAGTAAAAACCCGATGTCTATGTTAAGCCTTATAAAACACTCTCTTAAGTATCGAGTGTATTGGATCCTCTTACAGCACAATAGGCCATCCAGGGTTTTCCAGAATTCTCTGGTATTTTAATCCATACTTGTTTATTGTTCGCTATCAAAGTAGACACAGATAAAGCAATCCCCTCTTAACAGCCGATAGACAATCAGAGTCTTCTTCGTAGTTGCACCGTGCATATTGATAATATCATGTTCTTTATTGTCCAACTAATGCGCACACATTATTATAAAATTGTTAAACTGTTAAAATAATTTAAAATTATAACAGTTGCTCCAATATGTTTCGGTTTACATGAACCATCATCAGCGAGCTCTCAGCCTGTGCGTCGCCAAAGTTACGTTGACTTCGGTTACGTACGTCGTTATTTGAAGTTATCGGTACTGTGGCTGCATATTTTGTTCGGTCCTGTTATGCGTGTGGATCGTGAACTGTGTGGGGTGGAACAGTTTCACTCTGCTCAGTGCATACACAGGCTGACAGTTCCCTGAGGATGGCTTATGTAAACCGAAACATGTTGGAGCGACTGTTATAATTTTAAATAATTTTAACGGTTTAACAATGTTATAATAATTTGTTTGCATTAGTTGGACAATAAAGAACTTAAAGTTAGACTCTTGTTCACAACTGTCAAGTGCATTATCACGCAAAAGGATAAACGATATAAATAGACTACAATCGGCCTGCCTCTTGATAAGTTGTCTTCTCCTTCTCTTGCAGTATGGCTGTTATATCCATTCACCTGTCTAATTCGTGTAATTGATATGATAATTAGGAGGACACAGATAGTGTGACAGATTACTGGTTATTGTTGGTAGAGTGATGTGTTCCACTCGAGGGAATCTACGTGAATGTATTAAGAGGCGCCTGTACCCAGTCCTTGGGTTTAATTGAACAGCCGGAAGAAATAAGTTTACAGTTTTTTTTTATATTTGTGGTTCCGTGCATCGTCTAACTCTAGGATGAAGAAATCCAACAAGGATGAAAATCTATGCAGATATTTATTTACTGCTAAATTGCTCTACATGTTTCGGGCGTCCATCGCGCCCATCATCACGAGTACATAAAACTATGGTTGCAGTTTTATGTACTCCCAAACCAGTCCTTATTTTGTCACGCTTGATGAAGTTTGCTCCCCAGTTAGTATGATTTGTACCAGAGGCAACAACTACAGTTTTATGTACTCCTGATGATGGGTGCGATGGACGCCCGAAACATGTAGAGTAATTTAGCAGTAAATAAATATCTGCATACAGGTGCATCTTGTTGGATTTCTTCAACCCAAGTTTACAGTTATTTACTTGAATAAACAATTGTCAGTTAGCACACAAAGTTATGAATTTTAATTCTGTGACGATACTTGTTGTCTCGCGGCACTGAAATACACTTTATCACAAAACCGACGCTTCCGCGTATAAGTAAGTCCAACCAACACATATAATATTTCCTTTATGATGGTCCTAAATTTCGCTCCCAAATTAACACATCAGGTACAAGCCCGTTTTCATACACCCCACTTCACTTTACGCCGGTCCCAGTGGTTTATCAGAAATGTGACATGATACATGTCTACAGGTTTATCATTAATGTGACATGAGACAAGTGTACAAGGTTATCACAAATGTGAAATTAGACATGTGCACAGGGTTATCATTAATGTGACATGAGACATGTGTACAAGGTTATCACAAATGTGAAATTAGACATGTGCACAGGGTTATCATTAATGTGACATGAGACATGTGTACAAGGTTATCAGAAATGTGAAATTAGACATGTGCACAGGGTTATCATTAATGTGACATGAGACATGGGTACAAGGTTATCAGAAATGTGAAATTAGACATGTGCACAGGGTTATCA
>Ga0123355_10022660_pt1 | contig 10072 bp, 7 predicted proteins | sample TergutEmb28metaG_3_FD_89872 | JGI IMG/M metagenome (GOLD analysis project Ga0123355, IMG submission 89872) | Embiratermes neotenicus P1 segment gut microbial communities from Petit-Saut dam, French Guiana - Emb289 P1 | ecosystem: Host-associated > Arthropoda: Insects > Digestive system > Gut ...
ATCAAAGGACCACATTTAGACCCCCATGGGTTAAGGAGGGTCCTGAGCCCCTCCCCATGCCCGCAGCACCATGGACTCTCAATCGCCCACGCCCAAGAGGTAAGAGTCAGCAAGTGCAGGACAACACACACGCCGCTACTGTCCAGGACATCTTACAGTCCTCCAACACTCTGTTACTGCAGGCCGGTTCGTGGGCCGCAGGTGTAGGAATCACAATAAGTGGTATACCGAACAGCCTAAGTTATTTTGCAACTTTACACAAAAATTTACATATGGGCCGCGGGTTCAACACCACTGGGTTCAAGAAATGCTTTTCGAAAACCGGTTCTGCTTCCATCATCAGGATAAAGACAAAAGGTAAAAGTACAGTCGTCTCTGCGCACGCCATTAAGGTATGTGGACGGGGGAGGGGGGGGGGTACAGCTGCACTCATTTTAACCTAAGCGTTAGATGGAGGTAAGTGACCGAGTTCACGCCCCGGCCGCTTTGTGCCTAGGAAAGAGTCCAGGTACCCATTCGCTAGGGGGCTGGGTGGGTCTCAAAGCCGGTGTACACGTTCGGGAGAAATGAAGACTCTTCCACTGCTGCCGGAAATCGAAGCACGACCCCTCGGTCATCCACCCCTAGCGCGGTCACTACGTCGAATCCCCTTTGGTCGCTAAATCTGCTGTTACTGCTAGTCCCTACCCAGGCAACGACGGTCGAGTTAGGGTTAATTGTGATGGGAGCAACATCAGCTGCCGAAACATGGCGCTTCTCTAAGTAACCCGAAGTAATGGGAAACGCCGAACATGACGTCCGCGTAGCAACACCCCTATGACAGACATTTCGTCCTGAAGGTGTTCCGTTGTGCACTACTGCTCCAAATGAAATTCACTTTGTAACACACACATCTGCAGGATCAAGCAGCCAAACCATCAACTGCTTGACCCTGAAGATGAAGGCACTGCAATCCTTCGAAACATCCGGACGTTTTCAGAAACAAGTGGAAAAAAAATATGCAGTCCAACGCATCAAAAAAGACTGACAATTTAATCCACTGAATGGATTTGTGTTTAAAACAAAGAAAAAGCCGAAGTACAGAAACGACCAACACCATCACACACACAGTGTTTGCTTGCTACGACAGCGGCTGCAGACAACGGGTCGCAGCCTGCGGTGATGATCGCGGAACACAAACACAACACAAACCATCCCCATGTCAGTATGAATCGGATACCCGCCCTTGCCTATCATGTCTGTCGGTCACTACAGCCCTCAGTGCTCACCACACAAACAGCTGTGCCACACAACACAAGGACCATTACTCTGTTCACACAGCGACATTTATATCAAACAAATGTGTTAACTGTTCTTGTCAAACATCGCCACCAAAAACCAGCTGTGGCTCTAACGATAAACTCGGCGCGTACTAACGACGTAACTCCAGCAAATGCATTCAACATCAGTAACTTCACCCCCACCAGTGGCCACATACGTACAACGTACGGTCTAAAGTTGTATAACGTGACTCATGACTTTAACATAGCCTGTTCTCTGGACACTGTCCACAAAACAACAAAATGTACAACACATTCTGCCATCGCAATGATTTATCCTTCTCGCATTAATGCTGCCTTTTCAGCATCATGAATCCAACCCACCAGTTGCTAAGCAAGCAGCAAAAGTTTCAGCTGTGTTCAGACCACTGTACTTGCTCGTACTGACACAGAGGCTGAAGTGTCGACCGTGTGCCTGCCACAGTTCTGCAGCACACACTGTCAACTTCTCCTTCTCTTACTACCACAGTAATATCCTGCGAAGCAAAGCGTGCAGATTGGTTCTACACGCTCCCTGACTCAGTCGTAACAGACATAGCTCTCTGCCAATATGACGTCACCAAGTACTCTACTTCCAGCAGCACACACTGGCTGGTACTGCAGGTACGGCGTTAACATGCTGGTCATTCAGGTACTTACTGGTATGAATTGAATGTGTTACAAAACATGGGCAGGACCTGTGACTGTGCCACTCATCACACAATACGTCAATTAATCCACGGTCAAAAATGGTTCTGACGAGTGATATTAGGGCTGTCACATCCCAATGACATACACCTATTTACCCTAATTCATCGCCTGAAAAATGGTGGATAACCTTATAATAGTGCACCAAGTAACACACGTTTAATACAGTACTTGGATAATATGTGGTTAACAGAACGGTGGAGTTTAATGAAAAAGAATACAAACGAATGAACTGGATTGATCTGGTTCAAGACAAGGACAAGTGGCAGGTTGTCGTAACAAAGCAATGGGCCTTCCAGCTCCATAAAATGTCGGCAATTTGAGATCTTCCCTTTTCTGGGGCATTCACAGCGCTGATGGGTAGTTAGTTACCGACGTTTCGGGACAACCTATTGATCCTGTCTTCAAAGGTCAAGCATTGAAGACAGAACCGATACGTTGTTCCGAAACGTCGGCAACCAACTACCAATCAACGCTGCATTAAAATCCCAGAACAGCGAAGCTCTCATTTACACCGCGGTGGAAGCCTGAAGTCATGCTAGGAACTTCCCGAATAACCGAGGACCTGTAGCTGCTCAAGAACTCCGTTCCACGGGGTTAGTCATACCGGTATTGGCCTGAGAACTGAAAACTTAACAGGAGGGCGGGAAGGTCTTATTCGGGTAAATACAGCAGGTTGTGTCAGATTTCTTTATAACCACCGAATGAAACAGAAAAAAGCCATTGCAAAACAGTTAATAAATTCTCAAATTTGTGAGTACATTTACCATCAGAATTCTTTCTTCTGACGAAATCCACAGAGATGTAAGCACTGTTCAGTACAGCATCTGACGACTGTTGGCTGGACAGACGAACACACAAACACATTTTCCACTTCCTGTCACACACCCTCCACCACCCATGTGAGACAACACAAGTCTGACGGCCCAGTCTTACCTTTACAGCAACCGAAGCACAAGACACAGCTCCTGCGAGGCCAAACTTGAAGCCTGTGCCGCGCAAGAACAGCACAACAGCAACAACAGCAGCAGGAGCAGCAGACAATTCCAGCAACAGCAGCAGCGAACCTTCAGGTGCAGCCAAGAGCGAGTCCACACCTGTCAGGAGGACCAGCAAGATCACCATCATCCCCTCAAGGTAAGCATTTGTTTGCAAGGTCTGTGTCATTTCCTGTTCGCCGATGTTTCGGAGAATTGCAGTGGCCTTATCTTCAACATTACTGTAGCATTCCGTAACTCCCGAAGATGACGGCACCATGAACCTTCGAAACACCAGCAACCGGTTACCCAATGACACAGCATCGTACCTCAGAAGACCTGCGTCCTCTAGAGTAACGGCAACCAGTGCTACTGACCTCTGCACAATAGCCCGTTCCAACCGCCACAGTGTAGCTAAGGAAAATAATGTACGTACAGTTTAGTGTTTGGGACGAGATGTACAGAGTCGTGAAATGTCTACAAAATAATGAAGAAGCAATATGTTTCAGGAAATAGACTAAAAACTGCAAAACGTTTGGCAAGACAAAATGGCACATTCTGACACATACCATCTTAAATCTCTCTCATCGAATATTTCCCAAAATAAGAAGTGAAAGTAAGCACAAATTGGCAACATAAACATATTGTGATTGTACACAGGGTGCTTAGAAATGAGTTGAGCATTTACAAAATTAGTAAGTACTAACAGGTAAAGAGATCGTAAATTCACACCGCTGTCAAAACGACTCAAGAAATGTTTTACACTCTACGAACTCAACGTGTGCTCCACTTGTTGCCCGGCACACATCAAGATGATGTTCGACTTCGCACCATCCATTTGCAATAACGGTTTTTTTTTCACATTGTGTTCGTATTCCATCATTCAAGTTGTTCAGAGTTGCAGACACTGACGAAACATGATACAGAGCCACCACACATCCACAGTGCGCTGACAACGTTTCTGAATAGACAGTTGCCTAAGCCACGGTTCGGCGGAGATGGATCCATTTCCTGGCCTTCCCGATCTCCAGATCCCTTGACTTTACCTTGTGGGGCTCTGCGAAAGATGACGATTATGTTCCAACAATATCTCTGACCTTCACCGATTTGAAACATCGAATACGAACAGCGAACGTAAAAATGTCAAAATGCTGAATGTCGTCCTGATGTGTGCACAGATGAAGCACTCTCTGGATTTGCGTAGGGTACTAAAAGTGACTTTTTGTGTTCCTCTTAATAAGAGCGTGCGTTTAATTTTTGTGTGCCTGTTCCTTTCTTACCAATCAGCTTCTGTAATCGCTCACACCCTTTGCAGTCACCCTGTGCTAGCGTTGCTAGGAATTATTTTTGAGAAAATCAATGAAACACAAATTTATTTCAAATTACCTGACAGCCACGAAAACAAAAGAACAACAAAACCCTTCTCTCTCCGTTTTACTGACATCTCTCCTGCATCTTTTACTTTCCAACTACGTTCTCGCTGTGCTGTCCATTGTATCTTGTTATACAATTACCGCTCTGTGACACCTGTCCATGGCAGTAGCTATCCCACTGTAAATTATCTCCCTGTTCACATTCTCCAGTAGCCCTCTGTACCTTCCCCATATGCCACAAATGTGCCAAACCAAAGTGGCTACTGATGAAACCAGAAGGAAGAACAATGACGCATTCTTTCCAATCGAAACAGCCAAAGAGGCAGTTGTACCATTATCACTAGTTCTGTATTCTCTTTTCAGACCCTCAGTAGATGCAGCAACTCCTAAAGAAAACGGTTACGATGCATCCAGCACAGCTACTACCAACTCTAGACCAAACAATTCCAAAACACAACAAGCTGCGACAGAAACGAAGTCATCAAAATCTGAGACACCACGAGTGAAAGAAATTCCTATTGAAATCAAGAGTACAACCAAACCTAAAAACGAGGAACAGAAACAAAAATGTACTAGCAAACAGCAGGAAGAACAGAAACAAAAATGTAGTAGCAAACAACAGGAAGAACAGAAACAAAAATGTAGTAGCAAACAGCAGGAAGAACAGAAACAAAAATGTAGTAGCAAACAGCAGGAAGAACAGAAACAAAAATGTAGTACCAAACAACAGGAAGAACAGAAACAAAAATGTAGTAGCAAACAACAGGAAGAACAGAAACAAAAAATCAGCAACAAGCAACAAGAGCGGCCCAAGCAGGACAGCACAGTTCAGTCTAGTCCACCACAACCACCCGCACCACCCATGCCGCCTCCACCAATGCCAGGACTAGGTATGTGCACACTAACAAGCAGCTGTATAACCACTGACAATAGTACTAGACAGCAGAACACGGCCTTCCAACTCTTGCAATCTGTGGAACCCTTGTGATTAAATCGAATATTCGCGGCTTCTGCCGCGAAGTACCTCGAAGAACCTCTTCTGGGTTATTACGCGGCGCGTAGCGGCAATTTCTTACCGGCGTTTCTTAAAACAAACTTAATTCTAAAAATAAAATACTTATGGACATTTATGAAAAGCAAACTTTTATTACTGACGACTGAAATGCACAACGAGGAATAAAAATTCAATTAAAACTGTCAAAATTATACTCACCTGTTTAATTATAGAGGAAAAGTTCTTGCGAAACGCCAGGGTTCCGCGGAACACAGTTTGAATACCGCTGTTCAGATGTCTGCATAGGCAGTTTTGCCTGTTCCATGCGTGCATGCGTGAATGTGTGTATGTGTCCATTACACACTCTGTTCAGAAGTCCGGCCTCTCTGTACCTCCAATAGTTACACTGATCGACAAAGATTTTGTCCCATGAGGAAAAATGTCTATTTCTGGTGCATTTTTGGACGCTGAATTCAAATATGTTTCTAGAATTTCTATCACCCACACCTTTTGCTCCAGGTTAAAGGGCTGGAATCTTCTGCGTCAAGACACTAAGGTGTGTTTTTACCGTGGGCGCCACGAAGAATTCAAGGATTTCTTCCCCCTGGGAGATGGTGTCGTGTTTTACAATGATGTTTGTTCCGTTACGGAAGTACTTGGCCATGAATACAACCCAGATCAGTGGCGCTTGTTCATTGATTCGCCAAAAGCGAGCTTGAAGGTGGTTCTACTCCATAGCGAAAATAGATTCCCCTCCTTTCCTTTGGTTAATGTAGCCAACATGAAGGCAAGTAACGAAAGCATGAAGCTACTGTTGGGAAAGATTAAATATGACGAATTTAAGTGGAACTTATGTGGTGATCTCAAGGTTGTGGCACTGTTACTCGGAATGCACCTAGGGTACACAAAACACTGCTGTTTCCTGTGCGAATGGGACAGCCGGGACAAGAAGAATCACTATGTAAATAAATTGCGGCCTAACGAACATCACTGATGGCAGGGGAGAAAAATGTCGTCAATCCTCCTCTTGTTCTTCCGGAGAACATTTTTCTGCCCCCTTTGCACATAAAGCTGGGCCTCATGAAAAACTTTGTGAAAGGTATGGATAAAACAGGCCGTGGATTCGAATATGTGAGGAATAAGTTCCCAAATGTGAGTGACGCAAAAATCAAGGAGGGTATATTTATGTGACCCCAGATCAGGGAACTGATGCAAGACAAACAGTTCGATGAAGACCTGAATGAGACTGAAAGAAATGCATGGTTGTCATTTAAGAGGATTTGCAAGGACTTCTTAGGAAATCACAAAGCAGCCAACTATCAGGATGTTGTGCAGGACCTGTTGACTTCGTACAAAGCTATGAGATGCAATACGAGTCTGAAAATCCACTTTCTGGAGTCACACTTGGATTTTTCCCCAGAAAATATCGGCGAAGTCAGTGACGAAAACGGTGAAAGATTTCACCACGAAGACATTTTGGCAATGGATAAGCGGTACCAAGACAAGTGGGCCTCAAGTATGTTGGCAGACTATTGCTGGAAACTGAAGATGGATGTACCTGACGCCAAATACCGGCAAAAGTCATACGCCTCTACATTTTAGAGGAAAGTTTATGCCTGTTTCATGAGCACGTAAAGTGCTATTTTGCACACTTACATTCCTCTGCATCTTTGAAACCCTGCCTGATAGAAAAAAATCTGTATACATATCTGAATTCAGCATAAAAAGTACTGCTAAATTCATCTATTGAAGTTCGTGTGACCATAAAAAAGTTAAAATTTTTTGAACATTATCAGACATTATAAGTAAGGTTAGGTTTCGAAGTTCGTGTATCTCGATGTTCGGGACTTCGACCTTTCGTTGTCACCCATTCAATACCATTCTTTCGGCCTTTCATGCCTGGTTCTAAAAGACCACACAAGGTGAGTTAGTTAAAGCTCTTTCATTTCGCGACGTTGATTGGTTTCGTGCTCCATAACTCCGGTGTGCGAGTGTTGTTCTGTATTATTCGCCTTCATGCTTCTCATGGTTCTAAGGTTGTTTTATTGCATACGTTCTTGAAACCAAACAAGCGTTTTACACTGACAAAGTAATCTGAAGTTCGTGACGGCTTCATCGGTGCCAATTAATCAGGAACATCGAGGCTGTATGGTACATAAAAAAAAACCATACGAAAGTATTACAGCTCACCGACAGAGGACAGTGCACATTCAGTCAGCTGTGGGCCACTGCTGCACATTCGGATGTCAGATGCACGTCAAACGTGAAGGGAGCTCCTGAAGACCGCAACGGACATGCATTAAAACAATCAATCAATCAGTCAATCACCAGACACTTCACTCTTGCAATATTCTTCCTCTTCTACGTAAAATATAACAGCGTACAAGACGTAGTCAGCACACTCCCCAGTAACAGTGGTAACCATAGTAACCACCTACTGGATCAAGTGACATCATAACCCACAAGACCACAACCACTACTAACAGCTCCAGCTTCTGTCAATTCCCACATTCTCTCCAGGCAGCACCGTCATGCTGCCCTCACGCCACCACACATCATCCAATGCAACAATCAGTAGTTAACCTAACACCATGCATTTTAAGCAAAATAGCGATGCTATACCTTGCTAAGGCCATACGGCGTCGGTAACACAGAAAGAATGAGTGTAGAGCAATTGTGGAATGATACTGCCTGGGGAAAAACGAAGTACTCGAAACCTATCCCACTGCCCCTTTGTCTACCACAAATCCCTTGCGGATTGACCCAGGGCCGAACCCAGACCTCCAAGGTCAAAGGGCTGCACGTAACTGTCTTGGCCATGCGATCCCAGCTATCACTAGATGTCATATTCTTAAACTCGCTTTGTGCTTTGAATCTTCTAGATTTGGGACATGTTGAAAGAAATTGCAAAATATCTTGTGGACACTCGTGTCTTCTGAGATGTGACGCTATGTCACTGCTGCTTGACCCTGAAGATGAAGGCATCGCAGTCCTTCGAAACATCGCACCCCACAAGCCACACCGCTGTGTGAACCTCAAACAGTTGTACAACTTCGTACGAACCGTTTGTTAAACTCGACAGGTTGAAACACCCGCTAATTGAAATACGAATGAGTCAGCCTGCAATTAGCCCACGGCAACGGCCGCAGTCTGAATGGTGATATTCAGAGAAGTGACGCACACACTAAGAAATTTGGCTTCCTCCACGGTCCAAGGCACAAGGGTTTACTGGGACGTGATTGAAACCACACACAGGGATGTACAAACTGTCACATGATCATATTCACATACAGACCGTGGGCGTGCTGGGCACAGACAGAAATATGGCATGTCAGTTCTCTTCTGTGGCCTGGGGATTGAGTGTTCAAATTTGTTTCGTAGAGTTCCGCACTTCAGCGGACTGACGATGTGAGTGAAGTTATACAGCAAACGGCACAGTACTGCAGCTCAACTGAGCACATCCAGTACGTTATATTCCCCTGAACTTGTTACAAGACACACACGGATTTAAATATGGATGACGTGGCTCTGTGCCATATCATCATCATCATCATTATCACGCTCTCTCAGTGATCCAGAAATACTCTGTCAACGCAGTCTATCCCATCCTGCACAACGCACAGCGTAAAGTTAAACACTGGAACAAGGCCAAACACTGGTTACTCGTGCCAGCACCATGCGAGGGTGAAACGTACTTCAGCGGAATTACATTACATCCAGTGAACACAATTACAAGACGATACAAGTGATGTCACTTGAAAGTGATGTACCAGAAGACCAACGAAGTCAGTTACAGTGACGTTAACGGCGGAAACAGCATTCAATTTCCAACTGAAATTGCTTGTAGCTCCACAGAGCTGCCTGACCACAGCTGCTGCCTGTACAAATGTAAGGACCGACCAAACAAACAACAACATACACACATAAATCATCCTGCTCGAATAGAAGTTGTCTCCATGTATGCGATGAAGGCACACGGGGGAGTGGAAGTCTAGTTCTATGGAGGTTTGGCTCCACTCTCTTCTCTTAACATTAGCATAATATGGCTTCGCACCCCGGTCGCTTTATCCAATGGAATAGCTCTCTCAGAAGCACTGATTAAGATTCTGGGTGGGCCCCAGCGATGACCTGCCTGGATGTTTTGCAGTCGGCCACTGCCGGCAATAGAAACACTTAATTATCCAGCCCGTAACGTAATCATTATGCTCACTGAGTTATCCTGGCTCAGACACTTCACATACCGTGTGGTATAAATTTGTATATTATCATTCTCAGTCCGCATAAAATTTGAGTTATATAATATGGCCACTTTAAACTATTGTGGCCATTAGAGCGGTATTTATGTGTCTTGAAGCTTCCGCGGCAACAGTGTTCAATAACACCTTCTGCGGCAGACAGAGACGTCAAGGTGTACAGATACCACTCTGCAGATGGGGAAAGGGTCAGTCCCTGACACGCTGGAACACCTGAACATTTTTACGTGGCTCTCTGCCAGAGAAACTTTTATTGAAAGCAGTATGTAATCAACGTTATAACAACAAACAACATTCATGAAATTCATACAGAGGGCTCAAAGCTGACCAAGTAGGCAGCCAGAAGCTTCTTCAAACCGACAGGAATCCAACGAAAAAGACCCCCCCCCCCCAGTTTAGATTTTAATTACCCGTTCCAAGCCCCTGGTTAAGACACACATTCACCTCCCCTCCCCCCCATACACCCCGA
>Ga0123355_10022661_pt1 | contig 10071 bp, 5 predicted proteins | sample TergutEmb28metaG_3_FD_89872 | JGI IMG/M metagenome (GOLD analysis project Ga0123355, IMG submission 89872) | Embiratermes neotenicus P1 segment gut microbial communities from Petit-Saut dam, French Guiana - Emb289 P1 | ecosystem: Host-associated > Arthropoda: Insects > Digestive system > Gut ...
CGACTGACTACGGACTGGACGGTCCGGGATCGAATCCCGGTGGGGACGAGATTTTCCGCCCGTCCAGACCGGCCCTGGGGCCCACCCAGCCTCCTGTAAAATGGGTACCGGGTCTTTCCCGGGCATAAAGTGCGGCCAGGGCGTGCTGCTGACTACTCACCCCCTTCTAGTGCCGCGGTCATGAAAGAGTAGAGCTATACCTCTACCCACCCACTGGGCCACACCGGACGTGTAACGGGATCACTTTATCTTTACCTTTACATAACATTGACTAGTAAGAAAGCTAACACAGCCCAATTGATTGTCTTAGCAGTGTTAATTTATAATAAATTGCATATAATTCTTTCTGGGAAGAGATATCGAAATGTCCATAACATACGCACGATACGAAAAGTATTGGACCTCAGAATGGAGTGTCATTACTGGTAACCGTGGTAACATTAATCATATTTACACTAATGCCTGTGGAGTGTACACACATCGACAAAACTATAATCTTTGGGGTGGGAAACAATTTGGTGGGTGGGCACCAATTTCTCGAAAAGAAAACCCTGCTGCTTACATACTCAGGATAGGTACCTGAGTGTATAAACAGAGTCGTTTGTTAGCTCATTAATCAGTAGAATTACAGACGTATGGGAAGTATAAGCCGTAAAATGGAGGTCAGGTTCAAATAAGGCACTGTACCGATGTGATGTATGTTTTCATTACTTGAAGTTGCGGGTTTTGGCGCTGCCCCTTCTTCATATAAATGAACTGTAATTGTGTTTACGTATTGTTTATCCTGTTCTTATTTTAATTCTTTCAAGCGTAGTGGTTACTGTATTGAGGCTAGCACTTTCTTAAAATTAAAGTTTTGTATTTTTCCCACATAGTGAATCTAGGAATTACATACCGTTCTCAGTGAAAAATGATTATTTCTCTACAGTAATATTTTCTTGGGCTTTATGCTAGAAAAACAGCGTACATTCTGTGAGGAACGAACGTAATTTCTTGATAAAATATTCTCGGTCTATCAGCCGCGTCAGGTGGTTGAATTGCGAGTAAACTAGCGTTACGAGGACAATTTATGTCCTCGTCATCAGGAAACTGAAGTAACATAGACGAATATCAGAGTTGGCGCAGTTAAGAGCTATGGCAGCTGTTGGGGTCGAAGCCTGGTCTATAGGCTAACCAACAGATCCCTTTACATTCTTCAGCATTCACAGCACTCCGAGATTCGAACTCAGTAATCTCCACCGTCCTTAACATTAAACAAAACAGGCAGTGTGCGTATGACGTAACTCTGATGCGTGTTCGTGCAAGCATTATTGCGATGAAAAAGTATAAGTATTATCCTATACTTATAGTATGTGTTTGTAGCGTTAGATATCCAGCATGCAATGCGCATGCGCTGTATTGTCGTCTGTGGCCTGTCTGGCTCTACTATATTTTTCCACATTATCTCATAAACGGTATGATGTTAGAAAAAAATATATTGAACATAAAATGTGCCTTTTGATTTTCTCTAAACGTTTTGTCCGAAATGTTTCTCATTTTAAGAATAATTCAGCGATATATGATCGAAAATGTATAGTTGTCTTCATGTGAAGTACTCGTTATTCTTGTCAGATTTCAATGATACTTGAACTCTCTCGACAGATGTTCGGAAAATATTCAAATGTAAAATGTCATGAAAATCCTTTCAGCGTGAGCCGAGTTTTTCAATGCGGGCGAACGAACAGAAGGACAGACATGACGAAAGCTAATAGTCACTTATCGCAATTTTTCGGACGCGCCTAAAAAGCGCCAGCACATAGGCAACAATTTACTGAAGAGGGAGACAGCAAACCCACCTAAAACGGTCGTACGTGTGTACCAATCTGGGTGTGTCAGGTCCCAGACATCAGTAATCTTCATTAGATGATCATAAAATAATATTGTTTCTTATCCTGTTCACTCTGGTAAAACCTTGGGTAATTCCTTGACTGGGAAGAGTGTATTTATTGCCGCTAGCTTCCTCTTCTGTTTACCATTTAGAAATAAATAATTGTAATGTTTGATATTGCTTAGTAAACAAGGTTTTGAGGCAGAAATGGACCATAGACCTCCCTGTAACAGGGAGGGCTTGGCATGATAACCATTATCCAATAATTTAGTTAAAGACGAGATGAATTGATAATATTATTAATTCATTGGCAGAAAATAAAAAAAAAACACATCTTAAGAGGAAAGCAATCTTATTGTTCGTTGGCAGGAACTTCAGACAATATTTACATTCTATACAACAGGCTATGCTGAAATCATCGACGGAAGAAGCATTTAGATATACAGCGTGGCAGAATACGTTGTGAGGTACTGTAAATATTTTTGTTTGAACTGAAGTGAAACAACACAGACTTGACAATTCGTGCTTCCTTTCTATTGTTTTTGTTAAGCGCGCAAGACAAACAGCAGTTTCCAGTTGTATAGGAAGCATTCCATATACATTCGAAATTCCAGCAACATTATCTTTTCTGCTCTAAATGCGGTGCGTCACACTTAGCCGGTATCTGCGGCTGTGTACATTTCCTCACGGTTTTCCGTGGTTTTTACTCGGTCATGGAGCAAATTCTTAGTTTCAATACAAATCCCAAGCTATACTGCATGCCTATCATGCGGGTCTCCCAACACAACTTTCAACAACTATTCCCAAACGTAGCACTCCCAAGGTTATCAAAAGTTTGTCATAATATGGAAACCCAAATAGAAAATGTAACATAACTCAAAATTCAACACCAATATTCAACTTCTTCCTTCTGCAACACACTCAAAGTGTTCACGTCCCATTACCGCTACTATTTTCATAGTCACTTGCCTTGACAGTATTTAAAACCTTTTCTTTAAAATGCGCAATGGCTATGTTCTTTGTAAGGTAAGAACTGAAGTTTTAAGTTGAAGGGCAATCTAAAACGGTATCATAATTTAATCACAGTGCATCCTTCCAAACAAGGGGTTAAGCCAAACTCCTTAAATTTTTCCTCTGCTACACATTCCATCGGTTTACTGCCCATTATAGTGTCTTCTTCACTTTCCAACGCTCTACCTTGTCTCCAACCTACCTTTACCAGAAGGACGAGAGGGCACGGCCTGAGAAACGTCACTCTAGCGTATTCTCCCTCTCCCCTTCCGGTAATAAGTGCAGTGTTTCTCACAATAGGTCGACTTCTTCTTATTATCATTCTCTTATCTTAATTTTCTTTTATTCTCCGCCGAGTACAATTTTTCTTTCTTTACTGGTCTTTCCTGAGGTTTCATGCCATTGCAAAGGCCCATTCTACTAATGTCCCTTTGGTTCATATCAAATTTAGCCCCCATCATCTTTCTGATTGCACACACTCAATTCATTTTTTCATATTTCCAAAGATAAACTGCACAACCGCACTACAGTCACGGTCACGCGGTAACCACAGGCCTACGAACTGGCTCCAAGAAGCTAGCAAGACTCGGGAACATCCTCACTGCTTTGTGGGCAATGACTCACTATAACATGTGTACTGTTTCGGGCCGATCGCAGTAGCGTGGTTTTGCGGCCACTCGCTCACTGGGATTGCGGGTTCGAATCCCCCCGGGGGCTTGTCTGTCTGCCTCTAGTGAGTGTTGTGTGCTGTTAGGTAGAGGTCTCTGCGCAGGGCTGATCACTCGTCCAGACGAGTCCTACTGAGTGTTGTGTGTCTGTCTGAGTGTGATCGTGAAGCCTTGATAATGAGGAGGACCTGGCCCACTAGGGGCTGTTACACCATGGGGGGGGGGGGGGGATAGATTTTTGGGGTTTTTTCACTGTTTGGGATATGTCTGATGGAAAAGGCGCTTCGGGATATAGCAGTACGGCGTCTTCAGGTGGCTAATGGTCATTGTACAGGCCAATTAATTTGATTAGTGGCGATGGATCTTATCAAAGCCCAGAAATTCTAAAAGCTGCTCAAGAAATGCAAACTTTATTGCATGGAATTCAAGTCTCTCTCTCTCTCTCTCTCTCACACACACACACACACACACACACAGCTACACAAGCTACATAAATACATACACAGATGGACATAATATACGAGGGTGAGTCAAATGAAAACCGTAAATATTTTAATATAATTGTGTGTTAATTTTTAAGGTTTTCATTTTACTCTCCCTTGTATATGCGTGAATAATACGTACATGCATGTATACAAACGGAAAATCACATATATTATCTCTTGGTTGCACTTCACATTCTTCATTTTCACAGGTATCCAGCATGTCTAACTGGCACTGGTCCTACGTCTGACTTTATTAAAGTCTGTTTCAGTGGCTAGAACATGGCTGTTTGGACTGAATCACTGAAAGTGTCTGACATTCGATCAGCTGATCAGATCACGTAGACTCAGTCGGTAACTGCATAATGATGGACGGCGTTTGGCGTTCTAGCACGCTTTGCACTGGCGTCTATGAAGGTGCAGCCAGCTACAGATCATGAAACGAGTCTGATGCAGATTGGCATCGTCTGTTTGGACATCCTCCCGCGTTGTACTCCTCTCTGCCCCTGAGACTGAAAATAGCTGTCTAATGAGCGGAAGTGATTAGGTGCCTCCCACCATTTTATTTGTCGGTGGTAACAGGTCCATTTTCCAAAATGTTATGTTCTTTTTCCTTTTTATTTTTAAACACTGGACGACGGACAAAGTACAAAAACTGAGTGGTTCTAAACTTGTGATGCAAATTATTCTAACATAGTTTCTTGACTTAAAATTTCTAACAGTGCCAATGGAGATTATTGTATTTTGGGATACGACGCCGTCTAGATTGGTTGCCCTGACAATGGAGGCAACAATATCCTCCGAAAATTCGGTAACTGTTTACAGGTCTACATGGCGTCATATCTCAGAAGATTTTAACCATCATCTTCACAGCTATGACAACCTGGCATCTCTCGCAGGCTCAACGAAATCTGAGCTGTAAGACTAACGTAGGTGTGCACAAAGACAATTTCTACTCGCCACCAGATGTCATTAGAGAAGTCACATCAAGGTAGGTGAGATGGACTGTGCAGGTAGCAGATGTGGGAGCGATGAAACACAAAATATGCTCACAGAATTGCAGTCGGAATGGCTAATCATTTGTTCCTGTCACTGTGCAGCATGCTATGGAGACACCCTACACGACTTGGAGGATACGGTTCACGTGTTCCGGTCCTCGGCAACAGACGAGGATAAGCGTCACTTTACGAAGTTGTTTGTTTGCCCTCACCGTATCTTCTTTGCGAACTTGGATTTTCAGCCAAAACTACTTAAATCGCATCGGAATTATAAACCGCTTCATGTTCAGTTTTTGACAAGGAAGCGTAACTTTTTTCCTGTATCGTAACTCAAGTTACTTTAAATGGCACATTTGTTACGCTGCCACAGACAACCCAATATCTTGTATGTTTTCGGAGTGGCATTCTCAATTTAATAACATCTCTCGTGCCTTCTTTTGACACATTAAGCTAACCATGTGCAGCGTCCCGGAAAATAAATTTACGAGTTACCACGGAAATACGCAAAAATGAAAATGCCATCATGCCGAAAATGGTTAGGTGCTTCCTTCTGGATGCAGACGTCATTGAATCTTACAAATTCAGCAATGCACAATTAGATGGTCTCAAATTTTCGCAGAGTCTTCACGTCAGTATCTGTAGAAAGGTAAAGCAATCCCTGTACAGGCCTTCAGCGTTCCAGGCGGTTGAGGCTCCCAAAATTCAAGATAATCGGCACATGAATGTGGTAAGGTTGTCAGCCCTACGCACCGGCCGCCTTTATCCCCCCCAGGGCTATAGTGCGGCCGGAATGATTATGTCAATGAAAAATTCCAATGGCACCATCGGGAATCGAGCCCACGACCTTCCGACTTGCAGCGCAGTGCCTCAACCAACTGCGCTACCGCGTGCCCCTCAGCACGTGAAAAATGTATTAAAAATAATGTGGGTTCAGGGGGGCTTACTGCACCCTGAACTTCCTGACAGATTATATGAAAGTCGGCCACTTTTTTTTAAAAAAAAGGGCACATGCAGAAGCATACACACCGACAGATACAAAATACATACACACGTGTAATTTTTGCTACCTAAAATCAGCCTTAAACAAGAATGGGTTACAATTCAGCTCTGTAATTGTCATTGAAAGAAAGCTCAAATTTCGGGAGAAAAAAAAAATTATAGTCAAAATCCAGTTAATGATTTATTAGCCCTTTTTAAGCTGTTGGTTTCTAAACTTTTTACAGTGTTTGTGTTGTCGATTCAGTCAATAAGAGCACGCGGGCTACGAGGCTATCGTTGTGCGAATAGCAATCTAAACACAAACAAATTAGCTGTCTGATAATAGAACCCCAAGGTTCATTATAGCTAATACCACTGCCATCCATTATGCACGATCAGGCACCGGTTCGTCTCCACAAACTCTGACACCAAGCTCCTTTTTATTCATTTTTTAACACTGATATCATAAATTCTAATGCTGCGAATTTATGTTCCTTCGACATTTAACGAAAAAAATATATATATATAGAAAAAAATAGTAGAGTAACTTAATAAATTAAGAACAGCCTCATACAGTTTATGACCTACAATAAGCAACACAAGCAAGGTACAGCCTGCTGCATTTGAAATTACACATCAACTCCAAATGTATTTTCTTTTTTTATGTTTTGCTAACCGTGCATCTCAGTATATTTATCTCAGCAATTAACCAAATTGATGCATAAAATTTTTGTTTTACAATAAGTTTATTTCTTGCACATGTGTTCGAAACATGTAGAGGCATGAAATAAACTTATTGTAAAACAAAAATTTTGTGCAACAAGTTGGTTAATTACTGAGATAAATCCAAATGCAATGTGTAAGGCATAGCATCCCTGTGTTCTAAGTAATTTTTATTACAGATACAAAATTACTTGTTCTAAAAAATAATTACTGTAGCCTACAGAAGTCACACGTCAGAACCTGTACTCTAATACACAGCTACTTAATATACTGTATTACTTTCCCGTGTATAATTAAGTTACGTCACACAAAAATTGTTTCTGACAAAAGCTGTAGGACTAGGTATCGAGATCTTAGTTTAATATCGCCTACAATTTTTGTAACTATCTCTTAAGACTCTGGTCTGTGGTGAGATTCGTGCACATCACACTTCATATTAGAGCGATCCATTCTCAGTGCGAAGGCCCAGGTTCAACCCCACGGCTGCCCACGTGGGATTTGTGGTGGACGATGTGGCAGTGGGACAGAAATCTTCGATTTTCCCCTGTCAGAATCGCTCTATCAGTGCCTTATACTCTACAACCGATGCTACATAACGACAGCAGTTGACGGCGTTGTTAAATAAAACAAAAAGTAAATACACCAAAATGAAATACGCATAGTACTATTTATTCTTCTGGGACACATCGTCACGTAATTTGGTAAGTAGGTACAAACTTTTCGGAGTAACATACTCCCTCCATTTTCAATACAGAAAAAAGGATACTCCACGTCCAAACGTTTCGACGCACGTACACTAGAAGCCCTATCACAGCCGGAATACGGCGAATTTGATTCATGCATAGTACAACAAGAGGATTATCAAACCAATACATTCCGCGCAACCTCCCAACGACGCCCTCCCTCCATTTCTGTGCCTCGTGCGAAGGAATGGACAACGCCGCTTCCAGTACTTTCACTTTATGTTTTCGAGACAATTCGACCGCCCGTTTCCTGGTCAATTTAATAAGTTTAGCAACTGCCTGACTGATATCTTGCAGTGTATCTGAATAGCATAGACATGTTCACCACCAACTAATTGCACCTATATTTGATTTACAAAAATACTTTACATGTTTCAGCTGGGGAGCAGCGATTTTCAGACATGCACATCGATGTAATGTTACTTGCCTTTCGGAACATACACGGACTGTCAACATACCCGAAATCCCACTCCATTAAAAGCGGAAGAAAATCCACCCTTCTAAGATGTTTGGATGCAGCATTTTAAACTCTAAGTACTCGTCATGTATTACATTATTTAAACAAATGTTAATAATACCATACATTGTTACTTACCAATATACTGACATTAACATTTCTGGGTCTTGCTGGGGAAACCGGAGGGACGGAGACCTAGACGTAGATGGGTGGATAATATTAGGATGGATCTCCAGGTGGGTATATGGACTGGATTGGGATGGCCCACGATAGGGACAGGTGGCGGATGCTTGTGAGTGCGGTAATGAACCTTCGGGTTCCGTGAAATGCGGGGAATTTCTTGACTAGCTGCAAACCAGTTAGCTTCTCAAAAAGGATTCTGCACCATGGAGTAAGTAAGTATACTTTACCGTTTACAATCGACATGTCTCTTAATATCGCCGTGTATGTCCTTGAAACTTGTTGCTCACTTAAGATGGTTACGGACAGTAGCCGAAACACGTAGCAGTAGTTTTGTCAATCAAATATTGGTGCTATGTTTTTGTAATAAAGTTGATACTACGTAAAAAATGCACGAAAGATGTACAATATTAAGTTTATTCGATCATATTTTAAGACTTCAGTAACGAACACAATTAGGTTCAAGCTGCAGGACATTGGACTTCTTTCTGTACACACTACCACTGCGACAAAATGTAAGTAAAGGTAAAATGTACCCTTGTACAGGCACTGAGGCTCTGTACAGGCCGTATGGCCCATAGGGGGAGTAGAGGTATAGCTCTACTCTATCTTGACTACGGCACTAGAAGGGGTGAGGGGTCAGCGTCATGCCCCGGCCGTTCTTTACCCCCGGGAAAGAATCGGTACCCATTGTACAGGAGGCTGGGTGGGCCCCAGGGCCGTTCTGGACAGGTGCGGAAAATCTCACCCCACCGGGATTCGATCCCCGGACCGTCCAGCCCGTAGCCAGTCGCTATACCGACTACGCTACCCGGCCCACGCGACAAAATGTACCAGTCGGTATAACCGCGAGGTCTGTGTGCATATGGTATTGCTGTGTTCTACTGTTAGTGCTTATGGTATTACTGTAGTAACAAATGCGGACAATAGTGTGCGCGCCTGATTTAAGTCTGAATTGTGCGAGAGAGACACGGGGGGGGGGGGTGAGAAATATTCCACCAGGCGTCATACTTGCTACTTACGCATGCCTTATTTTGTCACTGCGCGTACATATCATGCCGGACAAAACGGCTCCCTGTGCTTACTACAGACGACAGACAGTAAGATTGAGGACATTTGAGTAGGCCTGCTACATGCCTAGATAACCTCGGCTAATATAACACACAGACATGAGCGCTTTAAGGATTTACTGCGCCAGAAGCATGCAATGTTTACTCCGTTTTCTGCCTTGCTACCAATCCTATTATTAAATAGATATGGTTTATTCCAAGCTGGTCTCTCTCGCTCTCTCTCTCTCGCATCGAGGCATTACCGGAACATGTCTTTGCATGGATAACACTTCTCAGCCGCTGTCCCCCCGACTGCCTGTGGGATTACAAACACCACCGCGTGCTGGGGCTTGCTTGCCTCGCCTTCGTCGAGTTTACTTGAAAACAGAATGATGCTTCCTGATAAAGAGGCTTACCAAGTCCACAGGCCTATGTGGATCAATACATCGCAACATATGCTGGTGTAGTTTATGCCGTTCTTCGTTACTGCTCTTACTGCCACCAGATCTGAAAATGACTTACGCTTTCCGCGACAGTTGGAATGACTGTAACAATCATATGCGGACCCATGAGAAAAGGAGCAAAGCTGCAGGGGGCGTAGCTAGTTGGGGGTGGGGGAGGAGTGGCCGGGTGGTGCGGTCGCGCAGCACCCCGGGCGGCAGAGTCGGAGAGGCAGCAAAGTCAGCATCCAAATGAATGCCGGGAAAGAAAAATTATTTACTGCTGTCAAACTTTTCTAAATTATTGAGACAACAGGAAATTCAATAAATGTGATATTTTTAAATATCATAATTTTTGATAGGGGCGGCCATTGCCAATACTCGCCCCCCCCCCCCCCCCCCCCACAAAAAAAAACAAAACCCCACCCAACCAAAATATAATAAATTTTTTACTATTAATTTAATATTTTTTATA
>Ga0123355_10022662_pt1 | contig 10071 bp, 6 predicted proteins | sample TergutEmb28metaG_3_FD_89872 | JGI IMG/M metagenome (GOLD analysis project Ga0123355, IMG submission 89872) | Embiratermes neotenicus P1 segment gut microbial communities from Petit-Saut dam, French Guiana - Emb289 P1 | ecosystem: Host-associated > Arthropoda: Insects > Digestive system > Gut ...
AAAACACTCCGACATGTTTCGATCTTGTCAGATCATCATCAGGGAGCTTTGTTCCTTGCTAAAGTTATATTACAGTATTCACAATTCAATTCGTATTTGCAAACGAGGTGTTGTGGCAGCACACAGCACATTCCCAACAACATGATATGCTGCCATCGGAAATCGACTGTAATAGAGGAGCACCTTGTGGATGTCGATCTCTGTAACAGCTATTCGTGTTGTTGCGATTTACAGATTGCCTTTGGGGAGACTAGAACCGTTGAAATAATTAGTCCTTTACTTGTATGATGGGTCATCATTGCTACATTACTCCGAGATTTGTGAACTCCATAATCCGCATGTCTACAGGCTGCGGAGTTCACTCCACTATCTTGTGCGTGTAAGTGACGGCCCGTCAGAAGATCGGTTTACATGGCGTGTAGTTTCTTGACTAATGAACCTGCACTCATTTTGATTATGTCAGGCTAATTTGTCGCCGAGCGATTGCTGTGCGGAAGCAAAGTCCCAACGGCCACAAAGTGAAAAAGCTTGCGACACGGTGGCTGATAGTGCAGGACACGGACTGACGGCAAGAGGGAGTTGAAAAGCTCATCCACGGTATAATACATGCCTTATTTGTTGCCGGGCGTGTGTGGAGAATTGATGGCGTAGCATTAGAATTACGAGTGTTTAAGAATTCTTCTTATTAGAATTTGAAGTGAAGAACCCAATATGTAGGACTTGTTTTGTAACTGACCCGTGTGTATGTGTGTGTGTGTTGTTTGTAAGTGTGTGTATGTGTGTGTGTGTTGTGTGTGGTGTGTATGTGTGTGTATGTGTGTTGTGTGTATGTGTGTTGTGTGTATGTGTGTTGTGTATATGTGTGTTGTGTGTGTGTTTGTGGTGTGTATGTGTGTGTGTGTGTGTTGTGTGTGTATGTGTGTTGTGTGTGGTGTGTATGTGTGTGTGTGGTGTGTATGTGTGTTGTGTGTATGTGTGTTGTGTATATGTGTGTTGTGTGTGTGTGTGTTGTGTGTATGTGTGTGTGTGTTGTGTGTGTATGTGTGTTGTGTGTGGTGTGTATGTGTGTGTGTTGTGTGTATGTGTGTTGTGTATATGTGTGTTGTGTGTGTGTGTGTGGTGTGTATGTGTGTGTGTTGTGTGTGTATGTGTGTTGTGTGTGGTGTGTATGTGTGTGTGTGTGTGTGTTGTGTGTATGTGTGTTGTGTGTATGTGTGTTGTGTATATGTGTGTTGTGTGTGTGTATGGTGTGTATATGTGTGTGTGTTGTGTGTGTGTGTTGTGTGTATGTGCGTGTGTATGGGCGTGTGTGGTGTGTGTATGTGTGTTGTGTGTATGTGTGTGTATGTTGCGTGTATGTGTGTGTGTTGTATGTGTGTATGTGTCTGTGTGTGTTGTGTGTATGTGCGTGTGTTGTGTGTATGTGTGTGTGGATGTGTATGTGTGTATGTGTGTGTAAGTGTGTGTTGTGTGTATATGTGTGTGTTGTGTGTATATGTGTGTGTTGTGTGTAAGTGTGTGTGTGTTGTGTGTAAGTGTGTGTGTTGTGTGTATGTGTGTGTGTGTTGTGTGTGTATGTTGTGTGTAAGTGTGTGTGTTGTGTGTATGTGTGTGTTGTGTGTAAGTATGTGTGTGTTGTGTGTAAGTGTGTGTGTGTTGTGTGTAAGTGTGTGTGTTGTGTGTATGTGCGTGTGTGTGTGTGGTTGTGTATGTGTGTGTGTTGTGTGTGTATGTGTGTGTTTTTGTGTATGTGTGTGTGGTTGTGTATGTGTGTGTGTTGTGTGTGTATGTATATGTGTAAGTGTGTTTGTTGTGTGTATGCGTGTTTGTTGTGTGTATGTGCGTGTGTGTGTGTGTGTGGTTGTGTATGTGTGTGTTGTGTGTGTATGTTGTGTGTGTATGTGTATGTGTATGTGTGTGTGTGTTGTGTGTATGTGTGTGAATGTGTGTGTGTGTGTGTGTGTTGTGTGTATGGGTGTGTGTTGTGTGTATGTTGTGTGTATGTAAGTGTGTGTGTTGTGCGTGTGTATGTGTGTGTGGTTGTGTATGTGTGTGTGTTGTGTGAATGTGTGTAAGTGTGTGTGTGTTGTGTGTGTTTATATGTGCGTGTGTATGTGTGTGTGGTTGTGTATGTGTGTGTGTTGTGTGTATGTGTGTGAATGTGTGTAAGTGTGTGTTTGTGTGTGTGTGCCCGCCCTACAATAATAAATATTAAGTAGCTCAATTAATTATCATTCTTTGTTTTCGTTTTAGGTGAGTTTTGCAAGATTCTACGTGATAACCTATCCTTTGACGTGACCTCGTTCTACATCACGGTAAGACCTAAATTATCATATTGATATAAGAATTTCAGAGAGAAAGACATTTTTATCGCTGTTTATGAGCACATCTATGATAAAAAGTCAGTGATCGTGATTTGAAGGCGCTAATCGGCATTGTGGCTGTTAATATTAATGCCAGTATTAATTATGTAAGGTCCGTGCCATTGGGCGTCACTGTTTCCATTGTGACCGCCAAAATACGGTCAATTCATTAGTAGAACTTGTGCAGCACTGTATTGAGGGGTTAACAGAGACATGAACCCTGTGAGACTTGACTCTCTCACAGCAGTGTTGCTGTGAGAGAGTCAAGTCGTCTGCGATATGACGTCGTGTCACATCCCGGAAGATTTGGATCTGGTAAATAGCTACCCACATTCAGAAAACTCGAATCTCATAACAAAAGTCGTATTTTCAAAATGTCCCGTTTTCAAGGGTCAAGAAGTCCAAGACCCTTTGCAGATGGGACAGATAGGCTGTCCCGAAACGTCGGTACGGAATTACCACTCTATGCTGGGTACTATTCCAGAAAGAGCGCAAATATTGTATGTGTCCTATTTCTCTGTCTGTAGCCGCTTTAATTCTTCTTCCAGCTCAACAATTTGGGTAAGAATGATCGTATGATAGCATGGCCAGTATACAATGTATTTTTAATTTGCGACATCGAAAGAAGTGTTTAAAATTTGTCTTGTGTGTTGTCAACTGAAAATCGATAAGGTGCACTTCACTGCTTCGTTTTTCTCCAGACCAAATTTGTGGACGCCAGTTTCGTATTGTTGCAAGACAAACCCCACTGCTTCGTTTTTCTCGAGACCAAATTTGTGAACGCCAGTTTCATAATGTTGCAAGACAAACCCCACTGGTTCGTTTTTGTCCAGAACAAATTTATGGAAGCCAGTTTCATATCGTTACAAGACAAACCCAACAGCAACAGCTGTAACTATGTAGAACGAAACCTGAACTGAGCACCTGTCTCTTTTGGGATGTGTCACCACGTAGTTTACCAGGAATTTGCCCATTGCGGTGGAATCGGATATCTCCATCCTTTACCCTGAATATGGAGACAGAACGTACCTACGAAACGTACCTGACATTTTCGCCGCTCTACATCATCACAGGAAGTATTTGACGGAAACCTACCTTGTGTGCAAACGTCCACACTATGGAATACAGGGAGAAAAGAGGTGTGAAATTATGTCGGAAAACGAAAAACCTTAGAGCAGAATCGACACAGAAGAACATGAATGCAATGGCAGCCGCTTAAATACGCGTATTTGTTGCTTGTTTGGATAAAATTTTCTGATTACATGAGAAGGAACAATTATCTGAATTTTTCGAGAGTATGAAACCCAACCATTGATAATTAAGCCACACACATAGTACTTCATGTTAGGTGTAGTGACTGGGACTGAAAGTCTGAGAAATACTGGTTCGATTTTTGGCAGATACAAGAGATTTCTCTCCTCTAAAGCGTCCAGACCAAAATTGGAGGGCACCCAACTTTTTTTAAAAAGTGGGGATCGCGTGTTCTGTCCTTGGGAGTGAAGCGGACGTGGCGTGGAGCTAATCACTCACTCGCATATAGGACCCAGGTGAAGGAGGTTGATGATGTGTGGAGCTATAACTTCACCCCATACTCCTTCATGGCGTGCACAGGAACATCTTTAGAAATAATTCCAGGAATTATTCAACGAAAGAAGAAAGTAAAGAAACAAACAGAGTAAGAACGCAGGTAAAAAATTAAATGAATGACGACGACTAGGGGTAGAAGGGAAATGAAAATTCACGATTGTAGGTATATTCAGTCAATGTGGCGTGTTTGTGTTTGTAGGTAGCTGTCGGAATGGAAACGTGTTGTTAATGAGTTCGGATTACACTCTAAGGCGGTTTTGCTGATATAAAAATAACTTGTGTGTTGCTGACCGTACCCTTAGTCGTGAGTTGCTTCACTCTTCCTCCAGACCTGAGTTTCGGGGAGCGCGTAAGGGCGATTACTGGCTATTGTGTGAATAGTGCGAAATGGCGCGAGCTACGGGCCTAAAAATTGAAACGAATCCATAGAATGAATCTGACTGCGGGCTGCACAGACCCTAATAACCGCTCATACTGTATGGCGGGGAGAAGGGGGGATAAAAACATTAATCAGAATTCTTCCTAATGACCCTCTGTTCTGTACCCTCACCATGAAAAGTCTGTAAGCCGTAGCTGTTCAATACTCTCAGTACATTTGATGTTTGTGTGACCGTGCGTCACTGATTCAGTAATATAAACAGCCAACTAGATGCAACAATAACAGATTTTGTTGATAATTACTATCAGCTCAACATGTTTCGGGAGATAATTTCGCCCATCCTCAGGAGCACTAGACTGTGTTTACAGCTTGTGGTATAAGGCACCGACGATGCTGCCTGCTAGTGACCAGCAGGCAGCATCGTCGGTGCTTTATACCTCAAGCTGTAAGCACAGTCTAGTGCTCCTGAGGATGGGCGAAATTATCTCCCGAAACATGTTGAGCTGATTGTAATTATTAACAAAACTATTGTTGTTGCATCTAGTTGGCTGTTTATATTATTGTATCAGTGATGCACGGTCACACAAACATCAAACAGGTAGGCACTTTACACGACGACTTATGTACATTTATGATATCTAGCTCATTTCTTCTTAGAATGAGAAAGGTTTTAGACAAAACTTGTAGAGAAAATAAAAAAAAAACACATTTTTATGTTTAATATTTTTTTTATCGAAAATCGGGCCCTTTGTGGGATAATGTGGGGAAATATTATAGGGCCGGACCGGCCACAGTTGACAGTGTGGTGCATGCGCATTGCGTGCTGCATACCTAAGGCTACAAACACACACTCAGAATATGCAATACTTATTGCTTTTGCACTGCAACAATGGTTGCACGAGTGTGCCTCAGTGTTACGTTGTACGTACTTTGCCGGTCTTGTTTTGAATTTCGCATAATGTCGTTGAAGGTGACAGACCAGTTGTACTTTCCAATTCCGTATTATTATTATTATTATTATTATTATTATTATTATTACAGTCTTGACGGCCTTACGAACTTCTAACTACGTGTTACATAATGTGTGTTTCGAAGGATGATGGCCCTCTGCTTAAAGCACCACACCGTATAGACGAAGACCAGCTGTACAGCACCATACCCCCGTAACACATACAGTGTTAGCAAATTACGAACACGAAGGCAGGAGCAAAAGTGATTGTGTCTGAGAAATCTGAATTGAGGGATTGGAAGGATCTGGCGCAAACAGAGAATACTGAAGTGTCTAATTGTTGCTCAGTAGTGTTCTGCTGTCTTCAGCGAAGGAAAGATATGACGGCAAGCAGGCGTTGTAATGCCTTAAGACAGAACTTCTTCGTCTTTCCCATCTTGCTGTTTGTTGCAAAAGTATGAAAGAGGAAATACCATGGAGTAAGCTGCTCACTGGTAGTAGGAATGCTGGGCTGAAAAATCTTACGTACCCTTTTACATGCGATCAAATGTTAATGGGGAAAAGCAGTTGAAATAATCAGAACTGAGGCTGAAAGAACAACAACCAGTTCTTGTGTAGGGTTGGTAGGCTATAAACATCATATGATTGGACCTAGAAACTAAATGTCATAGGGGGAGATAAAAAATAAAAGATATTGTATGGTAAATAATGTAAAATTCAAGATTAGTATGTGATAAGCAATATAGAACACGAAGTTAATGTAAGAGAGGTGTACTGCAGAAACCTGATGTTAGAAAGTAGGACCCTGGAATTGTATGATGTGATTCAACAAATAAATATTCACTTTCATTTTTTCTCGACTAGTAGACGTCATACAAGTTTAGTAGTGAATACGATTCCTTGAAATAACCTGCCAGTGAAGCTACCTAAGCTGTATGCTAATTTGCGAATATTAAACATACACAGGATGGTTTGATATCCAGTCTCTGCGTTCTTCAGAGCATGAAGTGAATCCATAATTAGAAATTTAAATAAGACACGGAGGATAAATGATAATGTCAGCTGGCCAACCCTGATCTACGCTACGAAATGTAACAAAGTGGGCTGTAAATTGTGTTGTCACTATTGTTGTATGGAGAAGCGTAATTTTCTTTTATTTCTGTAATGTCTAAGGAATTTTGCACAAAACAATGGTTCATCTGTGCTTTTGTCGTCTGCGGAAGGTCTTGATTGCCTATATATGTATATTGTGTGTGTGTGTGTGTATGGGGCAGACATACCATGAGAAATTCTAAGATTCCGCTTTTGTTTTTTCCCACACGCATTAATTGGCAGTCGGCCTTCAATTCCCGGTTTTGTGGCAAAATACCTTAATGTATTCTTTTAAAACTGTGTCCAACAGATAAGGGAGTACCTTGAAGTAGAACCGTTTTAAACGAAACAGATATGTCTGAATGTAATTTATTGGCCGGGTGTATGTGATAGCAGTATGTAACTGGCTGGGTGCAGTCGAGCATATTGTCGGTTTGCAAAGAGAGATATCTGAGGCGTGGGACAGTGCGATTTTATTGTTCTCACAAGTATTGAGTATTTTAGTTGTAAGAACAGACGATAAACTTTCCGCTTAGAAATACCATTACCGACGTATGAGAGTGGCATAATGACGTAAATTAAAAATGCATGAAATGTGAAATGTTTGTAAGAACCATAAATTCCGCCTCAGAATACTTGTATTTTAACCCTGGAAATGAATACTTGCTAATTAGCGTAGATTCTCACCTGAAAATGTAGTAAGCATTGGTTCTCAAATTTTCCAAATTGTAGGCGCCACCTCAAAATTACAGTCGCCAGAATGTTGACAAGACGTAAGTTCAATTCTGATTACTCACAAGTATTACGCGCTACCATACAAAATTTAGTCGCTTGGGCGACGTGGCGCTCGTGATTTGTGCCCCGCTAGCACTAAGTACTTTTCTCGCCTATAGTCGAGAATGCAGTGTGTCGCCGTAAATGAAACTGTCCGTCCTTAAGCATCACATCGATCATTTACGACAAGAGTGTCATAACTCAAAATTTGGCATTTTTCAGTTATTGGTGTAAAAAAGAAACGTTTGCAGATGCACTTTTAACAGGTATAGTGTCACAACACAATTTGCAAAACTCGCCGCTGGAGAGCAGTTGTGTCGTCGTCGCACTCGTACAAAAATTGTAGCACTTCACAACCGTTAAAAGATTCTCCTGAAAAATCACACATTTTGAGTTGTGACATTGCTGTCACAAATAACCGACATGTTCGCAGACGTATGGGGAAGTGGAAGTAAAATTACGTACGTACATTCTGAACCTGCGAACGGAATGGACCTGAGCTGTCAGCTTTACGTTCCGGCTGTCTCCGGTGCCAGTTGGGGAGGGTTTCTGCACCCGTTCTGACGAAGGGGAGAACCCGTGCCCTGATGGGGACTGGCCCCGTTCATCCACAAAACTAGTAGAACTGTGTCGAATGAATGACTTAACTAAACAGACCGCAAGATGTACAGCTCTTACGAGTAGCTAAATGTCCTATAAGAAAAGTCTCAAACATATATTCTTATAATCTTAGCAGTTGACCAACTTAATGCATAAATTGCTAAGATTATACTGAGATGCACGGTCAGCAAAACATAAAAAAGTGTATTCTATGCCGCAGATAAGGTTCGACAGAACCTGAAATACTATTCTGAAGCTGCTGACAAAGTTCAACAATAAGAGACCAACTTGATGTCACTAGTTATTAAGTTTTATTTCACTTCTTCTATGCTCTACATGTTTCGGACATTAATACATCCATCATCAGGAGCCTGTGACTTCTCTATTGTATCACCACATTGGTCGTGTGTTCTTGTTTCGATGTGAACTGGAGTTTCGGTTTGGTTGAGTTGGGGTGGTATCCGTGTGGCAGGCTGAAGCCTGCCACACGGATACATGTAGAGCATAGAAGAAGTGAAATAAAACTTAATAACTAGTGACATCAAGTTGATCTCTTATTCATCAACTATCAAAATGATGCACGGTCCAATATACGATTTACTGCTGACAAAGGTTTCTAAATGATCAGTGGAGGTAATGCTGCGGGATAAAAAATAAAACTGTTAAGATGTTGGACCGGAATTGTAATTTAAGATTGTCAAAGGAAATGGTGTGAAGTTGCGGCAAAGTTAAAATCATATCCCAGAATGAAAAATCAGCGTGTGGTCTATAGAGACAAAGGAATATGTTAGAGACATTGAGAAGGATTGACCACAGGAGATACTTATTTGGAATAAAAAGGTCCAGTGAGGCCAATTCTTGAAGTTGACCGAAAGTTTTTCCGTTCTGGAAACCCAAAGTGTGGCGTAAGGCTGTTAAATATTTTATATGTCCATGGGATTGTATGAACTAGAGAAACCGGAAGGAAAGGGACGGTTGCTTCTTCGTACCTTTTCTTTCCTTCTCTCTCTCTCTCTCGCGCTCTCTCTCTCTCCCCCCCCCTTCTTTCTTCCATTCTTTCCTTCTTTCTTTTTTTGTTCGTTTGTTTCTCTTTTCCTCCCTCTTTCTTGCGTTCCTGTCATCATCGCAGTACGATCCACGACACAAATATCAAACCACAGACTTAACCTCTACACTTCCACACCGCACAACAGGACCTTGCACTTCATCTGATCGATACCGTACCGTCTGACTGCAAGTGGCATGCCTTCATTCCACTCCATGTGGCCTGATCCTGTCATTAACTGTCTGCGCGATTGACCTCTGGCCTTAACCACTTACTTTTCGTAGTAGAACTGTCATTCATCTTCTCTTTACGTAATAGGGCTATTTGATCTTCAAAAGGCCACTTTATTATGACAAATACGAACTTCGTTGTTGGGTCATAACCGTTGTGCTTTATTTGCGGCAGATCCTTTATTCAAATCCGAACCCGGAAACCTACCGTCCTGACTGAGGCGTAGGCGTGTGGATTTCCAGAGTCCTTGTAGGCAAATTCCGGGCAGTAGGTCACCGCTTGTTCCCTCCTCGCTTACAGTTGATTGTATTATTCAGCCATAATCCTACCATTCGATGCTATTTGATAGGATCTAGTAACAATAATTAAATAAACCGTAAACATGTAGACCTAAACATAATAAAAGTTGGGTAGGCAAGTTATCCCATCCTCACATGAAATTAAAGTCGAATAACGCTCTGAAATGTGTATTATACAGAGAGATGATCAATCTAATGTCGAACCGAACTTTGCACTGAAAGCTTAACACCCCTGGCTCGTATTTGGGTGGTTCTGGGTTCACATTTATGCTCTAAGATCGTCATTGTGACTGAAGTTCGCATGATCTTCTTCAGTCCTACAGCGAACGACGAGCTAGAATGTCAAATCAGGCCACGAGTGCTTCCTTCAACGCCCTGGCAGTTGGCGATTTATCGCCCAGTGTAATCAGGCACTGTGCAGTCCGCTAACGACAGCCTTAAGTAAACCAAGAGCGTGCCCGGGTGAACTAGGATATATATTTATAGAGCGTAATACTGTATTTCCTACCTAATTTACGCATGTGTAATTTTCGCTTTTAGGCCAGTTCACAAAATTGCGAAAAGCGATCATTAACTTCATGTCTGTCTATCCGTCTACCCGTCTGCATTGAACGACTCAGTTCCCAGTGGACGTATTTTCATGCAATTTGGTATTTAAGTATTGTTCGAAAATATTTTGAGAAAATTCAGGTTTCTTTAAAATCGGACTAGAATAACGGGCACTTTACATGAAGATCAATATATATTTTTGA
>Ga0123355_10022663_pt1 | contig 10071 bp, 7 predicted proteins | sample TergutEmb28metaG_3_FD_89872 | JGI IMG/M metagenome (GOLD analysis project Ga0123355, IMG submission 89872) | Embiratermes neotenicus P1 segment gut microbial communities from Petit-Saut dam, French Guiana - Emb289 P1 | ecosystem: Host-associated > Arthropoda: Insects > Digestive system > Gut ...
AGTGTATACCATGTTTAAAATATTCAATAGCTATATTTGTTGAATAAATATATAAAATGCAGCGTTTAGAGGTTAACGGTGCGGTACGACCACTATAGTGGTCGTTAGGCGTCAAAGGGTTAATTTCTTTAAGCCCGTAATTATGTTGAGTTAATGTTGATCCGAATGTATGAAGTTTGACACATTTTAAAGGAAGTATTAGCTATTTTTATGTTGCACCTTTGTCTGTTATTCTGCTGACGATGTGTCGACATATTCGTGGGTCACTCAACATTAACTTCAACACAGCAGACTTTTATAACAGTGAAAATGTCCTTCGCATGCGTGACATGATCTTACTCTCTTATTGTCTTCCAAACAGCAAACCTTTACAATAATTATTACCACCTCCTTTAATGAGCGCCAAGTAATTTGAGATAATTAGCACTGTTGCTGTGTTATACAGAGGTACATTTTTCGGCATAAGAGGAAAGCATAACGCCAGCTGAAGCAGAACACAACTACGTATATTTTGGTGTTGTGGTTATCATTATAAATGGCATGTTTGTTTGGTTTCTGTGTTTTGTGTTATATCAAGATGCCTTGAGTTGCCAGAGATGTATAACTGGTTCTAGTGGAAATGAAAGAAAAGCAGAGCCACACATAAAACATAGGCGTGCAATGCATATTAAAATATGAACCTTTGTGGTGATCTTTCATGAATATGTTATTTTCACACAAAATACGTGATCCTCAATATCAATCGCTATCCGGAAACAGTTCTTTCATTTGCAGAAAGAGTGACACCGAAAACATCAAGTTTCTGATAGGCCATCAAGAATTCCACTCCAATCACGTGTTCGAAGAAAGCAAAACATACTCTTAAAACTACTTGCAATATATTCCATAAAATATTTTCATCACAATTTTCATAAACCCTTTTTGAACCAGATATGTACTTACACATTTTAACACTGAAAATCTCTCTTACGTTTACGGTTTGCATGTGGCTAATAGGAAAGGCATATTTCTCCACAAAAATAATGATTCGAAAATAAATGCATATTTTACACAGGCCAAGGCTGTCGACACCTACGACAAAATCTTACGTGCATTATTTTCTAAATATTTCGATTTTCAGACTGTTATTAACACTGCCTCCTTCCGCAGTGGGTCTAACGAAGATTCTCACTGCATTTGACACATATTTTACCCGTTCGTTTGACTCTACACGTTGGACTACAGGAATGAACGCTAAGCTAAATAATTATGTTATTTGGAGCGAGTGAGTTGTCGGCCTACACGACTTAGATAAAAAATGGAGACACGTAATTTTTCTTCTTTGTTTTCCGTTTCTGAGAAACAAGTGCATGTCGCAGAAATACATTAAACATTATATAATAAAGTTAAGTTACTAATGCTGAACATCAATATACAGGAGTGTACAATCATTAACAGTGCGTTAAGAAAGGGACGATGAATTCCTTCAGTGGTAGGTGTCTACGCAAGTTGACCAGCGGATGAGGTATGCGAACTACATATTCCATCATATTAGTATTTCAGATGTTATAAGTAAAAGATTTGCCGTTGACTTGTCTGATTGCTTAGGCAAAGAAACGGCCCTCTAGCTGTTTATTGAACTTCATTTTCTAGAGGAAACTGCATGACTCTCATTGGTTAAAATTAATTAAATTTTCCCTGAGAACAAGATGCCCCAAACACCCACCATGGACGGATTCAATCAAAAGGTTAGTAGCTCTAACCGCTCTAAATTTAATGTCCATTAACTGTGAAAGCCGAATTTTGTTTCGTCAGACCCTAACTTGCAAGTGGCCTGTTTTCCGGAACGAATAACACTGCTGTCACAATCCTGAATAAGAAGATCCATAACCTGAAAAAATCTTGAGTTTATTTACAAATTTAGGGTAAGGACGCAGGATCATTTGTAAACACATGTTTCTTAAATTCTGTAAACTTATACTTCTAGAATATTTCCATATTTAAACTCACAGTTTGTTGAACTGCTTGCGATCTGAACACGATATTCCACTGTCGAACCTTCGGTTTAAAGTATAAGCTAATTTGAATTTGATGCCCACATTGCTGACCGGACACCGAATTCAAAGTTTCGATTTATTCTGAGTATATGAATTTTTTGCAGCTGATATAAGGAGGTAAGTACAAAGACTATAAATTCAGCGCCAAGCTCTAGGGACAGAAAATTATAAAATACATTGACATCGTCTTGTTGCGGAATGAAACAGCAACAGAATCATGAAGCTCATATGTAATAAGATCATTCATAATTTCTATTTTGTAAAATATAATTTGTATGAACATAAAATTACAATTTACAGCTAGTAAAATATTGTCTGTCATAATAAACGGCCTTTTGGGAAATTGTGGACGGCACACTTAGGCAAATAAAAAGCTTGAAGGAAGGGCCCTTTGGGTCATACAGCGGATTTGAACTAAGTACTGTCGACTGCATTGATTCTAAATTGCCTCAGATAACACGGTTTACAATACATTCATTAACACCGAATAAGTTTATTCAGCACCTATATGCAAGTAAAAATATCTCGGAGCAGATTAATTTGAAAATCAATTTTGAATAATTTGGGAACACAGCCTACCACTTCAGTTACTGTGCGAATTCTGGTAGAACAGCGAGTAAAGAACCAAATACATTTGCAAATTGCCCACATAATAATTTCAAATGATATTGATTTTATTCAATCAATTCGATTGAATAAAGATGAGGCATTTAAATAAGACCGCTCAGAGTAAAAATTTGCATGTACTTGATTGGATATATATGATAAAGCTATTCCGCTCTTACATTTCTATTCTGGTCAGGCGAATATCGTAAAGCATTTCTGTGTTCATTACTTGCAATTTAAAACTAGTACGGAATTTTTTAAGTAAGAGCATGAATACTGCTTTCACTACTCTTGAAGCGCTGCACGAAAGTAGCCTACATTACGTAACGTACAATTAATTGTATGGAGCGTGCCTTTCAATCACAATAAATAAGTTTCAGTAGTAAATTACTACCCGTAGGCATAAATACCCGAACTGAATTTTTCCTTCATTTTTCCCAATAAAAACAATGAACATTTCAAAATTTCTCTAGCAAGCTACATATCTGGGGCATCTCATTGTATCTGACATCCGGTTTACCGTCAATCTGTGAACCAAACAAGTACTTTATCTTGAATTTTGTAATAAGTTTTTCCCTTGTATGCTCTACGTTATAATGGTGCAGCATATTGTATGCTGCAAGTACGGAAATCGTGAGGAAACTGTTGAGACATTTTTCCGAATTGTCAGGGATGCTTTAAATATTTTGGTAACTTGACAGAGTTTCTTTACAACCAGTTTTCTGAAGGTCTGTATTAGGCGTCAAAACAATTCATTTTACATTCAAAATTCCGAATGTTTTTCTTAAAGCCCAAAATTTTCCCTACAAAATTTCATCCTGATCATATTGAAATTTGTATTTCCTCCTACAGTGATGGTTATATTTTGTACACTGGAAGCAAAAAATTCACCATACACGAACATTAAGATAGCATAATAAAGTTTCTACATCATGTGTCATTGAATTCGTTGCCTGTCAGAGGATGTGTTAAACTGGATAGATTACACAACTTTAATTTTATTGCGAGCAGTTTTAGTGGAAGGCCCAACTTTTTCTATCCTCTCGTGTTTTCTCTGTATGGGAGTGGAATCAAATCAATGATCCCAGCAGGCAATGCACCAGAGTTTCAATCAACTGTTATCACTTAGCCCTATTCCCTTTCGATTTTCTATCTGACCTCTCATCACTCTTCTGGCTATAAGCTTACAGCAACGTGTAACCGCAAGCCGGAACAAGACGACGCCAAAATTGAAGGTAATTGAATTGATACTGAAGTCCTTGTTTCATATGGATTATACTGACATTTATAGAACATCTGCACATGTCAGTTTTATAGGTAAGATATTTTTAATTCAATTAGCAATAAAATCTGGTTTAACAATACCAACTCTTTATAAAGTTCATAACCAACAAAAGCACTCTTTATTAAATTTGATAAAGTTTTAAAATTTATATTAAAAATTACCTCGACTTGCTCCTACATGTTTCGGTCTTTAAGCACGACCATCATCAGGGAGCCTTCATTAGAGCCTAGCTAAAGTTATACTAGATTAAGATTCGTTAAAAAAACTACGTCGCTATATGTTATGCGGTGGTGGGGCAGCATGTGTGTACTGTTCGTTGTGTTCAGTGCGGCGCACTCAACACAGCGAACAGTACACATACCGTACCTATGAAATGCTGCCACACCACCGCATAACATATAGCGACGTAGTTTTTTTTAACGAATCTTAATCTAGTATAACTTTAGCTAGGCTCTAATGAAGGCTCCCTGATGATGGTCGCGCTTAAAGACCGAAACATGTAGGAGCAAGTCGAAGTGATTTTTAATGTAAATTTTAAAACTTTATCAAGTTTAATAAAGAGTCCATTTATTGGTTTATGAAATTTATATATATCAAAATGCAAGGTACATTGATAAGGAACCAACTGTTGTTTTTTTTATAGATCCAATCGTCTTTGACAAAGACTTTCGCAATTTATAATACCTACAAATATTTTATAAATAAATTTAGAACTTTTAAAATACTTCTTATCCTCGACGATCTCTTCGAAACTTCATCGAAGAATGCAGCTCGATTAAAGGTTAAGAAAATAAGAAATTCAAAAACTCCTTCCAATAACAGCGTTTTATTTAATTAATGTTTTCAATCCCGAAGTGTTTGATACGTATATAATTAGCAACAATATTCAGTCAAACACAACAATCATACGGTATGTTATTTATTAACTAATTTTTTATTAGTTAATAAATAATGTACCATATGATTGTTGTGTTTGACTGAATATTGTTGCTAATTATATACGTTTTATTTAGTGCTAAAAATGTGCATGCAAGATAAATTTAAGTAATTCCAGAAGGATGGTTTTGTTTAAGAAAAAACCATGAAATATATCAGTCGTTTTAATGTAGGTAATTAAAATATGTAAGTGTCTGTAAGGAATTCAATGAAAACTAGAAAGCAGATTGTTACATAAACATGGTTATGTGTTTAATACCCTAAAATCAGGGACATAAATTAGTTTTTCGTCCTTATCTTCCGAAAGGTCCGCACAAACGCTCGACATAAGCAGGAGAATTAGGGTTTCAGCGTACTCTTTTTTTAAATACATTATTTTTTCTGTTTTCTCATTTTTCATGCCACATACAATTCGTTAATCCCCATAAATAACATAAGTTTCGTGTTACCATTTTTGCATTAGCCGCTGTACCCAATTAGCTTCATATTTTTTATCATATTAATTTCCAAATCATCTGCAGCTAATTTTGTCTTCTTTCTATTTTTTCCCCTCTTTCTTTTCGTTTAGATCTCCTAGTTGAGCAATAGTGTTATTGCTCTTGCTCTCCAGTCTGTCTAGTAATCCCATCATTGGTGCAGAATAATTCTTGTGCTATATTTTGAAGGGATTTTATTTGGGCTCTTCACTGGAGTGACAAATAAATTTTGCAGGAGATTATTAAGTTAAACTGACCGTCGAATTTGGACATTCAGTGTTCTGTATTCCTTTACGGATGAACGAAAAATCAGGATTTGAGCTGCTTGCTTGCCCACGCTTTTTGTACTTTAATTTTGCCTTCAGCACTTCCGTCAGAAATGGAGATGAAACATTGAGAGAGGGCAGGAACTGTTCTTGTGTTTCCCAGCACTGACAAATCAGCGTGAACAAGGCCTATACTGTCAATCAGTGAACGTGTCTCCAGCCTTTGGATTTGTCTCCTTGAATGGGGAATCACCTCTCTTATTACAATTATGTATTTCCCAACGGGGATTTCGAAAAATATCATTAGAGTAACGGCGAGAAATCGTGGAATAAAAAACAAAATGTTGAAGTATTGCGAGAAATTCCAAATATCCTTCGAAATATCGCAGGAGGTTTTATCCAGTAATTTGCAGTACTGGAGAAATTTCCATATCATATCCACTGTTTCCGTTTTCGTAGTTAGTGATTTCTTGGGATACGAAAAATATTTTAGGGCTTCCTGCATATAAGAAATTTTGGACACCCTGACTTTGGAATATTTTTCTATAAGATTCCGTAATTTCGATCTGGTAACAGTTTTTCATGGTCAGCATTTTCGAGGGTTTCTATTATATTTTCAAGTACAGAATAAGCATCTAGAAAGAGGATCGATTTTTACTTTTAGCTTTTTTTGGACAAAATGCTTGTTTAGTCGCGTGAAGGGAAGTCTAGCGTTATTGTATGATGATTTCTAATTATGCAAAGCTTTGTTACGGAGGATTCAAGTCTTCCTCCAAATATCTGTCTTCGCCTCATATCGTGAAAAATGGGTTCTCAATGAAAGAGGGTCCCTCCCGAATAGCAGCTGGCGCTTTACGAACAGTTTCGTCTCTTCCATAGAATATTACAATGTCGAAGTCTCCACTTCTTCCGCCCCCAGTTCTAACGCAGTGTGCAAACAGAAGTCAGATTCGCCACATTGAAGATGTTTCCTGGACATTCAAAAAATTTCACCTCAGAGACATCTGATAGTAAAAAAAAAGAAAGAAATTGTACTTCTTTAATAATTGCCTTACTTCTGCAAAATGTTTAAACTTCCATCTCGTGAATACTCTGGTTTACATTCACACTTATGAAGTGGTCCAGTCAGCCTTCTTCCAACTTTTGTGTGTTTGGCCAAATCTGTGTTTAACTGAAATCATAGCTAAGAAATAACTGGTAGGATATCTCATAGGATCGCGATGGAAAGAGAAAGTGACTCTGCGTTTCCTCTGAAAATGTCTCACAATAGTTTGTCGCGATCTTCCTGGGAATTCAAAGGACACAGAGACCTACAAAAGATTCCATTAGAAACTGCCCTTTCATTATCCCCTCCTTATAGTTTTGTAATAATTATTTTTTAAGTCTCCCACTGTTTATTTCCTTCCGTTAATCCTCCATTTCTTCTTTTGTAATATGACTATCTAAAAGTATTCAATTAAAACATTTATCTTACAAAAATGAATTTAACATACTAACAAAAGTTTTAACACAGCGATCAAAATGAGTCTTATGTGGTTACTACTGAAAATAACCGACAGAAACGAAATGACACTTGCTAATTAAACAAGCTTTTCAGTAGGTGGAGAAATAAAATTGTTAATTGTGCCTTAACATGCACCCTAATTGATACACTCCAGCAGCGGCAGACGCTTGGCTAACGAGATCAATATCAGAATTGAAATACAAACTCTGTTCAGTCAGTTGTTTAGGTCATTATTTATTGTAGCCAGCTTTATATCACAGCAACGTATCTTCCATGCAGTGTTTCTGGGGGTTCTAATATTCCAATTACTATCGAGATAACCTTCTCTATTGTTCTAGAAAACGACCCTGCTCCATGTTATACGAATAAGGAACGCAACAAAAGATAATCGACGTTCAGCCAAATGCACTCTTGACATTTCCCTGTTACTACAAGAGGAAATCGGATAAAAGAATTAAGTGCACTTTGGCGGAACTGAACCAAGTACTGTATACTAGATGAAAATGTTCTAAAAAGCAAAACTTATCTATGAAAGCGGGAGGCAGCCACGCACAGTCATAATTGTTCGGAGTTTCTGCCCCACTAATAACGGAGTATTTCCGTAGGACAAGTAGCAGTATTTGTTAGACATTTCCGTAATTGCAGAGATCGGAACAACTATCCCGGTCAGAAAATCTCTTTAAACCTTCCTGTTTATTCTAAATACCACTGACTTCTGTATTAGGATTTATGAGTCAATTTTGAGGACTGATGTACCTCAGCACATTTTCAACTGACATTTTCATTTTTGGTTGTGTTCGCGCCATCACAAATTCTTCTACATCACACGACATATGCGGTAGTATTGTTTGAACCACTCGTCTGCAAGCATTGGTTTCAGATAGCTTAAACATCGAGCCTGCTTATGGAACTTTCAGGAGGCTGACAGTCTAGCTTGACCACACGCCATGAGTTTCCAGACAGCGATGAAACGATATGCTTTTGCCCACGCTGCATTTCAGATGCATGCTACAGCGTACGCAGGTAACCAACCTACGAGTACAAATTTTAAATGTAGATTTTATACCAGAGCTTAAGTTGTAAACGTATTTGAACAGAGGGTGTACAACTTGTCTGTGTGTAACGTAGGGACATCGTTGGCAGATTCAGCGCGAATAAACTTACTACGTGGGCAGGAGACTTCCGTAAAGTGTTCACATTTACTCTATTTGTTCTTGTTTGACAGTGGCTAAAATTGTACAATCCTAACTATGTAAATTCACTTTCATCGCCAGATTTGGAAACGTCTTAAATAACCACTAAATTAAAATATCAAATATTTTTTAATAAACTAGTCTTTACGCTGTTTTTTTTGTTGTCTTTCTTTTAGTAAGCTACTTCTGTTCTTTGAAACAGAACACTGTATGGACTGTATAAAAATTGAAATTTCCTAATTTTGAAAAAAGTAAGTATCGGACCACAAATTTATGTCTGGTTTTATTAAGATTTCATTAATAAGATTTTCGTATGCGTTTGGTCTAAGCTACTGTTATTTTGGAGCCAAATTTAAATTAATATTAATAAAGAAATTTCGATATATATCATACATAATCTATACTTGAGCAATAGGGTCTTCAATAAAGAAAATAAAACGACGATGATAATATAGTTGTAAAATTGTAAATGTATACATTAGGGAAGTACGCTTATATGTTCTCTACTCGGAACTTCTTGTGCTTATTAGAATACCAATTATTTATAATTACCCGCGCTCCGTTTTTAAGTTATATAGTATAGTCCATACCTTGAGCGAGGGAAAATGTCAATTTATTTCGTTCCTTCTGTCTACTAATTACTCATACGTGCTTAAATCCGAATATCTCTTACGTCATGGTGGAAGATATGTTGAAATCAATTGGCGGCGATGACTTGTTCGTCGAATAAAGAAGATCAGTATGTCTAAAGATTACAGTCACTCAAGTACTAGTAAATGTAGTGCCAAGTCCAGTTTGCTTAGTAAACACAGTCCTATTGTCGTTGGAAGGCCGTGGAATTAAGACAGCCCTTGATGTTTTGCCCCATGTTATTCGCCTGTGTCGATCATTCCCACAGTACGTTGCTGCAGGGCTACACGTCAGCTGTATCAACAGCAATGAAGTCAGTCAGCCTGGTCAGTGTTGGAAGTACGATCATCGTAAAGTCAAACCCTCGTACCAACCGATTCTGAATAAAATTCCACAGAAAATGCATCTATGTAGATGGGAGCGTTTGGGCTGTCAGTCTGTGGCACAGAATGCAAATATATTTAAATCAAATTAGGTATCTTCTGGTCCAATAAACCAGCAGTACGTGCACAGACTTCCTCTCTAATGCATGCCTCTTACAAAACCTTATACCTAGCACACAACCATGCGAGTTTGAGGGATCGGCCCTTAGTTTGATATTTGTTCAGCAGACACCGTTACAGTCAAGATTATTACGTCGACATTTTTCACTAATAAATGTGCTCGGAAAGAAAACTGGAAAGCACTCACGCTTTACACAATTTCGTCTGAAGATTGCCCTACTCGCGGATGTGACGCCGTGTGTTCTGGTAATATAGCACTGTCGTTTCATATGAAGTCGCTACCTCTACCTTTAAAAATTGAGATAGAACTTCCTCCGGAAGGTCTTTAACCCTCTAGTAGACCACAGGATTTCACGTCTTCGAAGACGTCTTCTTAGACACCGCTTCGAGAAGCTCTAATTTCACAGAATTTCTTCTTCTCAGCATATATCTAACAAAAAAACGACAACCTAATTAAATAACGATCCGTAGCTTAGTAAATCTTGAGTAGCTAATAGTCGTTTAGTTATGTAACTGAGTCTCGAGTTGCACTTCGTGAGGTGCGGACGTGTTTTTCAGTTTCTTTGCTGTGCAGTTTAGGGACCCTCGCTCTGCTAAGTGTCGTGTTGTTCTCTACTGTGCTGGGGATTAACCCCA
>Ga0123355_10022664_pt1 | contig 10071 bp, 5 predicted proteins | sample TergutEmb28metaG_3_FD_89872 | JGI IMG/M metagenome (GOLD analysis project Ga0123355, IMG submission 89872) | Embiratermes neotenicus P1 segment gut microbial communities from Petit-Saut dam, French Guiana - Emb289 P1 | ecosystem: Host-associated > Arthropoda: Insects > Digestive system > Gut ...
ATATAATCCACATCAATAGTGACCAGTGTTAGTGTTAATGATATCACCGCCCGCCACTTAGACCACTTAGATTCCTTGGGAAGAAGACATGCCTACCAACTGAATAGCCGGGTCGGTTGTAAGATGTTTATTACCAAACTTCTATCTCAACATGTTTCGGGCATCATTATGCCCATCATCAGGAGAACAAGACAGTGTATTACCGCATATGGTGTTCTGCACTGTAACAAGAGGGGAAAACCCCGTAAGATGTGAGAGCCGTATTGTCTTTGTGTGAGCAAAGACACTACGGCTCTCACATCTTACGGGTTTTTCCCCTCTTGTTACAGTGCAGAACACCATATGCGGTAATACACGGTCTTGTTCTCTTGATGATGGGCATAATGATGCCCGAAACATGTTGAGATAGAAGTTTGATAATAAACATCTGATTAGTTGCATCTTGTTTGTTTCTCTCTCTTCACTCTACGTGCATATTTTCACTTCCCCTGTTTGTGATATAATTCTCACCTGTTTCTTCCTTATTAATTTAATCCTGCTATTGTCAAATGTCGGTCTTATGCAAAAACCTCTGAAGGTTGTTTTGAAATTTTTGACCTTTACAAAAATGAACATTTCTTCACAGCAACTGACATGTTGGTGCTCTGTCTATTCTTCCTAGCAAAGAAGCACATGGTAATTTTCTCTTACATTCGTAAGGAGTTTTTTTTTCGCGTTTTATTTATGCATTCCGAAAAAGCAGCTCTGACAAACTTAAATTGGCGACTTGGTACTGCAGGAGTGACAGTTGGCAGTACTGTGGCAAGTCATTCAAACAGCATCAAGCAAAACGTACAAATTACGCGGCCTCATATTTTAAAATATTCTTCTCTCTCTTGTACATAAATGAGTTTAAAATAGACTGGACATGCAGCCAGAATGGAGAGACACGTATTAATACAGAATCTTTACGACAAAGCCCCTAAGAAATCGACTTTTTTAAGAATGAGGATGTAAAGGAATTGTGGAAGCATTTTGTTAAAACACTGTAATGGGGAAACCTATAAGGAATAAAGACACTTGGAACACTTAGGCCTGGACTGTTAGGTAATGTGACAGTTAATGTTAAATGTTGAATAAATAGGGTATATGAGGATGTGGTGGGCCTGGTACCTCAGTCGGTATAACGACTGAACTACGGGCTGGACGGTCCGGAATCGAATCCCAGTGGGGACGAGATTTTCCGCCCGTCCGGACCAGCCCTGGGGCCCACCCAGCTTCCTGTAAAATGGGTACCGGGTCTTTCCCGGGGGTAAAGTGCGGCCGGGGCGTGCTGTTGACCACTCACCCCCCATCTAGTGCCGCGATAATGGAAGAGTAGAGCTATACCTCTACCCACTCACTGGGCCACACCGGGCCTGTAACAGGAACACTTTACTTTTACCTTTATATGAGGATGTGAACTGGGTAACCCACGCTGTACGGAGAGATCAGCGCCTAGCTTTTAACGGTCATTTGGTTTCAGTAGAAGTTGGAAGTGACTGTTATCTCCGCACGTACTCAGTTTCACTGACTTGTTCTGGAGGGTTGATGGGTTACGAAAATTTGTATGAATATATCTTCCTTCCTATGCGTGCTACATGGGCAGGTCATGAGACAGAGTAGCGTAGTCTGCACAGTGACTAGGCTCATTTCTGGTACAGTAAAAAGGTAAAGTTTACCCTAGAACAGGCCACGAAGGCCCAGAGGGGAAGTAGAGGTATATTTCTACTCTTTCTTTAACCTCGGCGCTAGATGGAGTAGGTGGTCAACACCACGCCCCGGCCGCTTTACCCCCGAGACAGACCAGGTACCCATTGTATAGAAGGCTGGGTGGGCCCTAAGACCGGTTTGGACTGGTGCGAAAAATCTCGCTTACACCGGAGTTCGATCCCCGGACCGTCCTGCCCGTAGCGAGTAATCTTATCCTTGGAAGGTCCTGTCTTAACCGGAGGCCAAAGCAGCCTCCTATTCAATATATATATATATATATATATATATCGATGGCTGTTTAGACGGAGCGGGAAGCGCACCCTTGCCTCCATCTACTGCAGAAGTTAAGAGTCAGTGGAGCTGTACACCCACTTCTCTATGCGACTTCATTGTGTAAACGGGGACAGCTCTTCCGTTAGATTACCTTTACCTATGGGCGGATCATGTAGCACGCATGGAAAAGAAGAGATGCTCACAAAAGTTCGATCGGAAACTGGACAGGAAATGTTAGACGTAGACACGGAATAGTTGTATGATGAACTTTAAGGAAATAGGATGAGTGTATTATAAATCAATTGGTGTCGAAATAGGAACCAGTAGCACGTTCTCATTAACGCAGTAATGAACCTTTGTTTTCCGTACACTGTGGGGAGTTCCGTAGCTGGCTGAGAAATTCCCATAGAAGGGCAACTCTTTCTTGGAGTTGGCTGGCTGGCTGGATGGATGGATGGTTGGTTTGTTGGTTGGTTGGATGTTTGGTTTGTTGGTTGGTTGGCTGGCTGGCTTGCTTGCTTGCTTGCTTGCTTGCTAGGTTTGCTTACTTGCTTGCTTGCTTGCTTGCTTGCTTGCTTGCTTGCTTGGATGGATGGATGGTTGGTTTGTTGGTTTGTTGGTCGGTTGGATGTTTGGTTTGTTGGTTGGTTGGCTGGCTGGCTTGCTTGCTTGCTTGCTTGCTTGGATGGATGGATGGATGATTGGTTCGTTGTTTCGTTGTTTCGTTGACTTGTTGTTTTAGTCACTCAGTCTGTCAGTCGGTAAGGTGGGGGAAGAGGAAGATGGAACTGTTTCAGCATTATGTTTGATGTCGGGCTTCAGTAATTTATTAGCAGTACTGAAGCTTTGAACCCGATTTACAGGCGGCTACTTTCTAAATGCAATGAATATTAACATAATTCTCTTCTTCGAAACGTCCGTATTAGCCTTGAAACCCACCCACCCTCCTATTGAACGAATTCCCCGACTCTTTCCCCGGGGTAAAGCCGTCGGGGCGTGAAGTTGACCACTCACCTCCATCTAGCACCAAGGTTCAGAAAGAATGAAGCCATTCTTCTGCCGTCATAGCGTGAGAAGGGGCAACTTTTTTATAATAATTTGTTTAGGATTTGCCGTAGAAATTCACTGGAAAATGGAATGAGCTGTATTTCGTGACTGAACCTCGTGCTAAACGGTCAGCAGTCTTTCAGCAGACTCTTGTTCACCTGCCACTAAGAGGCAAACACTTGTGCCATTCAGGTCTGCAAGCTGCCGTTGGCTTTGCTGTTTGGTGCTTTTTCATCTCTTTCGGAGGATGCAGGATGTAATACATGGCGACCGAAAATAACTGTCCCCACACTGTGCCTCCCTCCCCTCTTGACTAATGAGTGAGTCACGCTCCTTTCGGGTGTAAATTTAAACTCGTTCGTGAAATGTAACAAAAATATTCGTCTTTTTAAAGCATGGACTCAGCTTTGCAGCTGCTTTGCCAGTTTGAAAGAAGAGCGCTTATAAAAGCTGCCTGTTTATTGCTTTATTTCACATATGTTTATCAAGAGATCAAAGTGGCTAATGCCGGTCAGTAAAGTGACTGCCTACAGCTGAAAGACCGGGGTTTGATATTTGGATGGGACTTACTAAACAACTAAGTAACTAACTAACCAAAAGATTCCATGCAACAGAGTCTTTCTTCAGAAGCTAACAGTTCCTAAGCCAGTCAAGAAATTCCCCATATTTTGTGAAACCCGAAGGTTCATTTCTGTGACCACAAGGGCTCGCCACATGTTCCTATCCTGACACACGTAAATCGAATTTGTGCCATCCCATCCTATTTCAGATACATCTTAATAGTGTCCTGTCATCTATATTTAAGTTTTCCAAATGGTCTCTTTCATTCATGTCTCTGCGCCAAAATTCTGCGCGCATCACTCTTCTTCTCCCCAATTCATGCAACGTAGCCCGTTCATCTCATCCTTGATTTGATCACCCGAGTGGTATGTGATGATGAGTACAGGTCATGAAGGCCGATCCCAGTGGCCGCGCGGTCTAAGGCGTAGGTCTGCGTCCGTTCACTTGCTGGGATGTGGTTTCGAATACCGCCGTGGGCATGTATGTCTGTCTCTTGTAAGTGTTGTGTGTTGTCAAGTACAGCTCTCTGCAACGGGCCGATCATTCCTCCGGGGGAGTCCTACCGAGTGTGATCTCGAAACCTCAAAATGAGAAAGCCTGGGCCAATTAGGGGCTATTGATCCATGAAAAAAAATATATGCAGCTTTTCATTGCGCAGTTTTCCTCCGGTCTCGTGTTACTTTCTCCGCATTACGGTCAAACGAACCACCTGTTTGATGAAAAATGTGTTTTCTTTTTTCGATGTAAAGCGGCCACGGGTCTTAAAAGTGCTTGTGTCTTTAACTTATCATCCTCACTCACTTCCAAATACGTAAATAGTATAATTTGTACTATCATATGCATACAAGAAGGTTAAGTCCGTAAGCAATTTGTAAAATTTTACATTTTTTGGTCTCAATATTAGCCGGCGAAAAATCGAAAGCTTTTTGAAACACGCGACCCTGATCAACAGTATGGATAGCTGCGTGTGTAGGCTAAGCTCAATGGAGGTTGTTGAATAAAAACTGCATTTAGAAATGTGTGAGTCTTGACCGTATTATGGTGTGTATCTTTGTAACGTACAAGTAATGTTTGACGACCTAGCGATGTACCACAAAATTTCTGCCTTGGTGTGCGGGACGTACCCAGTTTATGTCTCTGTCAGAACAGAGAATATCTTGGCTGAGGATTTTCATGTTTATTCTCATTCACTCCGGAGAATCTCGCGGACGTAAGCCTTACTTCGATTAAGTAAAGACCGCTACCTTCCCAGTTTTTTTTTTCAGTTCATTAGACGGCATAGCCTGGGATATTATGGGCGTCCTAATATGATCCACAGGAATTCATCCTCAGAGTGAACTCCGCGGGAATTTTGAGAAAGAATAAAAAATTCAGTGGCATATAAATTGTGGGGGAATTGTGATGGGTGTACACGATCCAAAATTACATTTGCTTTACAAATTTTAGTTTGGTAATGGAGCCAACCTTATGAATAAATGCACCACCCACCCCCTACCTCCACCTTTACCGCTCCAATTTGTGCTGTTATTACGCACTATTTTCAAAAAGATCACACAAGTTATATGGACGTCAACGTCGTGCTTCTGAATTTCTTTGCGGGCAGATTTTTGGGGACGTAATGATGTGCTTGGCAGCTAATTCGAAATCAGACAGCAGCTTGTTTAGATAGAACTGAGGACCGCGCAGTACATGCAAATAAACATATGAAACACATATGTTGGCTGAACCAAGAAAAAGGTTCTGCAAATGTGAAAAAAGTACGGCTATGCACTGTAACCTGGATGACACTGCATTTTATACACATTCTTCCTCATGTTACTACTTCCTACCGTAATTGACAGCGCATCTGCAATCTAATGAGCAGAATATCTCTTTGCCAGCAAACTTGCACTTCTTCGAAAATGTTCAATATTTTATAACACAAGTAAAGAAAAATCATCTGATAATGCAGGTACTCAACGTTAATACATAAAACTGAAGCTGATGTTGTAACACAGAAACGAAATAAAGCACGTAGTTTTCACATTCGTACTGTGAATCTTGATATTATCAAAGCTTTATTTATTCACCAACTGATGCACTAATGAGTTGTCTTAAAGAATGCTTATTAATTCGTGCTTACGAAAGTAAGCACGGTAAGCACGAATTAATGCGCTTCCTGATGACGGTATAACTGTAACACCGAAATATGTCGGAGTTGTTTTAATCTAAATTTTAATACTGTTTTTAAAGACAACTCACTAGTGCATCAGTTGGTGAATAAATAAAAGTTTGATAAGCACGTAGTGTCTAAATGAACCTTGTACGGGCAAAATTAAGTGTCCTAGTCACGTAGTGATGAACTGTCATTACAAACTCTGTACGCAGCGTCCTTCTTCATAACCCAGTAGATAAGCTAGTCGAGAAAATCTGTGCCTCTTATGCAACCCAAAGTTTCACTTCAGTTTTCACAAAATCCACCACTGGTTTTATACTAGATCAGACGATTCTAGACCACACCTTCCCACACACACACATACACACGCACTACTTCTTGAAGATTCACTTTAATAATACTCTCCCAACCAGTTTCCAGGATTGCTTCAGGTTATGATTGGTCTTGTAGGAGCTATTTCATTCTTCCTTATTATTATTATTACTATTATTATTATCATTAATAATAATAATGATGAAACTGCACTGTCACCACGAAGAAAGACCACAAAAGAATTCTTGTTCCCATTCGCGCACTGTGTTTACTTTGCCAACGCATACAAAGGACCTTAACAAGAGTGCATCGTCTGAAGAACCTGCTTTTGTAGTCACAAGTTGCCATAGTTGAGTCATACGAATTGTCATTAGCGCCGCCTGGTGACAGAAAGTCATGACTGCTGGCTTGCTTCTTCCTTGTCTTTACACCCTGTCTTCTTTTGTATTCCCCCACTCCAAGTATCCACAACCATTTTATTTTGTCAGGCTCATGTATTGTACACTTCCGGGCCAGTTTTGTAATTTGGCATATGGCCCGAGCCGCATCGTTACGGGAGTGAAGGAAGAGTAGAAGGGAAGGAATGATTTAACAGAATCATGCACTGAAGATTTCTTTAACATGTTACAAGTTCTAATTTTCTTTTCTCATGTTAGGTCCACTGTCCTTTTCAAGTGCAGGTATAATAATTCACTTTTGGGGCATATGAAATAAAAATTTGCAATAATTAAAATAATGTGTCTGTTAGCTTTGTTGCGTCTCTCTCCTTATCACATCGTCCATGTGTCCGCATGCAGCAACCAGAAATCCACTGAATAAATCTTCATGAAATTTAATATTGGGAATTTCTTTTACATTTATCATCAGTCACATCTAGCCTATTTTATGCTATGTGTAAGAGGAAATTAGAATTTAGCGTCCATGAATTGGCAGTTTGGACACAAAGACACAGCGAAAGTGCCAGATTTGTTACGCTGTGCGTAATATTTCCTATCTTATTTGGTAGAACTCCTTGAAAGGAGACAGGGCAAGACGAAAGGCTTACGACTGTATGAAATAACACAACACAGAAAGAAAAATGTTTGTAAAATTCATCCCGTTATGGCATATAGTATTAAAAATGACGTACCTGGTTCCGTGAATTAGGATAAATTGTTTTTGTCTTTTCAATACACGCTGCGTGGTTCGGTTGTACTGACAGCCACCCGGCTTTTAAATACATGATTTTAGAACTCAAAATAAAATGCATTTGTATTTTAAATTTGTGACATCACACAAATTGTACAACTCGCAATAATCCTTATGTAGCAAATAAAATATAAACGTTCTATTTTGTTGTATTTTTTTACGTTTTGCTGACCGTGCATCTCAGTATAATTTTAGTAACTGGCCAACTTAATGCACAAATTCTTGTTTTATAATAAGTTTATCACATTCCTCTACATGTTTCGCGCACTATTGTGGTCGAAACATGTAGAGGAATATGATAAACTTATTATAAAACAAAAATTGTGCATTCAGTTGGTCAATTACTAAGATTTGTTATATTTCCCGCGTGTGTTTTATTGTTGCACGTCTTCCTGTTTTGTCTAAAGTTGTTAAAATCCTTACTTTAACCGGAGGACTTTGATACCTGATGTAGGCCTACTTGTGGGCAATCGCAAATACATTTAAAATCTTTAAAGTTTTTATATGCCTGCAATAAACACTTTTCTAATAGTATTTAATACAATTTGTGAGATCTTAAAAATTTAAAACATATATGCGCTTTATTTTGATTTTTAATATTATGTATTTAAATGCCTGAAGATGCTCAGTAAGGCTGAAAAATGTAGCATATAGTTACAAGAAGAATAAAACTTGTTGTGGTCGATGGAAGTACGTATGTCGTTTTAACAGCAAGAAAATTTCCCAAGAAATGTGTTACATGCCCTGACCACCTCATACGCTTTTATATTGTTGTACTAATAATGTTTTATATCCTACCCAATTTATCATTAATCCTATATAATTATTGTAACATTACCTATCGACCTGCATGACCTGAGGTCTCCTCAGGAGTACTTTTTGTTGTATAACGTTTGGGAGATTAGGTTTATAGCGTACTGTTGTTTCTCTGCCAGAAGTTCCTTTAAATATACCCGCAGTGCTTATTCTTATAATAAAACCAACTGGATGCACTAATTTCTCAAATTTATTTTTGGAATAAAACTCTACATATTTCGGATAGTTCCTCTGTCCATCATCAGGATTTTTTCACCGTACACGCAGCAATGGTATATGTCAGCAAACTTGTATGACATATACCATTGCTGTGTGTACGGTGAAAAACTCCTGACGATGGACAGAGGAACTGTCCGAAACATGTACTAAAGCCACGGAGTTTAGTTTTAGTGCATCCAGTTGGTTTTATTATAAGAATTTATCACGATGCACGGTCACCTGAACTTCAAATACGTACAATGGTAGTACCAATGAATACACACAAGAATACTGAACCGTGAAGAAAGAATACCAACAAGATGCAACAATATAGATGATTTATTGTCAGTTGTAGATGTTGATTATTGACAACAGTCTCGACATGTTTCGGGCATCTATGCCCATCATCAGGAGAAAAGACCACGTGTTACTGCATATGGAGTGTATTTGCTGTAACAAGAGAAGACGGGGATATTAGCCGAGTTGTCTTTTATGGGGATAGTGTGTGGTTTGATAAGTTGGGGCTATTGGTGCGTGTGTGTAGCCGTGTCTAGTTGGGTGATTATTGACAACAGTCTCGACATGTTTCGGGCATCTACAATTGACAATAAGTCATATATATTGTTGCATCTTTTTGGTATTCTTTCTTCACGCTTTGCTCACGATGCACGGTCACAGGAACATAAAGAATACTGAAGTTAGTTTAAATATATTTATGTCTGCAAATATGAAGGAGCATTTTTGAATTTGTCTCTGCTTTATGACTATGACGTAAAGTCATAAGAGAAGTGGATGAGAAGTGTCAGGCGTTCCTAACTTGTATTAAGTTATGGAAGGGGGTCACAGACTTCAGCTTCTCTTCCTCCGTCAGCCCTACCCCGCATTCCCTAGGACAGGAAGCTGGTTGGGCCTTCAGTCCTGGTCCTGATGTTGGAGATAAGAATTCTTGAACCTCTCGGGATTTGCTCCGTGATTACTGAGCCCTAATCAGTCACTTCTCTGAGCTACCTCACTGATATTTTTAGTTTTTATTTTCATGAAATTCGCACACGGTTCACACGGGGGAACGCAGCTAAGTCTGCACCGCAGGAACTTGGGTGTCATCAGTAATATGTACGACAGAGGTTACCTCTATAAATAAATGCCAGATTTTCTCGTTTAGTCATTCGTTGTGTTGCTCCGTGTTGCCTTACGTGTTTTATCTTATGCAGCTTCTACCAGAATCTTTTCTTTCTCCTAACGATTATAAAATTTGCGCTAAGGTAATTATCTTTTACTTTTTTTTTTTTTTTAACTTCTCCCTTACAACGTAGCCATTCACTCTCGGCTTCGGTTTCCACTTCTAATGTCCTACGCTTTTAGTCTACGGGAATTTTTACCTGTTCTCAGCCTTTCGAAGCCTGAAATTTATCTGGATAACATTTAAAATTTGACTGTATGCAGCACGGGAAATGACTGCTTCTCGCTTCGGGGAAGGAATTGCTGTGTATCGTAAGAACCATAAGAAAAGCGTGGACAACATTCAATAGTTTTTAATTTTAAATCAGATGGTACATATTTGTTAAGAATAGTTGAAGAATGAAAGACCAACTTGATGTCACTTGCTATTTTATTTCATTTCTTATGTGCTCAACATGTTTCGGACTTTAATATATCCATCATGAGGAGCTAATGCTAAATCCTCCGTCTTTACAGAACAATACGACCAATGTGGTAATTCAACAGAATAGTCGCAAGCTCCTGATGATGGATATATTAATGTCCGAAACATGTTGAGCACATAAGAAGTG
>Ga0123355_10022665_pt1 | contig 10071 bp, 14 predicted proteins | sample TergutEmb28metaG_3_FD_89872 | JGI IMG/M metagenome (GOLD analysis project Ga0123355, IMG submission 89872) | Embiratermes neotenicus P1 segment gut microbial communities from Petit-Saut dam, French Guiana - Emb289 P1 | ecosystem: Host-associated > Arthropoda: Insects > Digestive system > Gut ...
GGTAACTCAAACAACTACTTTTGTGGAAATTTCTAATGTAAATAATCCTTAATTACCGGGTACAAAAGAAGTAGTAGTTAAGCCTGTAAAACAAAAAGAACCTCTTAATAAGATGGTTTATGACAGAGCTAAACACCCTATGCTAAAGAGTTTTATCGGTAATTTGACAGCACGAAAGTTGAACGTAAAAGAAGTAAGAGAATTTAATCCAGACGAGCAAGATATTGAACTTTATGTGAGGTCGTTTAAAGTACAGATTGATACGTTAGGGGGATTCTATCTAGTATATAAGAGATTTGAGACATATACCGAGTATGTTTTACAGATAAGCACTAAGGATGTTTTGGAAGCACTCGAAATCATTCAGAATGGAGTTAAGCAAGTAGCATGATTAAAGTAAAAAAAATACACCAAACACTTGAGTCAGAAGAATCTGGATTGTCTGAAAAACAGAGACGAGAGGTTCTTGAGGGTTTAAATAAAAAACCAATTTTGGATTCTGGTTCAAGGCAACTTTTTGAGTCTGGTGCTCAGAGAGATATCCAAAAGGGAAAAGGAAGAAACGACTTACTTCCTATTCATGGTATTATGCGGGTATCTAATATATTTGAAGGGGGAGCTGAGAAGTATGGAGATGATAATTGTAGGTTGGGGATGCCGCTTAGTCGGTACATGGATTCAGGTTTACGCCATTGGTTTAAGCTGATGATGGGGTATACGGATGAAGATCATGCAGCACAGGCAGCTTGGAATATTTTAATGTTCATGGAAACGAAATTTTTGATTGAACAAGGAGCTTTGCCAAAAGAACTTGATGACATGAAAGATTTTAGCACATGTGAAAATTCTATGAAAACGTTATCTCGTATTCGTGAATCGGTATCTGCTTTTAGAAAGAAAAAGGAAAATAGTTAGAATCTACAATGACTTCTTGGGTAATATAAGTGTCAAGGTTACGAAGTAGTGACCTAAGAAACTACCTACCCAAGGAGATACCATGTTGAACGTTGCTAAAATCGAAGAAATGCTGAAAACTCCTGAAATGGAACAGTTGGAAAAGGATTATGCAGAACACATCAACCGTTTGCACGAAAGCTGTTCGAAGCACGGAAGTTATCGCTTGTTGGAAACCGATCAGTTGGCAACTCGCCACGTCCCTTCCAAGAATCGAGCTAAAACATATCCATGTAAAGGTTGCTGGGAAGTCAAAGATCAAAGGATTTTGAATCGGTTCTATGAACGTCAAGCTGCTGGTGAATTGACTAAGCCAGAAAAATACAACTGGTATATTGTCCGGTTGAATTTCAGGAACGTTCCTATATCAGAAAAGAAAATGGCTGAAGTGAAATAAATCGAATTTAGTTAGGAGTATAGAGCTTAGGGATATCCCTAAGCTCTTTTTCGTTGTAGGATATTTATAATGCCACAAACGATACTAGGCCCTGATAGTTCAAGGGTCTATTTGCAAGTAGCAGATATAACAGAACTCCAATACTGGGAAGAGAATGGTCGTTGGAACGGGGCAGAAGAGATTATTTGGACAGGCCCTCCGTATGAGACAGAACCAGAAAGTAGCGAACCAGAATCTTCAAGTCCCGGATTACCTAGCGGTGATTTAAGCCCTACTCCACAAACACCTATTGAGGAAGATGAGCCTCAGACCCCGGATCAATTATATCCGATAGTGTATATGTCCGGTAACTATATAATGGGATGTTTGGTTAATTCTACAGAGGAAACTTTTCCAAGAACTGTCGTATTCCCATACAATCAGCCTAATAGTGAAGGGTCAATAGGAAGTCTATCAACAGAGTTAGACGAAAACGAAGTTGTATTTACAATACAAACAAACATTCAAACCGATACAACATTTGTGAACCCAATACCCGCTAGAGTACAAGAACTAAGTTTAGAAATTTTTGATGTTGATTTACAATCTCTAATTGATGAGATAACCAATTTACCAAGCTGGACAGCACCTTTTGCTTTGCAGTATAGCTTAATAGAGGATTTGCGAAACACATTGTTGCAAGCAAACGCGGTGGAGATTGATACTAATGGGTGGTGGGATTTACTTCTATTTGCGTATTTAATCATTAACGATATCGAGTATACGGTAGTAGAATGAAGATAGCTTTTTTTAGTTCGATGGTTAGCAAGTCCCCTACGGATAGAGCTTTAATAAGTATCATTCAACAAAGTAATACTCTTGACGTTAATCCTAGCGATCCTTCAGGGTATGACTTGTGGATAAGTTCAGGGGTTGACGATATAACACAACAAGATCAAGTAACAGCTTTGTTAAACTATTCCGGTACAATGCCTACATGGTGGCATTTAGCTAAAGTATTATCTCCGCAAAGTCAGTTAAATTTAAATACAGCTAGTGTTGATTTGTCGGTTAGGACAGCATCTATACAAGGTATAGTCACCTTACTAGCTGATACACCAGCAGAGAAAAAACGTTTAGCTGACATGGGTTTACCTTATAAAGAAGTAAGGGTGGGAGTTGAACCAATTTGGGTAAAAGGTTCAACAGCACCTACAAAAAGATGCGATCAATTTAGAGAAGTCATTTCAGAACCCGATAGAGAGTTGACTTTTAATTGGTTAGAGACTGGCACACCTGCAAATCTATTGTATACTACATGTACTCCAGAAGATTTGCAATCTGCAATGAGTATGGTATTAGAGTGTGAGAGACCCGAAGATTGGGCTAAGGTAGCTATGTCTATGCAAGTTCCTTGGGCAGCGTCTTATTCAGAAGCATTGGAAGGGTTATTTTGTGGACGATTATGCGATGTTTTAGGTGATTTTATTCAGACAGCAAGTGATTTAGAAACAAATCCACACCTATTGCGAGGAAGATTGCAATATCTTTCAAGATGGACTTATGCAGCAACCGAAAGATTTTGGAATAGAATTTTGGGGGAATTGTCATTGAGTCTTTAACAGGACTTTAGATGAGGGTTAGACCCATAGTAAAACTGGTATTGCATATTATATTAGTTTTACTTATAATAGGAATAATCAGTGTTTTTGGCTATATAGTTAAATTATATAGTTGATAGTATGGAAGATTCACAGTTTTATTTTTATCGGAGCAAAGAGTATGCAAGTAAACAAAAGAGAAATTGGCGATCCGACACCCAAAAAAGGTCCACAATCAGTAAGCGATATTTTGATTGGGGAAACACCAAAGAATGCTAAAAGACTTATTTGTGTTCAAAAGATGTATTTAGGGGATGTGAGGGTGTGGCTTCAGCCGGGAATGTTTATTGATGTTGTTCCGGGGGAGCATTGGAGATACGATGGTCAACCCTTTAAACATATGGCTTCATTAAGTATAGCTATTCGAAGAGGTTTTGTTGAACCTTACAATCCTAACGATCAACAGCACCACGATTTAATTCATACGGATAGAATTATGGATGGTGAAAGAGAGCCTACCCTGAGAGAGCAAGAAGACTTGTTTGGGAATGCTCCTACTGTCTCTGAATTAGAAAGTGGTAATTTGAGGTCTGGTACTGAAGGGGGACCACCAAAAGGAAATAGAATACCTAGTAAACCATTACAACCTATGCAAAGAATGTATCGTGAAGCTGGTCCGGGACAACATCATATAAATGAAGTTGCAAAATCAGAAAATGTAAGAGTAGGAACCGATAGATTAGCAACGGGGGAAGTGCAGGATGGTTCAAAACTTGATCCTCAAGAATGGCAAGGTGAACATTCAGATAATGATGGTGTTGATGATGAGCCCGGTTCTGTGGGTTCGCAAGAAGCTAGACCTATGATTAGGGGGAAAGATGCAACAGCATCTTTAAGACAGCATATAGCTTCACAGACAACACATGCTACATTAGAAGAGAAACGTTTAACTGCGGAGAGACAAAGATTAGCTAGTGTTGGAGCGGATGCAAATGGTAATATGCCATTAACGCCGGGTGCAGAAGTACAATCAGTTTCGAAAATTGTTGATTCGAATAGAACAGATGGTTTACAGAATCATAGAAAAACTTCTAATGAAAAAACTCCTGTGATTACGAATGGGATTGATAACCATCCTCAACAAGTACAAAGTACTAATGTTCAAGCTACTTTTAGGCAGAAACGAACATATACTAAACGTGTTAAGCAAGAGGGACAAACTCAAGTTGTATCTTCAATTGTAGATATTCCTGTTGGCGGAAATCCGGGTGAAATGTAATGCCGCGACACGATATTATCTGCGATACATGTGGACATAGATGCGAAATAAATCTCCCTGTTGGGGCAACTCCTAACAGGGAGCCTTGTCCTGAATGTAAAAGTACAGAAACTCATAAAGCATGGGATGAGAGGTCAGCGAGATTTGCTTGTATAGGTCCGGGATGGTCTGGGCGTACAATGAAAAATAAAAAAGAACGCGAAGCTAAAAGCAAAGCATTAGCTAAGTCACAATGGGAAAATGTTGATCCGGGTAATACTGCGGGTACACCAAGGAATCCAACCCCCGGCGGTATTTTTGATAGAGGAAATTCTGTAGGTTAAACTCATTTGCTTCCAAGGTGGATCGGAGATACTATGCCGATTACTGATCCGCCTAAATTTCCTTTACAAAACGCCACTCAGCGTAAGCAAAACATAGTTAATAATTATGTCGTTCCTATGTTGGGTGTTCTTACAAAATTACAAGTTTGGGATGAGCTTGCAAAGGTTGTAAATTCTTCTCAAGGTATAATACAAGTAACATATCAAAATCTTTTAACTGATTTTAACGAAGAAATTTTTCAAAACGATAATGAAAAGGTTGATAGCAGTCTTTTTACTGTAGATAAGCCTAATGGTATAATTACATTTCAAGAACCACAATCGTCAGAACCATCTTCTTCAAGTCCACCAGTTTTAACTGTGGATATGGAAGGAGCTGACTTTTTTGTTACTTACCGATTTAACTATTTTGCTGACATGGATTTGTCAAGTTTTGTTGATTTAGGATTGGTTCTGGTAAATGCTTCTTCTGAACCTAATACACATTTAAATAATTACACTCTTGAATCTGCCCCTCCTTATTGGGACGCTCCAATAGCATTGTATACTTATATGAGAGCATTGGAAACAATGCTTACTGATACCCTTATATGGAAAAACTACCTTATATTTCAGGATGGAGCAGCAGCACAAGGATTGTTAGAAGCTGAGATAGCTAGAACAGGTCAACTATTCCATGATTTACGGGTATCCGTTAAACGTGTACATCTTGTGAAACAAGCTGGGTATCTATATGATGTATTTGCATCTAGTGGTATAGGATCGTTTACTCGATTCTCAAGAAGATTACGTGGATTTAGGTCTAATCGTATTGGTATTCCGCAAGGGTTATAATTATGCCACAACCGGAATATTATAATGGTACTGTTGATGTAGCCTTACCAAGAATACAGGCTATCTGTAAGCAATTGCAAATAGACACTGGGTTGCTTAATCGTGTTCCTCAAGATCAACTTGAAGAGTTTTTATATTTGGCCGATAGATGGGTGGATGATAAGTTACGGCCTTATTATCAAACTCCATTTTCTAAAATACAGATTCCTCAACCTATGGATGACGGTACTGTAGGCGTTATTTTGGACTATCCACCAGCAGTAAGAGAGATGTCTGCATGGAGAACGGTATACTTAATACTATCATCTGAGTATGGCGAAAATGATCCTAATAGGTCAGGACATGCGGATGAAGTGAATACAAGAGCGGATAGGTTAGTTCTTGAAAATCGTTATCGTTTACGTCCAAGGGTAGGGGGTAATAGAGTTAAGCATCCAATACGTACAATGCCGCCCACAATAGCTCCTCTTGAGGGTGTTGAAAAGGAACTTCTCTAAGTGTTATTAAACATTAACAACGTCGTTAATGGAATAAAGAATCTATTTTGTGAGAATCAGGCACAGATAGATACTCTGGTTAATTTATATCAAATGGGAAGAACGCTAAATATAATGAAGGGTGAGAGAATAACCATCCCTAATTATATGTATCCTGTTTTGCAACTAGAGCCTCAAGATTCTCCTGTATCATGGTTTGCAACTAGAACAAGAAGAGCAGATTTTAATGTAAGAGTTATACTTGACGTTTGGAATGGGGATGAAGAAAAAGCTGTAGAATTTCTTGGATTACTTACAACTATAGTTGGACGTATACTTATTTGGCCACCGTATGCACAATGGAGAATACCGGGAACCGCTTACTGGCTTGTTGATTCAGGAGCAACTAATTTACAATATACAACAAGGCGTCAAGGAACTATTAGACGTGCTGAATTTATGTGGACGGGTTGGGTAATAGAGCAATATCCAAACAGCATATTTATAACTGGTGGGGATAGTCCAGATGATTGTACACAGATTGATGTTAATTTTGATCCGGCAGATTTAACAAATGCTGGAATTACTCCACCTAGTTCTGACTTACCATGTCCAGAACCAGTATCAAGTAGTTCAAGCGGACCCTAAATAAAACCAATTTGTTATCAAAGTTCATGTGAGACATTGTATTAAGCACACGAGCTTATAGAGGAGCTTCAATATGGCTTTAGGATATGCGGGATATGCTAAGATAGCTGGTGATAACACATCAACTGCACCATCGGCAACAGGTCCGGCTCCTGGGGTTGTGGGTTCTACGGGTTTGACTGGATATATGCTCCTAGCTAATACGACAGGTTTAGAAGTACAAGTTAATCCTATCTTGTCAACAGCAGTGTTTGGTTCTGGTTGGTATAATGCCGCTCAGACAACAAACTATGCTGATAACCAGTTGACATACCAAGGTCCGATTGAGTTTGATTTGCAAGGTTCTGGCAATATATGGGCTGTTGTTCGAAATTGGGGTATTACTAATAGAGCTTTTCCAGCATCGTTAGAATTAAGTCCAGACGGCTCCGTAGTATATCAATACGTTTATTCTGCTGTTGCAAATTTCGATGGTGCATGGAATCAAGCCATGTCACTTAGATTTTCACCAGAAGCACTAACGAAAGCATCTGTAACCGCCGTAGCTTTAAAGAGAATACAGATTTTTAACGATATACAATACTTTGGTAATGTGACTGGTACTGGGGATGGTCCACAAAATCCATTAAATCCGAGTACAACAAACGGAAGAAATTTAAATCCAATTCCGGGTTGGAATACTAACGCTCAATTTGTACATGTAAACTCTATTACAAATCCTCCCACAGCAGTTACAGGTAGTGAAGCAGTCACATCTATAACGCAATGGGACACTGATTATAATGCAGATTTTCCAATTGATGTTATGGATTATAATTTTGATATTACTAATAACACTGTTATTATCAAAACTTGCAATGGCAAACGTGTACCATCGGCTGTGCTACAAGGTACAATCAATACTACTGGATCGGTTACATTATTCCGAGAAGGTGGTATAAAAGACCCTGTTCAGATTGATGCTAATGCTCCGCCCCCTCAAGAAATGCCCGGTTATTGGTGGGCTGACTCTACACGATTACTGATTACAATTGGCGGAACGGTTGGGATGCGTGTAGTAATACCTTACGTTTTAATCACAAGTTCTGATTATGGTGTAAGGGGTCAAAACGAACCATCTACAAGAGTCTGTAATTTCCAAGGTTTAGGAAATGGTTTACAACCACCTGTACTATTCTTCTAAGTGAAATATAGTTGTGTTGTTGGGGAAGTAGCCTCTGAAGTATTGACATACTTCAGAGGTATTTTTATAGAATTTCTTATAAAAATTAGGGTATAGATATTAGCTGAACGGATTCGTGTAGACTTTGATACAGAGGTATCATTCCGTGACAACACTTCCTAGTAGGCTTAAAAAAGTTTTCGTTAGGAGGTGAAAAATGTTACAAGAGATTCAAGCATTTGGAGCTTTCTTGATGTTGCTGGGGTTGGCAGTTATAGGGATTATTTTTGGGGTTTGTATTTTAGGGGCAGTTTTTAGTAGTTTGTTTGGGGGTTCATTTTAAGCGATTTAATAATTTGACTGATGGGTGTGTTGCGCCTAGAGGTCAATATGGTAGGTTTCCCTTTATCTCCCGGATACAACGGATACGCCTATTGTGGTAACACAAAGCTGGCTGCTACATCTGTTGATGCAACAGAAACTTTAGGTTTAATAGAAAGTGATGGGGCATACGCTACAAATGCAACTCAGGTAGCATGGAGAGACTTAGGAGTTGATGCCAATAGGTTAGATGTTTCTGTTTCTATGGATGCTACAGGAGAAGCGTTAGCATTGGTAAATGGGTGGGTAAATATAAGACAATTAGAGCATTTTCAGATTAGTTCGGGATGGACCTTAATGGATTCTGGTGGGGAGGGTTGGGTTGTACCAAGAGGTTTGGTTCAAAGTGTTTCTTTTAATGCTGCACCAGACTCTTTACTAAAACTTGACGCCAAAATATTGTCCTATTGGTATTCAAGAACAATGGATTCTAGTGGAGATTTTAATGGGGGTGATCTTTTTGGCGGAACGGTTGGTATGGGGAGTTTGGGTATAGGTGATAGGATTCCCTATTGGCAAACTCAACTTCTAACAAATGGTTGGGTTTCTTTGCAAGAAACATTAAATTGGTCGTTGTCTTTTAATATGAACATTCAACCATTCTTTATTTGTGGGAATACAGGAGTACCAATACCACCATCTTTTACACCACAAGCTCAATTAGACTCTGAATTAACTTTAGATGTTGTTGTAAGAAGAGGAGACCCCCCACCTTATCAGCTTTTGGGAACAACTATAAATATTTTAACCGGCAGTATAATCTTACCTAATCTGCGTATGAAGAATAGGGCAGTACCACTAGGGGAAAGAAACAAAGTGCAAAGTTGGCGTATAACGTATGGGTTATGGCAGTCCGACCCTATTTTTAATTTAACAGGATTACCGAGACCTTCAGGGGGTATTAGTGGATTCTAAAGTTTTTGGCATTTTGATTGATCCAGAAGATACACATGATTTAGAAATGTGGGTTGTACAGGTTGAGGGTCAGAAAGAAATTCAGGTGTTTCGAAAGAAACCCCCTATTAGAGGAGCCAAGCGTTTAGTATTCTATATGAGACGTGTGGATGCTAATACAGAAGTTACTATTAGAAAACGTGTAACTAAGTTTGTTCAAGAATTTGGTGTTTTCCATACAGATATAGACCATTTAATTCAGGAGCGTTTAAGGTTTTTATTAAAAGGTTGGAATTTACATGAAGTTTATTCTGATAACAACACTCCTGTAGAGTCTTTAAGAATACATGTTGTAGAGGGTAAACTATCAGATGCTAGTTTGGATATCGTTAAAAAATTAGATCGTAAAGTTTTTTTAACACTGTTAGAGATGATGCGGGAAAAGATAGACGGTTGAGAACGCAAGTTTGGACATACTCAACACCTATAGGGCTTCTTGTAAGTAAAGAGTTACAAGATGGATGGAAAGAGATATGGGCTGATTGGGATGATACAACTCATGGAGTATTAGCTGATGTTGAAGATGGAACAAAAGTATATCTTGACTCTGTAAAATTTTATCACGATGCAAACTTAGAAGCAGAGTTAATATGGAAAAAACTGCTTCAAAAGGCTAGTTGGTTTGATGTTAAACGTGTAGATGGTGAGGTAATTCAAGAGCAAGTACAATCTTTTATTCTTCCTCTTGACTATAGAATTTTTTATGGGTTAATAAAACCTTTAACAGAGGATTTATTTATATCACAAAAAGAAAATGATATGTTGTATCGACAATGTGTACAATTATTTCATCCTAATTCGAGCGGAGTATTATTTCCTAATAAGTGGATTCGAAAGTATTGTGAGTTGCAAATGTGGGCTGAAAAGTTTGGGGTATCCGCGTACAAATCTATTAGCGAGATACCTCAAAAAGAGTACCTAAGGTTAAAACGTATTGCACAGATGGAGTCAGAACGTAGAGATTTTGAGATGAAGGCTGAGAGATCAAGACAGGAAGCAAGGGCGAAATCGCGTGGCTAATTTTAGTTATCAAAATTCTTTTGCAGAAACTAATCCTAGATTAGGACACACTGCTTTTGCCTA
>Ga0123355_10022666_pt1 | contig 10071 bp, 8 predicted proteins | sample TergutEmb28metaG_3_FD_89872 | JGI IMG/M metagenome (GOLD analysis project Ga0123355, IMG submission 89872) | Embiratermes neotenicus P1 segment gut microbial communities from Petit-Saut dam, French Guiana - Emb289 P1 | ecosystem: Host-associated > Arthropoda: Insects > Digestive system > Gut ...
ACCAACTTGATGCCACTTATTTTATTCAATGCTCAACATGTTTCGGACGTTAATACGACCATCTTCAGGAGCCTGCGACTAATTCGTAGTTATTTCATGGGTTGTATCTGGTTCGGTGTGTGTAGTGTCAGTAGTGCTTCAGACTGCATAAAGACACCACACCACCATAGCCACACTGAAACGGAACGCCAACACACACCGAACCAGATACAACCCATAAAATAACTACGAATTAGTCGCAGGCTCCTGAAGGTGGTCGTATTAACGTCCGAAACATGTTGAGCATTGAATAAAATAATAAAATAAGTGGCATCAAGTTGGTTTCTCTTTACTCAAAGAATAAAGCTGTAGCCGTTGCTGTTACTATACACTGAGTCAGTTATCAAATAACATTTCAATAAATAATCTACGTTGTTTCGAAGAGCACTTTTTCTTAAAAAAATATAATTTACATTAATAAAAACAAAAAATGCAATTTTGACGTAATTATACCATATGCATCCTTTATATTATGCGGAATTAATAATCTCATTTTGCCTAGAACCGCGCTGCAGAGATTGTCTCAGAGAGCCTTATTCTTTTGTCTCATACAGAAATTACAACCCGACGAATGGGTTGTGTACCGTGTTTTGAATGTGCTGCAATTAAAAGTGTTTTTATGCACCACTTTATATACTCCCATTTACTCACAGGGTATGTACGTGAACACGTCTGCTTAAGTCGAGATTTGATATCATGTCAAAAGTTTCTGTCACAACCAAAACAGTTAACCGTGTTGCAGCAGTTTATTGACATTGCATGTCAGTACGGGATTTGAACTTTTGATGGCAGTAAAATAATTTAAGATTACGGTACGTTGGGATTATACAACGCTCATAACCTGGCGTTGGACGAGATAGTGCAGTCGGTATGGCGACTAGCTACGAGCTGGAGGGTCCGGGGATCGAATCCTGATCGGGTGAGATTTTCCACACCCGTCCAGAACCCCTGTGGTGCCCACCCAGCCTCTTACACAAAGTGTAGCGGGTTTTTCCCGGGGGTAAAGCGGCTAGGTCGTGGCGTTGGACACCCAACTCCTTCTATGGCCGAGGTTAAAGAAGGAGTAGAGCTATACCTCTACTCCCCTTTTGGGCTTTCGTGGCCGGTTGTAGGGTGAACGTAGCCAAGTAGATACGTGGAAAGTTTTCTGAGAAAACCTTTGCTTCCACATTCGGGGTAGAAAACCTTTCTACCCTGAAAAGAAAAGTGTCAGGTTTTTCTGAAATTCTAATGCCTGTTACAAAATTATGTAGTGTCAAAGCCAAGAAGACAGTAACCTCTAATTGTTTTCTGTTTATTACTGATTCGCCAAAAATTAAACTGTCTTCAACTTTCTTCGTTATGATACCAACGTTCAACCGATTTATTGAAGGGAATGTTATATTTTTAAATTTCCAGAATTGCCGAGCATTTGGACAAGATTTGGGTGTATGGCCACTACTGAATATTTCAAATTCCGTCTTGAAGATTCACTTTTTTCAATACTGGATACCCCAGTGGCTTTGTAATGGGAAAACATCTAAAACGATGCCTTCTGTTATGACATAAAGCACGTACCTAACTAAAACTAAAGGAAAAGATATGAAATTTGTTTACCCAATAGCATAGAACGCAAATGGATTCACACACCAGAGCCAGTTTAATTTAACTCCCAAGGAATAATCATACATTCGTGATTAAAACAAGAGTCGTTGAAATGAAAACAGGAATAACTGTATAAAATTCGTAACATGAAACAGCACATTATACCTTTATGTTTCAGGCTAAGTCCGCTGGCAACAACGTACGGGTACACAAATCACCTGGCCGTAGTAGCCAAACTAACGTTTGTTGAAGATGGCGGCTCGTGTGCAGTCTTGCACCAAACAAGAAATGCGATGTCATCCGACAGTTCAATGCAGGTGCTAAACTGATGGAAATCTATACGAAAATGTTTGCCAGATATGGCACGCCATGTATCAGTAAAACGCAAGTCTACAAGTGGATACAGAAATATAAGAATGAGGTACAAATGGTTGAAGAAATGCACGCCCAGCAACTGTCGCGGATACACACTAACCTGAAGATTCTTGTAAGGCCTCTTGCTGTCAATAATTGCCTTCCTTCGTACGTTTTTGCAGAGATTTTGCCTGATGATAATCCTAACTGCTGAAATATGTAGCAATGTTATGTATAAATTGGACGTTTTTACACCAAGTCATTTGCTGAATTTGACTGCAGTTATGGTACCTGTAGATTTCGGACAGCCCAAAGGGATGTATCTGCCTAAGGTCAATATAAGTTTTCGTATTTTACTTTCTACAGTCTATATGCAATTAGGGGCCGCAGTAAATGAGATATATGGAAAGAAATTAAAGTCTTTAAAGCCCCTTACGTAATATGTTAAAGCTTAAAAATTAAACCGAAATATGAAGGGAACCGTTACAAAAACTCTCGAGTGCATTGCACAATTTCAAAGCTTCTATTTATGTATTTATCACCGGTTATTTTGGATCCGGCAAAAAAACATGAAAAGAACTATGGTTCTAAGATCGAATTACGTTAAAGTAATGGGCGGACACGTAAGGAACTATAAACCACGCGTAATTTTCTTGTGTAGTTAAAGTGTGCTTATCCTGCGGGAATGTCATCACAAGGAAACTAGGCCTACGGGTAAAGTTTATCTTACAAAAACTGTTTTTCTGAACCTTACAAGGCCACCTTTACAGCACAAGCAGGTGAGGTGATACCATATCTAACCCGCTAACACTTTGTGTTGTGTGTCCTCAGGCTACATGATCGATGGAGGGAATTATCTGAAGAATGCCAAAGTAATACGTGTCTAATCTTCGGTGTCGCATTTTATAGGAGGGGAAGGGAAAGAAAATTGAGGTTATTAATGCAGAAGCACACAATTCTCCTCGGAATCTATATACAGAGCGACTTTAAATGTTTCATTATTTCCTAGAGTGGCGATGCTACTTAAGTATTCCACAGCATGGTAATGGCATACTTACCAGAATGCTACACTGTCAATACCCTCTCAGACAACGCCACTTGCCGTGCAAAGAAGAAAGCGTTAGTTAAGTGAAATAAGCAAATTTTAACAGAAGATTGGAAGTGGAAATATTAATGCTACCTCACGACATTTCAGTGCTGTATTAAACACAGATTTTGCTACGTAACCAGATTTTAAGCCTACAGGCAGAATGGTAACATAAAGCGTAAGGAAAGGGGATGAGAATCTTCATGTTAGAAAACTATAACGAATATTTCGAAAATATGTTGTTGAGAACAATCGTACACATGATTTATATCTTCCACACGTTTTACGTCAGTGGTGTGGTTTCTTAAATAATTATAAAATTAGCCAATTGGCACTAAATAAGTATTTCACTATGTTTCAATAATAAACCAACAATGAACCATTAAACACGACTACATGTAAAAACTACGATGTTCGTATTAAGACAATAATTTCTCCTGTATTGAGACAGTGGGTCAGCAAAATGATTTGTATTGCGTTGTGCCACACGTATCGTTTCTGCTAATAAAAAATGTCTTTTTTAATTTTTCTTTTTAGATGGATCAAGAACGAAAATTAACCGACAAAGCTGGTCCCTTGACTCTGTGACTAAGGCAGTTGAGGCTATTGTCAGTGGTTGTGTGGGGTATTTAAAGGCGACTAAGGAATTTGGGTCCCTCAAAAAACACTGGAGCACTATGTAAAGGGGAAAAATTCAACTCTGCTAACATAATAGCAAACAGGTAGGCAGATGTCAATGTGTATTCATTCCTGAGCAAGAAGCAGAATTAGTTATATTAAAATCATCTAAAAAGAGCTTTTTGCTTTCACTAAAAAAGAATATGACTTTGGTTTATGAGCTTTTCAGAAAAATGACTGTTGTAACTTTTCCGAAAGAAAAGATTAGAAGGCAGGACTTTATGGGCTTCGCGGATATTTAAGGAGACTTCCAGGTATACCTTTCATAAAGATAAAGACAATATCCGCAGACTTTGCGTTCAGCTTCAATGAACATGCTCTTTCAAAAAATGTTTATATCTTGGCAAAAGTGACTGATGAGCATCCCGTGACGTCAGATAAAATATTCAGTGTAGAAGAAACCAAAATAACAGTTAACACGAAGGTTCAGTCCTGAATTCTTGCACTGAAATTTCGAAGATAATGTGGTGTTCTTTAGTTCTGCAGAAAAGTGAAAGCCGTAAAAGCCGAAAGTTTATTTACCTCAGGGCCTTCCAAGCCTCATATGCTTATTTTTCCCAGAAAAAGAATGCAGTAGAAATTTAAATTGAATCTACCATTTGGTACATGAGCTTAACATTGTGAGACGCGATGGATTACGAAGCTCTTATTCCATACTTCGTTCCATAACTTCGTAGAATTTTCAGGAGCTAGGAAAGATGCACCAGCGCTTCTACTTTTGGAAGGACATGGGTCCCACATGAAGGGTTTATAGCTCATTGCGAGAGAAAATGGCTTGGAATTGTATTGTTTCCAACCACAGTGCACACACAGGCTTCATCATCTAGATGCTTTCTTCATGAAGCCTTTAAGTTGTATGATGATGAAGAAATACGATGAATGCTCAGGGTACCTCAGGAAACGTGGTCACTCTTTTCGGATTTCTATTTTGTGTTGAGAGTCTTATCTTAATACAGCTAACATGCTCACGTCAACAATCAATATTTTTCTACTAAGTGGAATTTGCCTGCTAAAGAAGAATATTTTCGCATAGGTAGACTTCCTTCCTGCGGCTACGACGGATATTGCATTCACTCAGAAATCTCGTAACGCACCTTGTGAGGAGACTAAAACCAGCGCAATGTCAGAGCGTACCTAGGTTTGTTGCTTTAGAAGCTTTGAATCTTCCACATCAAATATTCCTCATCAAAGTCCCACAGACACCCTTCCAAGACTAAAACTTGGCCGCATGAAGAAAACAGTGTCACGTTAAGAAGTATTACAACAATCCACACTTCCTCGCCTAACAATATGAATTGTCGCTGCAGAAGAATGAGTGAAAGCCAAGAAGAGGAAAAAAATCTTCCTTTTTCGAAGAAAACAGCAACTGAGGGTGGAAGAATACAAAAAAAGAGATCTTCCAAATATTTCAACGATACTAGCGAGGTTTCTTCTTCTTCTTCTTCTTCTTCTTCTTCTTATTATTATTATTATTATTATTATTATTATTATCATCATCATCATCATCATCATCATCATCTCCTTTATGCAGGATATTTATACTCATATTCCTGAGACAAACTATGTCTCTAGGGTATACAGTGTTGCAGCTATTCTGTTGTTACTATTCATGGTGCTCATATCGTTAGTTTCACTGTTGAATCTATTGTACTTTTACATTAGTACTTTCCGAAGTATGTGTGCAGTGCCCAACATGGCTGTTTTCTGTAGTTCCTTGACTTCATGATTTCCTGGTATGATGCTCATGTATTTTCTGAATGACTTTGAAATAGTCCCAGTAGCCCCTATTATTACTGGTATCATCTTTATTTTTACATTCCACATGCGCTGTATTTCTATTGTAAGGTCTTTATATTTAAGAATCTTCTCTGCTTCCTTTTTAATCATATTTCTGTCTCCTGAGATTGCGACGTCTATTAACATACATGTTCCCTTTTCATTAACACGAATTATAATATCTGATTTGTTGTTGGAGATAGTTCTGTCAGTTTGTACTTGTTGATTCCACTATATGGTTACCTTGCCCCCTTGACTTGTTTCTATTGATTTTGGCACATGTTCATACCAGTGTTTTTGTCCAATTATACCCCTGCTTCCTTGCATATGTTGAAGTGTAGTTATGCACACACTCTATCATGTCTTTTTATGTACTGTTCTTTTGCCAGTATTGGCCATGTTAATATTATGTGGTCTATTGTCTCGTCAAATTGTTGGCAAAGTCTGCACTTGCTATCTGTCTCTGTGTTCAATATTTTTGTCGCATAATATTTTGTTTGTAGCGCCTGATCTTGTGCTGCCACTATTTCACTTTCAGTTTCTACTTTTAGGTCTCCCTTCGATAGCCAAAGGAACGTGTCTTCTTCACTAATAAGCTATCTATATTTCTAATGTACTGCCCATGCAATAATTTGTTTTTCCTTTTTTCTTTATGAACTCTCCCAATCTTGCCCTTGTGTGTTGTATTCCATCCTGTTTTGCGTCACTCTTCTCATTTGGTTGACTTAATTCTTCTGTGGTTTTTGCTGCTGTCTTAATTATTGAGTTCATGTTTGGTTGAGTGCTTTCGTGACTTTTAATAATGTTTACAAACTGGTCCTTTTTATAATTTCTGTTAAGGTATTCTGCAATATTAATTATTTCTACTCTATATGCCGCTTCGATTTGTACCAATCCTCTCCCTCCTTCTTTCCTCTTTACATATAACCTGTCTATGTCAGCTTTTGGGTGGTGCATTTTATACATTGTTAGCATCTTTCTAATTTTCCTGTCAGTCTTTTTTATTTCCTCAGTTCTCCAGTAAATTATACCAAAACAGTATCTCAATACTGGGACATCCAGTGCTCGAATTGCTGTAATTGTATTCCTGGCTTTCAGTTCAGATATCATTCTTAATCTCCTGCTGTGTTCCTGTTTCAATTTTCTTTCATTTGTTGATGGTGTGTACCTTCACTTTCCTCAATACCGAGGTACTTTTACGTTTTTCCCTGTTCTAGCTCTTGTATTTCTCTGCTGATGTCGATAACAAAATTTTGCGAGTGAACTAGTTTGCCTCTTTTAAATGCAATTTTGGCACATTTTTCAAATCTAAATTCCATATGGATATCATCACTGGGGTTTTAACTGTTTATATCTGTTCTTGGAGCTCTTCTTGTGATTTAGCAATCAACTTCAAATAATCCGTGTAAAGTAGGTGTGATATTTTTCCTTTGTTGTGTGTTCTTCGTATCCTGTGTTCAACCTATTCAGTTTTTCAGTGAGAGGGATCAAGCAAATGCAAAATAGCAGTGGTGACGGTGAGTCTCCTTGAAACACTCCACATTGTATTTTTGTCTTCTGTTTCTATTAGTTTATTTTCTGTGTGTAGGCGCATGTGTGTTCTCCAGTAGATCATGACCTTCTTGGTAAATGATATAACTTTATAATTGGTCCCAATTAGCTCTAGGGATTTGATTATCCAACTGTGTGATACCCTGTCGAAAGCTTTCTGATAATCAATCCATGCCATACACACATTTTTTCTTGCGTTTACATTCTTGTAGTATTGCTTTTGAAATCAGCAGTTGATCTTTGCGTCTTTTGATCCGCTGCAGCACCCTTTCTGCTCTTTTAGCATCAAATTTTTATCATCCGTATATTTTTCCATACGTCTACTTATAATATATGTCATGAGTTTGTATATTGTAGGCAAACAGGTCACAGGTCTGTAATTCTTTGGATTTTCAGTATTCTCGTTTTTTGGAATAAGAAATGTTACTCCTGTCGTTAACCACTCCGGTATTTGATCTTCTTCAAACGGTTTGTTAAAAAGTGCAGCTATATACTTGTGTGTTGCTGTAAGTTGCTTAAGACAAAAATTTGCTATTTGGTCTCTTCCAGGAACTTTCCAGTTTAACGTTGTTCTTAGTGCCTCTGCAACTTCTTTTTCATATACTGGGTTCCATTCCATGCTTGGATTTTGTTGGTACTGGCTTTTAATTCAGTGCGCCTCTCCATTATGTTGAACTCCTTTCCCATATATTTCCCTCCAGTAGTTCTCCACGTCCTCTTTGTCTGGTGCGTTTTTCACATTCGAAATATGTCTGCTTGAGACAGTTATAAAATTTCTTGCAGTCTGTCCTAAACAGCTTATTTTGGTAAGACTGGTTTTGTCTTTTCTTGTTTCCAGATAATCGTTGCGTCTTTGCTGAAACCTTTTGTTTAACCTCTTCAATCGCTTGATCCAAATTTTCTTTCTTCTCTGTGTTATATTTCTTAAGTAATCTGCGCCTTTCTCTTATCTCTTTTTATTTCCATCAAAGCCGATAGTTCCTTTCTGATATCATTTATGCTGTCTTTTATTATTATTATTATTATTATTATTATTATAATATACAGTCCCTTTACTGTAAAGACTAGTATTCAAAATTCACCAAAGATTTCACATACTTTTCAGGCGGGGCTGTCGGCAGCGGTGACTATGAACCTGTCCACACTTGTCCTCCGTATGTGTCTCCAGTTTTTAAGTCATAGCCTGAATTTTTTATTCTTACTTTTTATTAATTGGATTTATATTACAAAATAATACTGCAAAACGCTTTACGTGTATATTTAATTTTTAACAATATTCTTCCCTATATTCCATTTTACACCCTGTGTAGTTCGAAATGGTCTTATGCTTATCTGCACTAAACTTATGATATATTCAAACTTTTTTCCTTTTCCGCCTGCGATTAATATAATGTCAACTTAAATTATCATAATAAATATACGAAGTGAAGTGTAAATGATATGTGTTTCCTACAACATCCTGAGACTTGGTCAAATATTAAACTTACAGTTTGTTTCCCATGTTCCCTTATATTCCACATGGACTTACAAATTAAATTTACTCATTATGTTTCATGTCGAAATGTATGCAGCATAAAATTAAAAAAAAATCTTTACTTGTTATCTATAGAAAATTATTTATTCCAAACATTTCTTTAAGCATTAAATGTTTTAATTTATTCTTTTATGGTGCGTGCATGCTCGCAAGAGGTTCCATGTTATCAAATTAATTGAAACTATTAAAAGATATCTCTTTCACCTTAAATTTATCCCTTTTTATGTTACTCCGTTTTCATTCGCCAATTGCCTTGATCCGCTTGTTACTCGGGACGACAGTGGTACCGAAAAATCTTCTTATCTCCAGAACCTGCAATACTGCTTTATGGGATGCCATCTCATCCAATTTTCTCCTACGCAGAAACGGATCCTACTTGGATGATGCTGATGTGTGCGTGCACCAGTAGTCTACTGTGTTTTCCTAGCAGACATGAATACAAATCAAATATGAGGCACGATTCAATATTCCTGTGGCATGTGTTACCAAAATATTATCAAATAAAGAAAAAGGCTTAAACCCAAAAGTTTAAAACTATACATACAACAAGGAACGTATGAGCTACAGTAAAACGTCTACAATATGTTATGTACTGAATTATTTGTGTCGTATTATTATGGAGGTCCTCAGGTTTGTTTGAGATCAGGAACTTCTTGCGTATGCTTCCACGTATTTTGTAATCTATCCTAAAGACTCAAACAAGAAGTCCCTCCGAAACGGTAGTAATAACCTACCAAATTACATCACTTCACATTTCGAAAGGCCATAATCACTTAAGACGATGTGTCCGCTGGAAAGTTTGTGCAACTTCAAATAATACGTAAATTTGCAATTAACCGTTTCTGCTCTGCAGCAACCAGGTAAAAAAAAAATAATAACACCACGAGAAGGGCTACGGGAACTTAACGGTAAATTACCTGCTTAAAAATGTCCAAACATCTACTGAATTCAAAGCATTTATTACCATAGTTGAGTAAAGAGAGACCAACTTGATGCCACTTGCTTTATTATTTCTTTATTTAATGTACAACATGTTTCGGATGTTAATACATCCATTCTCAGGAGCTTGCGACTTATTTGTTGAGTTATCTCATGAGTTGTACCGCTCTGGTTCGAAGTGTGTTGGTGTTATATTGTGGTTTGGTTGTGGTGGTGTGGTATCCGTATGCAGGCTGAAGCACTACTGTTATCTTAAGAGTTTCCTAAGAAAATGTAAAAAATTCTCATTTTCCATATGCGTGCTACATGTACATCACGTCTTAGCCCATTGAAGGTTATCACCAAACCAATGATAGGCGATGAGTAAGCCTGTAAATTACTGAGTTCACGAAGCAGTTTTCCTTAGTCCTCTTAGGTAAAAGATATAGGTCACTCCATAATACCTATGCAGGCACAGGGTGGAGGAGAAGATGTAGCTCCAACACATTCGCAATCTTGGCGCTGGAAGGGGGTTGATGGTCAGTACCGT
>Ga0123355_10022668_pt1 | contig 10070 bp, 7 predicted proteins | sample TergutEmb28metaG_3_FD_89872 | JGI IMG/M metagenome (GOLD analysis project Ga0123355, IMG submission 89872) | Embiratermes neotenicus P1 segment gut microbial communities from Petit-Saut dam, French Guiana - Emb289 P1 | ecosystem: Host-associated > Arthropoda: Insects > Digestive system > Gut ...
AAAAAAAAAAAAAAAACTCTTCACTCCGGATATAGAACGTCCCTGCAGAAAGAGGTCCAGACCACTGCTACAGTTTGTTCATGGCTAACTATACACAGCAGAGCTTCACCGTGAAGCGAACAATTACCCAGGTAGAAAAGAATCGTCCCACATTTCACCCGGTTTGAAAAATCCCATCTCTATCTTCAGCCAATTAAATCCTATTCAGTAATTCCCCATCTCATTTCTTGAAGAACCATTTTAATATTAGCCTCCCATCAACACCTTGATCTTTCAAGTTGTCTCTTTCCATCAGGGTTTTCCTACAAAACCTTTGCATCCAATACCCTTCCCTCCCATTCGTGCTACATCTCTGTCCATCTCAAGCCACTCATATTTGATATGATATATTTGTTAACTGCAATTGTGTTGACACCCGGTGGCAGCAGTACAGTACACATTTACACACAAACAATACATAGAACAACACAGTTAACAACTTTGGTTGGAAGGCTTTGTGGGATTCGAACCCAGAGTGGTCAAACTAAGATTAACGATGAACTGAGTAAAAATTATCGCCTAATTGGGAAGAATGCGGGCCGTGCCCCGTCTTTGCGAGTTATACCCTAGCATTTGCCTTACAAATGAGGGAAAAGCACGGAAAAACCTCAGTCAGGGTAGCCGAAGAGTGCCGGTTGGCACGATTGTGCCAGTGGGTGCTGCACTCTCAAGATCTTTAACTCGTATTCTTGGATTATTTTGTAGCACCACGACGTACTTGAAGTGCGCTTTCACAGGACACAGTATTACTACTTTACCCTTAAATATTTCTACTGTGGCCATTCGCTGTTTTTGATGGTATGTGTTAAACATAACACAGAGTCACTACGAGATGTAATGGATGACTCCCCTGCATTCCTCTTTAAAATCTGTTGCCTTAAAAGTTACAATGGAAGGCGGAAATGAACAGACATGCTATGTAGCCCCATAACGAACGGTGGTCACTATATGTGTGCCAGCCATTCTAACATTCAATTAAACTTGCATTTTGTGCACAGAATGCAATTAGGTCTATTAGAAGTGTACGAATCTTAGACTAAATTACTAATAGCTCTGTAAACTACATCAAACTGTTGATATTTGTAATGAGGATGAAGTGTTTTCTTTGAGGTAGAAATTGGATTTTTAAATGTTATTTAGATGATTTCCGACTTTAAAGTTGTAATGTTATGCACAACGTTACCGCATATTTTTTTCAGGAAATAAACCCAAATAAAAGACAGAAGATTTTTGAATGAACTGCTTATTTGGTTGCAGACCTACAGGTTCATATTAGTCTCAGAACTCAACTGATAAAGCCAATATCCATCAACACAGTCGATATAAGCTTGCTGATAAGGATGCGGCTAGAATGGTGGCATAAGGAAAAACAGGAGCTATGGATACTGAGGACAGAAGCCTGGGGTCAGTCGTGAATTTCCTTACATTTTGTCAATAAAACGAAATCCCTGGTGGCAGAACCAGAAGGCTCGACAGTAATGATAACAAGACGGATGCTGAATCGATTCCACCTAGTCCCCAGTGACACAATCTCTTTCCCAGAAACCTCTTTCATTGTTTCTTTTCTACTTCCTTTCCTGTCTTTTAAATATCTTCTACTCCACGAAGTTTACCTATAAAAATTCTTTAAGATTTCCTTGTTTCCCCATGGCCAATCCTTTCTATGCAATCTATGGCTCAGTACTGTAAAAATCAGACGATCTGTACCAACAAAGACGTACATTTTACATGATGTGTATATTGAATACGTAAAAATCTTGAGCACAATTTTCCCTGATTATGGAGGTAGCAGTTTTCTCCAAAATGTTGGTAGCTATTCAACAATTATAGCTCTAACGATAAACTACATTCTGTGAGTCTAAAATATTTTTTGAAAGAAATTTTCTTGCTACAGAAAGCTGAAGATTTGCTTCCCAATCTAACATTCCCATAAAACACCATGGGAAAGAATACACTCAGTTTATTACAGGCTTAAACAAGACAGGCAATGAAAGCATAACGCAACATTGAGGAGCTTCGTGTAACCATTGTTATAGTGGAAAAGCAATAAGTATTACACATTCTGATTGTATGTTTGTAACCTTAGGTATCCATCATGCAATGAGCATGCGCCATATTGTCACATGTGGCCTACTCAGCTGTACAGTATTTTTCCACATTATATCATAAACGGAAAAATTTTCGAAAAAAAAAGTTATTGAAAATGAAATCTGTTTTGATTTTCTCTACACAATTTGTCTGAAACACTTCTCATTCTAAGAAGAACTGAGTAAGATATGGTCAAAAACGTACATTGGTATCCACGTCCAGTGTCCGTTATTCTTGTCAGATTTTAATGAAACTTGTGTTTTCTCGACAGATGTTCGAAGGATATTCAAATATCAAACTTAATAATAATAATAATCCGTCCGGTGGGAGCCGAGTTGTTCCAAGCCGACAGACGGACAGACATGACGAAGCTAATAGTAGCTTTTCGCAATATTGCGAACGTGTCTTAAAACCCACGTGAAAGTAATCTGATCCTGGAATTATAATAAGTAAATAATCCAAGCCCAGTTTTGCATATTATCTTATGCAATGTGGTGGAAGAAAGATGCCATTAACACTAACGTTACAGGAATCCAGGTTTTGCAGTGTTGAGAGCGACTAGAAATTATTACACCGTTGATATTGCTGCGACATATTAGGTAATAATATAATTCTCATTAGTTTCGGCGACTTGACCAACACAGTGTTTGTCACACGAAGTACTAGTGAAGTAAAACACCGGTTCCAAACTAGTAGCTCGCTGATTCTCCGCGGTGCTAACAGCATTGCCTTAAGACCATCTCTATGCTGCACTGACTGGTCGCGCTCCCTGGAATAAAGCGGTGAGAGACTACAACAAACAACCCACCTTCATTTAGTGCCGCGGCTAAAAATACACACAGTTTCACCTCCACTCTTCCATTTACGAATGCCTTATGTCTTAAAAACAGTGACAGTGAAGAATTGTCACAGTTATGTCGTTCGACGAAGATGACGACTTTACACAAATCAGCAGAACACCCTGACTCAGAATCTATCTGTTAAGAATCAGAAATATGCGATGATTTTGTTGTCCTTTTACAATTTAATGTACCAGCTCAAGCTAAACTGAGGACTATTTCCTTGGGCCACTGCGGAGAAAGATACGATCGTCACGCCATTCGTTGCAGACGGAGCTCGGAGAAACTGAACTCGATGAACTGCGGTTAGGGAAATAAAAGACGAACACTATATCCATTAACTTCATCATCAGCATATAAAAAGGTTTTATCAGTTTCAAATAAAGAAAAAAAACATGAATAATCGAATTTTATGGGCTCCCTTTCCTATTGTAATAGTAAAATAGAGCTCACATCTGTACATCAATCATGGACTGCTATAAAGAGAGGAGCAGCCTCGTGATTGGCAACACAATAATAAAAGCCTTCCGAAAGGCTTTATTCGTTGAGAGATGTTCTACCGTCCTCATTCCGTGTATATTTTTGGACTGTAGATAAATACAATCTCGTTGCAGTGAAAGTTTAATGAATTCCTGAAATATAAGCTATAAATTTTTCAAGTTTTGTAAGGGGGAAGGGGCCAATATAACGCCAGCGGAATTTACTGTTTATAGGTTAAACTGGAGAGTTCATATGTAACAGCAATCGCCGTGCTCGCCGTGCGAGTTTCTATTGAAGACCACACACACTTAGTACAGTCGCAGATTATATTTCTATCCCACCGTCAATGATAACATCTACCAAATATCTAACTTCAACTTTATGACGTTACGGTCTTTAAATTTTAAAACAAATTTTATTTAAACATAAAATAGTTCAAATACTGGATGTTATATGGCATTGTTCTTACACAGGATAGTCTACATGTTCAAGCAATGACCTCTTTATATATATATATATATATATATATATATATATAACGTTAAGATATAGGCGTGTTGGAGACGGAAACATTTTGTTTTATAGTTCTGCAGTCTTTATAACTACATAGTACCAAAGAAACGCACACGTATTTATAAATAATCCCAAATAAAAGTGAACCCATAATTTTCGTATATCTATAGCATCTCCGGGAGATATGCCACACTATTCTGAAAATTTGTTTTTTATTTTTTATTTTTGCATTAGACTTGAAAGAAATAGAATTGTGGTCAGATTAACCTGCTGTGTACGTAGTATATACGTACAGAAGAAACATGAGAAAATAAATAAAACAATACCTAAAATTCGTATTTTTTCAATTAACAGTCTTTTTGTGGCGTCTCTCGCCAAGGATTTGTGGCCATCTGCCACATATCTAGGAAAAGATGCCACCAACAAATAGCTAAAATAATGTTGTATTTTAATCCCAATACGTATACACAGGTGATAAATTGCTAAATAATGAAAGAAACAAAAGAAAATGTTATAGATTTTAGGCGAAATAGCACACTTCGTGTTTATACATACAAGCATAATTAAGAGTAAAGAATCATTTATTAAGGAAGAGTGTCTAAATAATATGTGCACTCAAAGGCGTCATTCAAAAATATTTGCATATTAATTTAACAGAACCAATGAGTTAAAGGAGAGGCTTTCCTAAATCAGTCAATAGAGGGAATCACAATTGCGCTAAATAACAAAGCCAATCGGTTAAAAACTGAAAAAGAAAAGTGAATAAAACCTGCAATTCCTGCTTCCAATAGACAGTTCTGCTGTCTTACAGCTTACCATCCCCAGTCAATGAATCTGTCAGCACACGATGAACAGCGTTCATGTACCCACGTCGCACAATTCAGATATAAAAATCCAGTCATCTTTCCTTGTTCCGTAACAGCTTTCCACACATTCAGCACACGAGTGAAAATAAACTTCGGGGTCACTTTGATCAAATTCATCCCTTTGTGCTTATAATAAATGAACGGTAACTTGTATTTACCGTCAAAGACAACAATTTATTGCAATCACCAATGCTGCATGTTCTGGTCCGTACGGCCATCTTCACGCAAAAATGCGTTTTTAACAACGGTTGCATGGACCGAAACATGCAGCATTATTAAGTACAATAAACTGTCGTCTTTGACGGTAAATACAGGGTAATTCATAAGTCCCTCCGGAGTTTCCGTACTCGGCTGCGCAACAACTAGGACAGACACAGCAGAAAGGAGCATATCAATAGGTAGAGAATCTCTCTTTGTGTGTGTGTGTGTGTGTGTGTACTAGGCGCCGTTGACATGCTCCCCTTCGGCGTGACCATCCCGGGTACTGTACCGCAGAGGTCGGATATCCCTGAGGGACTTATGAATTGCCCTGTAAATTCAACTTCGGGGTCACCGGCAGTATTCTATGGGGCAAGTCCTTCTTTTTTTTATTCATGGTTTACTTTTTGACACTTCCTTCCATTTCTTTTTTGGTTTTTTGTCTTCATTTTCTCCGTGTAAAATCACTCTGACAACGTTAAGACCTTGGTCCCATACTCCTTTTTCCATTTATTCACGGGAAAGTGGTGCAGCGGACTGAGTTCATTTAGCACTTTAGAAGGAGTACAGTGAAGTTCCGAGAGTTCATTGAGATGGGGTGCTTCTGAGATTGTTCACGAAATGTGCAGAGGTTGAAATTTAGTATAATTAAGTACGACGTGAAAACACTGAAGCAGCAGGTCAAGGTCTCAGCTAAATCACAAACCGAGAGTGAATAATCTGGCATCTCATTTCGATGTAAGGAAATATCCCTGCAGTTTTAAAAGCGCTCTAACTATTTGCTACATAAACAATCCTTTTCCCCAAAACACCAATAAAATTGTCAAGTTATAACCTTGGCAAATTTGTGTTGTGATAGGTGGTGAAGTGTTTATTACACTATTGCTTTAAAAATGTTTTCAATAGGCTAACAATTCCCCTTTCAAGCGGATGCAACGTTGCTATAACGTGACTTCATAAAATCAACTATATTACGTCCTAACCTTTTGCTACCTGAGGTAATTCTGTGCGAATCGCGTCATTCTAAAATTAAGAGATTGGTTCCAAGAAATCTGCAAGTAGTTTTCGAAATATGTGTGGTGGGTATGGGTACTTTAGTGCCAAGTCGCCATATTTCCATTTCCTATTTATCATTCTAATGGAATCCCATTGTAAATATCAGCTTATCTAAGATTAATATCAGCTTGCAATAACTGTCGTACGGCTTTCTTAACATTTTCCAAGGTCCATCGCTATTAAGGTGAAGCTCCAGGTTTTCGCACGTACGTTCTTGGCACAAATTTACAGGGTGAATAAACAAACCTGGTGTGTAAGACATCTTATTCTAAGCAATAAGAGAAAGTAAAAATAACATATCTCGTTTCAGATCCGTATAAACATGTGTTTTGCATGGCGTGGCAATTCTCTCTTCCTCAATTGTGCCATATGCACCAGATTTGCAGAAGCCGCACTCTGTTTCACGGCTTACAGACTCTCGTTATAGCCGAGACCTGCGATAAGGTTCTTCAATTGTAATCCAAAATAGCACAGGTTTCAAAAACACATTTAAGAATAGAAGTGACAAGAGAAATAATTATAATAATAATAATAATAATGAAATTACCAATACAGAAAGTGTGGCATTTCCCCGCTCTGTCAACTCTCCCAGAAATATTATATATGTATGTATGTACACACACACACACACACACACACACACACACACACACACATACACAAACCATCAGGAGTTTAAATTCTGTCGTCATTCTGTCTGCATGTATCGTGTCGTACTTAACGGTTATGGACACATATTACAAGTGTAAATGATTCTGAAAACCATAAAACTTAAGAAGCAACCGACAGGTACTCATGCATCCCACTTCACTGTGTCAGAATGACACTAAATAAAACGAATTCTGTGTGCAAAATGAAGAGCATTAACGTTAGAGTAAGTGTTATCAGTGTTCATTAAGGATTAACCGCCTCGGTCTGACGCGTCAGTTACTGGGGACGTGTACAAAATAAAATTTGGATTTCACCTTCATTTTTTGTGTAGTAACAGAAAATTATAATAATTTATGTTGGTTTGTAGGATGTATAAAATAAATTCAATTTTGACGTATTTTACTCCATAGGAGAACATTTTTCGCGTTGAAAAACATTAAGAAAAAGATAGCTTAGAAGACAGCATCTAAAATGCTGAAACCACCTGTTACATATATCTTCCACATCTCAGAGTTGCGGGTAATGGTGCAGTCATCCAATATTTTTTATCCTGAAGCAGAACATGCCGGCCGTATCTGCAGGCATTACAATATGAACCTCCCACACGTTCCACAGTCCATTAAAAAACGTGAAACTACTAACAGTTTCTAGTTTTCCCGCAAAAGTCTCCCTATATCAACATGTTACACGATGATTGCCTCAAATGTAAAGTCCCTGTACAGAAAATTGAAAGTGCTCAACTACGCGAGATACAAGGCTGTCGTTATGACACTGTGTCTTTGGGCGAAGGATCATGTTTCCCTAACTTTCAGAGTCAAAAAGTCCCAAGAATGAAACTTAATTAAACTGTTATTCTCTGACACCTTCAGGCAGGAAAGACCTTGTATACGAGACCACAGTCACGAAATGAATCAAGATATGTCCACCATTTATGTAATCCGAAAATTAGTTACTGTATTCACAAGTGCCTACCACTCGACTCTTCCATAAGCCAGATCAATCAACTTCAAAATCGCCACGGCAATCTGTAAATATTCATGCAATTACCTATGCCTAGAGTTCAGCTCTTTTTACGTACAAGTAAACCCGTTTTGGTAATTCAAGTTCAGTTTCAATTACGGTTGGTTTTGTATTAAAATTTGCTCACTTTTTCTGCCGATCACAATAAAATATCGCCTTAGACAACAGCATATTCCATTTTGTTTTTACGAACGTTCGCATTTCTAGGGATTCCCTTTCAAAATCCTTCCGTCTATATAACGTTTTTTTTATTGGGCGCTACAGCCCCCAGTGGGCCAGGGCCTCTTCATTCACGATGTTTCTAGATCACACACAACGACGAACAACAGTCGGTAGGACCCCTCTGGACGAGTGATTAGCTCGTCACAAAGACCTATACCTGACAACACACAACACTCACAACAGACAGCCATCAACGCCCCCGGTGGGATTCGAACCCATAATCTCAGCAGTGGAGCGCCCTTAGACCGCGCGACCACTGGGACCGGCTCCATATGTCTCTACGTGTATAAAAAATCGAGAAACACACAGAGTTCCTTCATGAAATTTAACATTGGTAAATTTGGTTAGAAGTCTTTGAGCCACTACTGCACGGAGCAGTGTCTATATGGTTGCATAGGTCTGCAGTATGCTTGGGCCTACGCATCACGCCACGCGACAAGCAGAAGGGCGTGTTTGTGCTAGTTCATATCTCGCTGAAAAGGTGGTTGTTTTGTTATATTAACGTGGTTTTTCGTTAAGATACGATCGTAAGCTTCATTCTTCACCCTCTTGACACACACTGCGATATGTCTCTGCCCCACAACAGATGGCGATCGAATGTTGCAGTACAAGGACAAACCGTACGAGTGCTTGTTGTGCAAAAAGTGGAAAGATATATTTATAACTCTCGAATTTGTCACTGTTGTACATGAAATAATCAAACGTTATTCAGTTTGTTTATTAATTATGTACCGGTACTTAGTTTTTTGGTGACCGTTAGCACTCATTTTCCTTCTAAGAATTTGCATTAAAAAAATTTAAAATGCTTCGTTTAGTTTTGCTATTCTACCCTCATGTAAGAACTCAATACACGCCGAAAGAATTTACATGAAATACGACATTGAAAGTTTTAACTAATATTAATTGTCATATTAAAACTTTTATTGAATTCTGATGAGTGTAACGTTCAAATTACATGCAGGCCTAAACACTATTTCTTGAGCATCTGGCGCCTAAATCACTAAATTCTTATGGGAACTTAATTTTTTGTCGAACACAAGATGCAAGAAAAAATAAATCACAATTTTATACAGATTGCGCGTTGTGTACACGGCTTACGGTTCTCCATTTCTCAACCTATTTCTGTGTTTTATGTTCTGTCACCACACACGTAACACAAGAACCAAAGTGAAGGACAAAAACGCTGTCTGTCTCTGTCCTCAGCCCGATGAACCCAATCCGCACACTCACACAACAGTGCTCTTTAACATCCATCATAATTTTATCACGTCGCCTATGATTGTGTTTCGTAACTGATCTCATCGCGTATACATTTTCATCTCTCCAACGCTTTCTATAAAATCCGCCAACGACATTTTCCTTGAGGTATTCATTTTCCTAAGTTCAGGAATTCAAACCACGAAAAAGAAACAAAGTTAAGGCTAATGAGTAATAGGTTTAAGGATTAACGTTGCTCAGTCTTATTGAGAAACTTTGTGAGCGTAAAACTCGCGTATTTTATACAGGAAACATAACCTTGCTGGTTGCAGGTAGTAAAATATAGAAAATACAGTGTTAGGTCACTCTTAATTTCAACCTAAATGGGTTTAAATGTCACAGTCCCAGTAAACATATACTCATTTTCTGTTTAAAAAAGTCACATTTTTCGCGCGGCGCGGGGGTGGGTGGGTGGGGGGGGGAGAAGGCAAGAGAATTTTCTCTGCTTCAAATCGTTCAGACAGACGCTGCGGCCGAAATCGCCTCTTACTTAATGGGTTGCGGGGGCCCGTTCACCTCGGTAAAGCGGTGGGGATCTGACACGTACTCACATACCACCATCAAGTTTCAGGTTTAAGAATGCGTGGTGGTGTATGTCCTCACGCCAATATGCTTTCATAGCGTATACAGGCACACTTAACTTTTACCATTTTCTAAATCTTACATGTAAATAAGACAAGTATAATCACTCACCGAATGCAACGGATGCGCAAACGTAAATCTGAAAAAAAAAAAAAAAAAAAAAAAAAAAATTTAAAAACCCCCAGGAAGAAAGTTAAAAAAAACAAAAAAAAAAAAAATTCAAAAAAAATATCTAATTAAAAACATTTCTAAAAAAATT
>Ga0123355_10022669_pt1 | contig 10070 bp, 6 predicted proteins | sample TergutEmb28metaG_3_FD_89872 | JGI IMG/M metagenome (GOLD analysis project Ga0123355, IMG submission 89872) | Embiratermes neotenicus P1 segment gut microbial communities from Petit-Saut dam, French Guiana - Emb289 P1 | ecosystem: Host-associated > Arthropoda: Insects > Digestive system > Gut ...
ATGGATGCGGGAATAAATAACGTTATTTATATGGAACTTTATTCGGGACCAAAAATGGCGAATGGTAGATGCGGGAAAACGATCGATACGGGAACGATAGATCGAGGTTCTACTGTATATTGTGATGGTCACAATAGTGTGTGGACTGTAGAGAACAAGCTACTGCCAGCATGTGCAAGTCACTCTAAAATTGTGAAAATGTACCAGTGACCAGGTGCGGGGTGCTACAGCCGTTAATGTTGTGCATTGCTACAAAGGTACACTGAGAAAACATGTCTTTCTTATATTTACAAGTGCCATGTCATTTCTCACAATTATTCACTTTCTAGCCCTTTCAAGAGATAAAATATGACTGAAAGTAAGAGAAAATTCCCCCCCCAAAAAGTAACTGGTAGGTCACATGGATAGTCTTACTAGATTCAACAAGTTCACGTGGGTCAACCAATCAATTCCAACCATCGACAATCAAAGGCAAAGCTACGAGGGGTGCCGATAAAGTCCTTAGGCCGACAAGGAAGGAAACAAGCCACAGCGATCAAACTTGGGATTTATTCAACATTCTCCCCACGAAGTTCAATATACTTCTTAGCCCCTTGCTCTACCTTTTGCAAGACACTCAAAAAAAATTCAGAAGGTTGTCCGTCCAACCAGGTCTCTGCGGCAGCAATGACCTCCGCATCGGAAGAAAAATGACGACGTTTCAATTGTTTTTTCAGTCCAGGGAACAAGTGGTAGTCCGACGGGGCCATTTCTGGAGAATAGGGTGGGTGATCAAGACACTGGAAGCCGAGATAGGCCAGTTTCTTCTAGGTTGCAAGCGCCCGGTGAGCCGGGGCATTGTTGTGCAAGAACAAGACCCACTTGGTAACCTTCTCGCGGCATTTTTCCTTCAAAATGTCCTTCAATTGCACCAGCAGAGATGAGTAATTCTCCACGCCGATAGTTTGGCCCTTTGGAAGATAATCAATGATGAGGATGCTGTTGTGTAGACGACACAAATTGATTTTTTTCTTTTTTAGCCTTCTTACATATACTGTATATTAGTCATACGCTTAATTTACTCATGCTTAGTTCGCACCTCTATTAAGACCAGGCATGGGAGGAATATAATTTCCTTCCATTTCTTCTTTGTTTATAACTGGACTCACTAAGTGTTTATCACATGAGCAGTGTGCATGGAGCAACACATGTAACAATAGCTGCTTTGTTTTGCAGCAGCAGTCTGCTGTGTATCTCCAACTGTGACCGAGGAGCAGCAAACAAAGCTGGACAGTCAGTGAGTGCGAACGGTAATGAAGAGTCCACTGGCGAGAATTGTCACCGACACATTTTAATTGTAAATGCAATTACTCCATACCCTTGCACAATAAAACTTAAATATATTCTACTTGGGGATTAGTGAGAGTGTGTGTGGCCTGCCTGACTCCTCATCTTAACCTGAGTTCCGAGCTCCGTCCCTCCTGGGAACATCATCTAAGATACGTTCCCCTTCAGGTCCACAATGGATACAACAATGCTGTCTTGATCCCAAAAAATTGAGGCGAGAACTTTTTCAGCAGATTTTTGCACACAAAATTTTTTGGGACGGGGTGAGCTGCTGTGCCGCCACTCCATTGATTCTTGCTTTGTCTCTGGGTTAGAGTGATATAACCAGGTTTCATCCATGGTCACCAATCGTGACAGGAAATCATTGGATCGTGGCGAAAAAATTTGAGAAGTTGTTCAGACAAATGGCACCATTAACATTTTTAATCCGCGTTCAGGCATTTAGGGACCCACTTCGTGGAGATCTTCCACATGTCCAAATCTTCATGAATGATGGACCCAACCCATTCACGGGAGATGCCCAATTGCTCAGCTATTGATTTAGCCAAAATCCGGCGGTCTTCCAGGATTAGCTCGCGAATTTGATTAATAATGTCCGGGGTGGGCACTGTTTTAGGTCATCCAGGACGAGGCCCATCACAGGTGGAAAAATCACCACATTTAAACTGGGCCACCCAGTTTTTGACGGTGGCATACGATGGTGCATGTTCCCCTAATGTTTCTGTCAAAATGGTTTGAATTTCCTTCGGTGCCTTGCCTCGCAGGGAAAAAAACTTGATGACAGCTCGTGTCCCCATCTTGTTGAAATAGCGCGCGTTGCCTGACAGCCTTTCAGTCTCTGGAACAAGAAAAGACTTGCAATTCGGCACATGAACAGACCCCTCTTCCAACGACACTATCGATTTCATCCTACGACATCGGGAAGTAGTTCGGGCTAAGGACTTACCAGCACCCCCTTGTAGAAGCAGGATGCAAGAGATTTGGATGGGGAAGAAGTGAAGAGCGAGGTTGCAGTTCAAGTGATGCCACTTACAGAATTGTAGAAACACTTGAATATTTCGTACCCAAAGCACGTAATTACTCTGTATATCACGTATAAATTGAAACTTATTTTAGGGGAGGGACTATGAACAAAGTTTGGTAAACATGAGTTACTGTTTGCCGAGTTGAATTCTCATGTAAATTGTATTAAACTACATAATGTGCAGTTAAGAGAATACAAAAGAAGGATTTTCTAATTACTCAATTATGTAAAAAAAACATAGCTCAAAACATATCAGGACTTTTATGTAACAGGTAAGTGGGAAATAAAAACACTGGTTAACTTAAATCCTAATTTTGGATACTGGCACTTCAAATTAGCAAGGTTTTACTGTAATTAGCTATTACTCTTTCTAGTGATTGACGCCATGGGAATGTTACAATTAAAAAATATTTTCTTGAGCTATATTTGTACCTGAGAGTGAACAGTGTGTTGACAGCTGCCACCACTACAGTGAGATCATTCCCCTTAACTTTACAGCCGTCACACAACTGCACACAAAACAAAAACCTGGTGGCATCAAAACAGTAGCAAAAGGAAAAAAAGAACACTACTTCCAGCAACTGTGACAGCTTGCAGTTTTCTGCCCTTGCCTTTGAAGACTTACCACACATTAGTAACACAGCTGTGGAGGAGTGGTATGCAGCAAACATACGTCCTGAACTATTGCTACTCTAACATAACAAGTATTTCTGAAGACAAGTAACTTACAGAAAGCCAACAGTTCAACAAAACATTCCGCAACCCATTTGATAGTCTGTGTGAAGGAAGGGCCAAAATCAGGCAACAAAACACACGGAAGAAGGAAGAAAAGCTAAAAGCGAAGACCTAGCAAAGTATATGAGCTCTTAAAAGACAAACATGATAAATGCTATTAAAAAATATGTGAAAGAAGATATCTATACAAAATGTGTTCTTCATCATAAATGTCAAAGATTTCTAATGTAAAAATTACTCACAAAAATTAATTCATGATAATTTCCTATGATATTATATTCATACAATTAACAAACAGGAAATTACATTTCATCAACATCTATATCATCATGTGGACATGGTATTTTAAGAGCTCACTTTTCCCAGCTACCTACACTTTGTGTAGTACTGTAAATTTTGCACCCCAATACAAACTGTTCTAAGAATGTTACAACATTTCTGTATATTTATGTAACTTCATACACACTGGGGCCAAAAATTACAACACATTCACACATGAGCAGTGTAAATTCCAAGGGTCTGTGCACAAGTCCTCCCTTTAAAAGCAATGCATATATTTTTAAAGTTATATTTAGGGGGGTGTTTAATTACAATCAAATACACACAATTATAAGTGATACATTTAAGATAGTGAGGAATATATAGCAACTATTTTCCATTTTTAAATACAGAAAGCATAAGTAAACAGAGGTACTGTTGCCATATTAAAGTAGAAAATAAGAATTACTTGTTTCTCCTAACAGTGCAAACAGTGAGAGAGAGAGGAAACCAAAACAGTTATAATGAAGGTTGTCTAAAACTCAGCCACAGTAAGTAACAGTAAGAGATAAGGAAAGCATGCATTATTCCTGCTCTCAAACATTGGCTCAGCTTTCTTCCTCTACGCACTTATCTTTAGGCTTATGAAATGTGTAACTTCTTTCCCGAAACACAACTGCTTGTAAGAGAATAAAACCAGCTCAAAACACAGAATGAATGACAACTTTTTGCTGTTTTTATGCAAACACAAGCAGTAAAAGGGGCTAAACATAGCTTATGTAACAATAATTTCCATTAGTGTGTAACTGCCATGTTTCCTGCTTTGCAATCATTTTTGAGAAGCAGGAAACACAGAACACTACAGATATTATTATTATTATAATGCTGAACAACACAAAGTTGCTCAAAAAACACAATTTAGAGGGACAGAATAATACATTTTGTGTCATGGTCAACTAGACATAATATAATCTAACCCTTTTTACAGTTTCATCCAGATAAAATTTGTTCCATTCAATGAACAGTTATGCAAAAGATGCGGGAGAAAAAATTAACATAAACTGACAATTATGGTAACTACTCATTGTATAATACTATTAACTAATATTATATTGGCCATACTTAGTTAATAATGCACCTTCACAGGAAGTTATAATGCAGGCATAGCCTCTATATGAGTAAATAGAAATCATTTGATTCTCCCTTTTAATCAGTAACAGTACAACATGGTAAGAAGTTTGTATTTTTTAGTAGTAACCTAATATTTAGCTACAGTTTCTAATCTAGTGCATCTGTATGCCATATATACTTCCTACACAGACTCTGTATGGATATATTTTCAAACTATCAGTTCTACTAGACGAGTGAAAAGGTTGACTGTAACTTAAATGAACGTAATACATAAAAATGAAATGTAAAATAATAATAATAATAATAATAATAATAATAATCTGTGACACACAGAAGAAAGATTACCTGTATCTTCATTATCATATAAATGGAATCATAACTGTTCATTTTAGAGCAGCAAAATCTGCTTCTGTATGCCTAACTACTAAGGCCACAGATTTTTTGTGTACAACTTCCAAGATAGGATGAGGAGGAGAAGAAGCTGCAGACTCTGGCATCAAAGATAGCCACAAGGTTGGTATGCGTCGCTTACACATCACAATGCAGCCAACAACATGAGTTCATACATACAGAAGTTTAAACCAAATAAATGTATACTTAACATACAAAACAAAAATTCTTATAGAAACAATAAGAAATGCACAATATACAATGTACGCCTCTTTACAATCAATAAATGATCATCACCAATATGTAAATCCACGATACTTTCAAATGAATGAATACTTGACAGCTCTGTTGGACAAATAAGGAAAATTATAAAGATACTGAACTGCCACAGACACTTCTAGAATTCAATGTACATAAAAATGTTTATGAAGAATTCTGGGTTATATCTACTATCAGGGAAGAGCAATACCAAATATAATATTAACACGTTTTATGGGCAATGTGGCCATACCAGGAGACACTGTCAGTTGTCATACAGATTTGACATATATATGCAACTGTTCGAAAACTTGTACTGTAGATTCTGCCCTATATCTTACTACAAGTGACCAATAAAATGACACTCTTATCTGTTTAAACTGCAAAGATGACAGTTAACCCTTCCTCTCTGTGTTATGGCTATTCACAGGTATGAAATAAGAGATGTGATGGTGAAATAAAGCCAGCCATTCTCATAATAAACTTGAAAACTGTTTTCCCACATTTACAAGAACTGTTACTTGGATATAACAAGAAAGTACAAAGAAAAGTCTCAGTACTTCATACATTTTAAATCTGAATCCCTTAATTTGAAGAAAAAGGGAAGGTCTAAATGCTGAGCCAAGAAAAGTTACTGCTTTCTGTTCCAACAACCAGACATTCTTAACCCTTTCGATGCTATAAACGAGAAATACTACGTAGAAACTCCACTTTCTTGTCCTTAAGAATATATTACTTAATGGCCAATTAATGGAAATATCTGCCATCTCCTTCAAAGACTACATGCTAATTACATACACCTTCTCAACAATGGACTATAACTTTTCATGACAATACAGAAAGAACAGAAGTAATTTAATTTTCCTCGAATAATTCAGCACAGAAAGGGCTAAATTATTGGTACTACAAAACCAAATTCACAACATACCAATTCAGAATCCACAGGTGGACAAAGATACCAGAGAATAACCACACAACACACTATAAACTTATGAGAATGTAAGACCAAGACAGAGTGAGAGAGAAAAAGAAAGAGATAGAGAGAGATATACAGACAAAGAGAAAAAGGAAACAGATGAAATACATTACTGATAACAACTGTGGTGTGGGGAAGGAATATCAAGGTATATATGGGGTTCCTAAACAAGACAGTAATTCCATCTGATGAATGATTCATGAAATTAAGAAGGCTTGCAATTGTCTTTGACAAATGTCATATACACATATTTGATATTCTTTAACTTTTATTATGAAAAAATTGTCAGAACAGGTTCTGAAGAGTTCTTCCTGTTTAAATAATCAGAATAAATGCATGCACAACTACACACCAGCACATCATTCAATGTAACTGTTATGCACATCTTTAAATGAACACTCTACAAACGTGAAAATCATAGCAATAAAGACCTGTTCTTAAGCACAGTTATAAATAACAGTTTCATCCACACAAGGTACTTCTTGATTTTTCAGATTTTAATATTCAATTTAAAAAAATAACAACACTGGACACATTAAGAAACTAAAAGTGGATGGTCGGCACCATTAGAAATACTTAAATTGACATGTGTAAGCTAAAAAATACTCCCTTTTTCCATTTAAATCTCTGATCAATAATTAAGTCAAGAACATTGCTCAGAAATTTAATTTCTTTAATACTGTAAAAACGCCCATGTTCATTATGCTCTAATGAATAGCTTGGGCGGTCTAAAATACACTTCATCATTTAAAGCAACATTACATCCACTTCTTCACAAATTCCCCCTTTAATGCAGAATCATAGCTCCAGAATAATCATCTCCACTTACAATAGCAATTCAAAATGCCACACAACTCTGAGTGACATAATGCATTGACAGTTCCAGCCAGTTCACTCAAGATGGCAAAACTATTCATTCTGAAAGAATTACAAATGCATTTTTGTCAATTACGAAGGCAAACACGCCACTCTTATTTTCAAAGTGACAACAGGTAACGCAACTTAAATCATCAAATGATTCATGATTGACAATCTTTAGGCTTGTATATGCATGTACAGTTGTAGTGAATTTCCTGTCAGATAATGCTCTCCTCCTCCCCTCCATTAAGATGTATCTCAAGGGCTGTCATCATTATGAAGTCTTTTCAGTCTGTCACTCTAATAACATTTTAAAATTTAGAGACAGCTGGTAACAAAATAATTTATGATTTTTGCATATAACATGTTTCATTAATGGTTTGAAGCTTGTAAGTTTTCATGAAGATTTCATGGAATAGATAACAATGAGGGGTACATTTTTAAGACAATCTTGTACTATAATACAAGACGACCTTATGTAAGGTCGCAGATCATGTGGAAGGGAGAAAAATGCACAGTACATACATAATAAAGAATGTTTATATTCCTCTCGTGAGTTAGAGACAGCTCAAGGATTTGGCATTTGTTTCCAGAAGAAAGGCACAGTATGCTGACTTGTAAATATTTCTGGATCCCATTTCTCTCTCTCTCTCAACTCTGTTCCTAAATTTATACTAAATCAACAAATGTACCTCTCCTGCCAACTACAAGAACCTTACTAGAACTTTACTAAATTACTTTCTAACGTTTTTTAAACAAGAAGATTCTGTGCTTGAATACTGTACTAAATTCTACTGAAGCAGAATCACTGTTATGAAACATAAATATGGTAGATTATAACAAATCCAAAATACACCATATTTACCGGGAATCCTCCTCAATTCAAACTGCTTTCTTTTTCATGGAATTTTAGTTCTACTTACAATATAAGAGTGTAAGAACGTGGAACTGTTTTGCTTTAGCCTACTAAATTTAAACTAAGTTTTTTTCACTATTAATCATAATATACATAATTATAATGCCTGACAAAAAAAAAATTGCAATGTCAAAGAATGTTCCATACATTCACACACTTCAACAGTTTGAAAATGAGAGCCCAAAACCTCATAGGAAACACTTATATAAAGTTAATAAAAAGTCTGATGATTCTACAGATATGGAAAGTGCAGTAGCATAAACGTTCATAGAGAAAACAGTTGGCGCTACTGCTTTTAAAAATAATCCCATAAAATTAAATGAAATACTACAAGATTACACAAAGATATGTTAAACAAAAACATTTTTAAGCTAAGCAACAGTCTATTATCCAATATCTAATACAAATGCTGATTATCACTATAATTTTAGAAGTTTTAGAACAATTAAGAATGGGATTCCTGGAAGAAACTTGAAAGAAACATCTTGTAAGTTAAATAGCCTGTGATGACAAAGTTACAAAATTGGACAGTTTTCTTTGTAAAAGATAGTGTAATTTCTACTACGTACATGTCACTAGTTTCACGTAAATCTTGTAGATGGTTTCTTTAATTCATACATACATTTTCATTACCAGTACAAAATAACAGGCCTCCAGATTTTCCAGTATACCCAAAATTTAAATTGCGTTTCTTTCAGCCCACAAAACTCTATAATCCCATTCTTAAAACTAATACACCTGACTAAGTACATTCACAGTGAGAAGTGTTGCTCTTTCAAATGGTTTTGTTTCCACTTGATTTCACACCCTGTGCTTTAGAACAAAACCTGTTCAATCATGATCAAACTGACATATGAGAAATTGTACAGCTGCAAGAATGTAGAATCAGAAGGCACCATAGTAGGATCTCAATCACCTAATGTAAAATTTGGCAAACTAGCCAAAACATCTAAACACTACATTCTTGATGGGTAAGAAACATACAAAATCAACATTACTCAATTACGAGGACAATTAATTAATTTTGCACAGTGGGAGATCTGGAAATGTAATTATCCCCTCATAAAGGCTATTTCTCTATACATTCTTAAAATCTGATCAGCAATAAAGTTCATTTCATCTTCAAGCTGAAGTTCAAAACAAATACTGAAGGCAGACAAAAGCCAAGTGTGTTTCATTTCCACTACCATCACGGCAATGGTTTAATTTAGAGAGATTCTGTGCAGTCCTTCACTGTGAATATACACTTTTACATCAGATAGTAGACTTCATTCGTTTAGATATGAATATAGTAGCAATATAATTATATTACAGTACTGCAAATATCAGACTGGTAGGACCCATACTATGCAGCAAGTTGGGTTATTTTGAAATGTTAAAAACTTTACTCATTGATCCCATTAACACAAGAGGCACAATTCCCTATATGAGACTCATGTATGGTATAACTTTCACATAACATGTTAGATATTTCACAATTTGCAATGGATGTCTGCCTGTTTTATATATTTTTCACCTTTTGTAAACAGATCTGAAGTTCTGGTACCACTTATTGAAGTGAAGTACACATATTTGGTCCATCATTCAGTTTTGTTGAAGTGTTTCAATCAGTATTACGAATGCCCTCTGTTATTTCACTTATCATATGCATTAGTTGTATGTATGTAGTTTTGTTTCATTTTTGATTGTAAATTTAATTCAATGGACTGTGTTTAAATGGTTCTGCCTTCTATGTATGAGGTCAATATCCCACTTCAAGACAAATACATAAAAATATTCACACAGTCATGCACGTTTTTACAGAGAAGTGATTTCACAATTTAATCCTCTTAAGTAATTCGTTTTGGTCCCAACAAAACTACAATTTATTCCATGTGACCGAAGTAAAATTTTGATGAAATGGAGACCACCCGTCATGTGTCTTCACACTTCATCCAAGAGTTTTTAATTAATATTTCATACAGACCCACATAAATAAAGTTTAACATAAAAATCTACAAGAACAAAACACTCAATCAGTCCCTACCAGTGCAATACTACGTTCCGGCCAACAACACATTCTGAAAGTTCACTGTGGGGAGGGAGGGAAGGGGGGGGGGGGGGGGGGCTTGGGGAGGGCCAATTTTCACAGGGGCGGGGGGGGGTTTTTCTCTTTTATTTCGGGTTTGAAAATTTTTTTTTCCCCCCCCTCTTTTTAA
>Ga0123355_10022670_pt1 | contig 10070 bp, 7 predicted proteins | sample TergutEmb28metaG_3_FD_89872 | JGI IMG/M metagenome (GOLD analysis project Ga0123355, IMG submission 89872) | Embiratermes neotenicus P1 segment gut microbial communities from Petit-Saut dam, French Guiana - Emb289 P1 | ecosystem: Host-associated > Arthropoda: Insects > Digestive system > Gut ...
TTACTAACATTTCTTGTGGCACAGTTGCAATTTCTTCGCGAATGGAAACTTTCAGATCGTCGACTGTACGAGGTTTTCGAACGTAGACTTTTGATATGAGGTAACCCCAAAGAAAGAAATCGCAGGCAGATATCAAAAACATGCGTTCTTTTTGAGCCACACTGTATAAATGATTTTAAGCACTTAGTGTTTTTGTTGTTTATATTGTTATTATTATGGATCATCAGTGAGAAATCCGTATAAAACTTCAGTCGGAAAGCCGGAAGACAAAAGAACACCCTTGAAACCTAGTTGGAGAATGAAGGATAACATTAAGATGTACAGTGTACTACAGAAAATTGCTATGTGGACTATAATAGGCCCTCTCTCCAGCAACGGGTTGTTTTTTGAAGAAAATTCGGCATCAGTTAAAGGCAAGGAGGACATTTGTGTAATTCTGGGTTCTCACAGAGGTGCTCCTCAAGATCCATACCCCTGAGATGTTACGCCGTGTCGAATGATAGTTACCGACGTTTCGAAAGCTCTAGTGACTTCGTCTTTAGGTCTAACTAAGGGCGGAGCGAAATTTTATAATATTTGCTCAGCAGGTGAGTGTATGTTCTACAGAAGACGCAAGTTTACTTAGATATAACTCCGTGTCGGCTAGTAAATACGTTTGTAAGGACCGTAATGCCTTTAGCTTCAGGGTCAGGTGGAGCAGGCCCTTTGGTACTGCCTGTCTCTGACGGAGAAGCCGTTCTGAACGTCAGTAACTTCTGAACAGTCGACAAGGCTAACATTCCACAACTCTTGAATCGTCAGTAACACAACTGCGACAGCATTACGACTTCTTGCACCATCTGGCCTTGAAGATGAAGTTAAAAATGACCATTTTCGAAACGTCACTATTTACCAGTCAACACGGCGTAACATTTCAGAAGATTTGAATTTTCGCTGTGTGAATTTTAAACACTTTTGTCCGCCCTTTTCTGGCTTATAATATAGTTGGTCGGTTGGTTTGTATATTGTTCGGTTGTTATGTTACTCAGGTATATTAGCTTTAAAAATGGCGACTGCGGCGAAAAAAATGGGCAGACATAATTCCTCTGAATATCTTAACACCGAAAGCAGACTCTACGTAACATCAGAGTATGTTTCAGGTTTCCGCATATTAAAATTCTGCATGAATTTCTCAAAGATTATGACATGATTCAGAACTACAACACTAAATGTTGTTAAGTTCACGGACATTAATTGCTGCAGAAATGACCTAAGCGTCATATATGCGTTTGTGTACAAATTGCAGACTGCGTAATATAACGAGAGCGCAAAGCAGTAATTGTAGCAAACGTATTTTCCAAATGAGTGCTTTGCCATTTTATTTATCTTCTTGGCCTTGAAGTTTTTTGTTTGGGTTTTTTTATGTCATGAATCCCGTAACGGCACAAGTAAAATTCATTTTTCGCTGTATTGTTATGCTAAATGACTCGCTTCAAAATTCACTGTATGTACTTTGTTGTATTATTCTCACGAATGCACATAAGCCGTTCAATCAAACTTTCTGCCACATTTACAGTACTTTTCCGAAGTGTGTTGTGTCCTACATAAAAAGTATACATTAACATGATAGTTATGAAGAAAACAATATAGCTACACTCTTCATGCAGAATGTTGCCACTATACGAATGCTGCATGACTTTACAATAGAAAATGCAATGACTACAGCGCAACAGTATGTGTACACAAATGACGACTTCTAGCGAGCACGGAGGAAACAAAACAGCAGGAGCGGTCAAGTTATTTCACAACATCTTTAGCTCTTTGTCTTCCCCAATTTCTCTGACCAGTGGAAGCTAAGAACGTTAAGTTATATAAAATATTTAACATTATTCGGAATGCGACGTCTGCGTGTTTAACGACGATGGTCTACAATGTTTATACCGCTTCTTCTTCGTGGTAAATCGCCTGTGAAAACAAAACACTACGTAACCGGAATATTTTCGGAATGTGTTGTCACATATGGTACAAGAAGAAAATTTCTTCTAAGAGTGAGAGAATTTTTATTTCACAAAACATGTTTGCATCTACCTCTTTCTTGATTTCGTTTCTGTTTCGTTTCGTTTAGTTCACTGTACACGGGCCACCCCAACAACTTTTTCTCAGAAGCTGACAGACGTCACCACATTTCCCCTCAAGAAACTGGTGATTTCTTATCGCTAATACGTCATCAATTACAGTTCAAGTATTACACTGACGCAAATCGAAGGCGCCACTTTACAAAAGTGACCGAATGATTGAACCAAAATGACAGTTATTCGAACGTCTTGGAGGGCCGAGTTCGACATGAGGCCAGTCTGCGTGGAATCTGCGGTGAGGGGATTATCGTACAAAATGCATACAGAAGAGTGTCACAGTATAGCTGTAAGCTTCACAGAAAATCGTGTTTTCTATTAAGGAAGAACTATCTAAGAAAGAATGTGTCATACGTGTGAGATATGTGAAATGCAGACAAAATTTTGGTCCGAAAATCAGAACGTAACAAACACCTTAGGGACTTAGCAGGGACTTTGCAGTAGCTAATAGACTTGCCGGTTCCATAGAGAACCACACTTCTTCACTAACTGAGCCTCTATTAGCTTAACAAGAAGAATGCGTTCCGTGGAAGTTGCCACAGACTACTGTGACACTGACATTATCGTCGTGTCGAACCAAATCAGAGGACATCCACCACACCATCATCCAAAATATGTAATATCAAGTAAAACAATTTGTATTTTTTGGATAAACAAACTTATACACCAAAAGTAGCAGTTTGATCTTTATTAATTCACGCGCTGGTCGTTTAACGCTGTTTAGTCGTGCCCTGTGACCTGGTGTATGTGTTTGACCCAATTAAATGAAGCGATGGCAAATAAATTTTGCTTCAGAGAGTCAACATCTTGCAGATGGTGGCATGTTTGTTTAATGGCTCTATATTTACACCGACCTAGAGAGAAAGACAGCTTTCAAAATGTGATGTTACTAGAAATGATACGAGACAGAGGGACAAAACTGGGTACGAACACGTGTCGGGAAGAAAACGTGACATCCGAAGTGGGTAACATTCACAGCAGCGTGACCGTGACATAAGAATCGGAAAACGAAACAGCCAAATTGTCCCACAGGGAAAAATGACTAGGCCTTGGGCAGCGGGTTTATTCCTGCGAAGCTAACGTCTGGTCAGATAATTCCTATTTTCTCTGGAACCCGAAGGGTCAAGCGTTTTCAAGAGGTCACCTCTGAATAATATTCTCAACCAGTTTAATCCAGTTCTCTTACACATACCCCAATTCCTTTAACACCCATTTCAATATCATCTTATCATTTACGCTTAATCTTCCGATGTGGCCTTTTGCTTTCATATCGTCTGACAAATATTTTGCATGCACTGCCCATCTTTCCCACAAGAGCTACATCTACTTTAGAATTACTTTACTTCACGATATGAAAGACAAAGAAATTTTAATTATCCGACTATAAAATTTGTACTAGAAAGATAAAGCAAAAAAAAAAAAATCGAACACTAAAACGCAAAAACTGCCAACCGTGCGCAGCACTCTTTCGCCAAAATCGGTTTCGTCTAGTGTGCTTTTAGTTGTAAGCCGTTCAAAATAATTAAATATATGGGGAACTATTTTGTAAAATACTGAATATATTAATTACACACTGATAAATTGGGGCGGCTGTTCATCCGCTGTGGAATACGAAAGCGTCAGCTACCCAACACATTATAACAGAATAAACAGGTATGGGTATTTAGTCAGTAACACAACAAGTTTTCTAATGATGTTTATTAGAGGATGATACCAACTACATGTTTCGGCCCAATCCGGCCATCATCAGGTTTTCATCCGAAAGAATATTAGTGCTTTATAGGATTTATGCGGTTATGTCACGATGGTGAGATCTCATCATACGTGGTATTTATTATTATTACTACTAAGAGACGTCGGCGAGAGGGGGGGGGTTTCTGTGATGTGGGTATGCCCTGGCTTGGGGTGCAAGGCTCGCGTGGATTCTATTTCTTACAATCGTAGCAGCTGTTCTGTGTAGGTCTCCAGTTCACTGCCCGTCCTTCATTGATGTCTATGGCTGGTGAGGCTTATAAGAGCTTAATATCAAAAATATATTCTGCACTATTTGGAAAGGGAAGGTCTAAGAGCGTCCGCATTCACGTAACCCTCTACAAGCAGTCTGCGCAAAGCGGTTTTGCTCAGTATGCCGTAATTACTCCCCCTAACCCCCATGTTGCAAAAGCGATCTCAGTACTGCGGAAATCAGATGCTTATGGAGTGACTGTGGAATTGTCTCAACTGAGCTCAAAAACCGAGAATGACACTGACAGTGATAAATTAGATAGAGAGAGGAAAGTTCAGCGACACTGACGATATGCGAAGTGCTGCACGTTCTTTAACTTGCCGACCCAAACTCCGCTTTACACGACAGTTATTCAGAACTGAATTTCTTACGTGACACAATGGTCTATATTTCCGTAGCCGCTGTTCGTACGTCATTAACGTATGTTAACAATGAAATAAGTAAATAATCTTAACGTACCTTATATATGCTTTATTAACAGCGTAGGTTATTGTGTCTACTGGAAGGCTGGCTGTGATTGTTGAAGAAGGTAAAATGAGGACTGGCTATTTCATGGAACTGTTCCAGTATTTACTCAACACATGTGATGCACGGTGTAACCATGATGGTGTGAAAAAAAACCTCAGGAACCAGTCTCGTGGTTGAGAATCGAACATGGTTTCTATTGAAAATGAAGCAGAAGCGTAATAATTTACATGCAACACTTGATTAAATAAGTATATGCATCCGATTAACTCCAGTCGGCTGACAATAGAGTCACTGAAGGTAAAAAGAATTAGGTGATTCGCAATTATTTTACTTCTCACGATTAGGTACACTTTGTAATTCATGTACAGATAAGCCACGATATACCTCCAGTAAATTTTTTCGGTCTGAAAAAAAAAATAATTATTTAACACAACGGTAGTGCGTCTGACTTGCACATGGCAGATACTGATTTGAATCCCAGCAGATTAATGCCTACAGTGGATGTTTTTGTGATATTCCTCAGGCAGTCTTTCAAAGTAATTGCAGTGCCTTAAAACAGGTGAAACCCCGCTTCTTAGATAACTGAAAGTAATCATATACAGTAAACACACAGTATGTTACTCGCAGCTACAAAACTTTAGCATCTGATACGGCATCATAAAACAAAATAATGCAGAAGAATTGTTTTGCAGTATAAAGGACAAATGTAAGAGGACATGGAAGATAAGGTAAATTTAAAGTTTTAGTTTCTGCTGGACATGTTTATTTTAGATTTTATCGTTTCATCTTTTCTGGGTTGTAATCTAGGTTCTCGTCTTTACGGAAATGGTGGTGTAAAAACGTAAGATTTGCACACAATTTAGTGGACTGCCTGAAGGTGACTGTGTGCAGCGAAACAAGTAGCAGAATGTACCAGGTGTGCTGACTTAACATATGTTTATGTGTACTGAGCATGAAAAGCTTACTTCTCCATGGAACAGAGTCTTTCTTAAGAAGCTATCCGATTCTCAGCTAGTCAAGAAATTCCCCGCATTTTATGGAACTCGCAGGTTCATTACCGCATTTACAAGTGCCCACCACCTGTCCCTATCCTGAGCCAGACCAATCCAGTCCATGGCTCCCCCCCGCCCCCCCGCACTTACCACTTCCTGAAGATCCACCATGAAAAGCTTACCCGCGAGAATACATGATACTGTCTGCAAGTTCTTCTTCAGCGCTTTCCGTTAATGTCTATTTCTGATCATAACCGAACGAAAAATTTTCAGCGTTTTAGGTAAAAATCTGCAGTTCTACGCCCATCTTGAAATCTGCCTATCATCTAAATGGCACAACAATTGTGACTTATAAGTTCGAAATGCCGACCGAAGGTTCCGGTATATGGTTCAGCTACAACATTGATTTAACTCCCCTGCCTCAACTCATGAAGCATGGTACAGATTTCTTCGAGGGACAGGATATTCGCTAGGCTGTTTAAGTTAGTCCCCGGTTTTGTGAAGTCCCAACTTTCATAAATTTGTTCTGAACTAAAAAAATGTAGTTCGGGCCCTTTCAACTCAGTTATTTAATGACCATTTTCATATTATATTCCCATCAAGTTCCACGTTTTCCAGGTGGTCTCTTTCCTTCAAATTTACATATCCCACGCGCCCTGTGTATCCTTATTATCTCATACTCCTTAATTTGACGCAATAATAATAATAATAATAATAATAATAATGACACCCCGTAACATGCCATAAGGGCTCAGAGAGAAAGTGGAGGTAAAGCTCCACTCACCCTCATCCTCAACCTCGGCGCTAGATTAGGGGTGGTTGGTCAACGACATGCCCCGGCCATTTGACCTAGGGACAGAAACCCTGTACCTAATTTACATAAGGCTCCGTGGACCCCAGTGTCGGGCTGGGTGTGTCTGGATAGGAGAAAATCTTTTGTCTCTGCCAGAATTCGAAACCTGGACCGTCCAGTCCGTAGTTAGTTGCTATACTGAATACGCTATTCGTACTTTCATGATGATGATGATGATTATGATGATAATAAAAACCTGATATATTGAGGACTGCACAACATGAACCTCCACGTTAGGGAAATGACCTGAAGAAGGGAATGCTAGTACCGACCTCTGATTGGATGATTACGAACTGCGAACTGTACTTATACATGAAGTCATAATTTTAATCCTGTACATGAAGTACGCCTACGTATTTACGTCCCGGACGTTCCATGGGAAGATTTATATTTATAGTACCGAGAAGTAGATAGAGGATTCATGATGCTGTAAATCCCCGCTGGGCCTGTTGCTTTATGCATTTCGTGCTGCTGTGTTTGAGCCGGCGTTCCTCTTGCAAGGGAAGGAAGAACCTCTTCACGAGAAACGGAAGAGATTAAAAAAATGGCGAATGGCAAACATCCAAACCACGCGAACAGCACTACGACAGAAGCTCATACTAAGTGCCAAATACATTTACAAAGACAGAATGTGGCCAGGCGTCAGAAGGCACCAGATCGGTATTTCAGGTTTCTGCTACTGTTCACACTGACTTCCTGGGTTTCGTTCTGAAGCTTCTTTTTCCAAATGGAAGCAGAAAAACTGTATGGATTTTTAAAAATTGATTACTTACTGTGCCAGTGACTTGGCTGGTCGGTCAGTAAGAACATTACACTTTACTGTCTCGCTACTTAAAACTTTTACAGTAACTGCTGTAACGTGATACACGGTTAGGAGTTCCGTGATGATGGGTATTGAAAGTCATACTTTCCTGGACATTTAACACCAATGACACCCATTTGAAAGGAAAATACTAAGAAGTTTATATGGCCCAATGCACGAGAAAGGGCGCTGGGATACGGAATAGCGAAATTTTTAATCTTAGTAATTAACCAACTTAATGCACAAATTCTTGTTTTATAATAAGTCTATTATATGCCACTACATGTTTCGAGCGTTATGTACTCATCATCAGGAGGTCAAAATTGTATTATACAGCACCTGGTATCATCACACCTGTAAGTGGCTGTCCTGGCCGTCCCGTGCACGGGACGGTCACCTACAGGTGTGATGATACCAGGTGCTGTATAATACAATTCTGATCTCCTGATGATGAGCACATAGTGCTCGAAACATGTAGAGGCGTATACTAAACTTATTATAAAACAAGAATTTGTGCATTAAGTTGGTTAATTATTAAGATTATACTGAGATGCAGGTCAGCAAAACATCAAAAGCGAAATTTATGTTCTTAAGAAAGACCTAAAATCGTGGATGATATGAAAATTAGAAAACTATGATGGGCGGGTCACATCATAAGAACGGAAGAAGGAAGGTTCCCGGAAAAGATTCTTAATGGAAAATTCCATAACACATTATCAGTAGCAAAACCAGGAACAAGATGGGCGGATGTCGTCCGGAGAAATACAATTCAGATCCTAGGAATACGAGGTTTGAGGAGAGGAGGCGCCTTTTGGGGGAGGCCAGGGCCCAGAAGGGGCTGTAGCGCCATACATGGCTGAATGGAAATTCATAATCTACGGTTATAATTGGATAACATTTTAATTTATATTTAAGGTGTGTTTCTTTGAATTCTAATCAATTTAGAAGGGCCATTTTTGTAGGTGTCTTCGGAGTTTCAAGCGTGGTTTCTTTCACTTCTCCTATCAACAGCTGACAGGATAAAAACAAGACGTTTAAAAACAAAGCGTTTAACATCTCAAGACAGCACCATGCCGCATTTGTGTAAAAGAGTATACGTGCACGTTCGTTATTACATTTTGTGAAATATGTGGATGGTTAGTACAGTATTTTACTAGCACTGAGAGCCCAGACGTAAATATGCGTATAGTTCCGCCTTCCCTGACGTAAAGAGAGTGGGTATTTTGCCACAGAATACACAAAAGAATGTGTTCATAGAGTTATTTATGCACGTATATACACTACGTATGAGAGACAGGTTTGCAAGGCTCACATTTATGTACCATTCCTTTCTTCATGCTTACGGTCAGACGTGTCTTGTGACACAATGTACAGAAAAGTGGCCTCGTACAGAAAGAAAAACATTACCTTAAGTCTTTGCTCTTCTGGGCTGTTACGTAGGTTAGTAGTGGTTACCGACGTTTCGTGACAAAGTATCTTGCCCGTCTTCAAGGACATAGCAGTCCAAGGAAAAGTTCTTAGACTGCTTGACCATTGCAGAAGGGCCGATATGTAGTTGCGAAAAGCCGCGTAACAACTCACAAAAATGAAGACCTCAAATATACCGCAGTGGAAACCTGCACGTATCTCCCATCAAGAGTAACGTTTGGTTCGTTTCTGTTTTTGTTATGTATTGTAGAACATCTTATGAAAACGAAATCTTTGGAAAATAAATCCTCTCTCTTTTCAAGACATTGTATTTACTTCCTCTGTAATTGGTTTCATGATTTAAATGTCTTTATTTCATGGTAGACCTATTGTTAATCAAGCTTCTGCCTAACTCACATATTCACTGTATAATTTCCTGACATTCCTCGGTCTCTGCACCTTTTTAGCCCTTTTCTAATATAAATATACATTTTATTTTCTTACAGGTGGGGATGTTACCGGCCTAGTCGTTCAGACCCCAGCCAGAAGGACCAGGATATTTCTCTTCTTCTGACGTCTGCCTCTCTGCCTGTTGGTCAAGGGATGGGCTAGCTGTAGCTAGGTTTATTCCAGCATAGCCTTTGATGTTTACAGAAATCAGTTTTGCCGGATTTTATAACAATTAAAGTGGAATAAAGTACAATGTGGCCCCCCCCCCCCAAAAAAAAGCAAAGGAGCGAAACAGACAAAACACATAAGGAAATGTGTCCATTTTGGCACAGTTTTTAAATAATTAACACAAGACTCAACTGAAAACAGATTCTTCACGGTGTAGGCCTAGGGTTACATTTCAACACAGTATTGTGAACTGGTCTTTTGAGCCTATGAGGAACAATTTTGGAACTGACATGTATTATTAAGAGCTACTTATCCGATGTGACTAACCACTGCCGGACAGGTATAAAATAGAGAATAATGGCTGACGCGCAGAAATTTTCTCTGCACCCCGTAACTTTAAACTGCACTGATCCTACAATCACTGTTCTACACATAACTGAATAGTCCGTATCAGCTATGCTAAATATATTGTTACAATTTCAAAGTAAATTCCCTCCTACCTGCTGTTCAATCCGCTCCTTTCTTATTTTGAACAATGGCTAATGTCCTTTACACATAAAGTCTACTGCACAAGACGTACATTCTTTGCCGAGAAAACAGTCGCATAGCTGAGGCTCTAACATTACTGTGTATTGATCAAATAATCATATTAACACTTGTGTAGTCCATCACGTTGTGTATAATAGATCAATATTTATGTTATATCAAAAACCGTCTTACACAACAATGTTTGCTAAAAGCAACAGAATATTACTATTACTACATGTTTCGACCTTCTATGAGGTCATCTTCAGGTAAACTATAAAGTCTAAAA
>Ga0123355_10022673_pt1 | contig 10070 bp, 6 predicted proteins | sample TergutEmb28metaG_3_FD_89872 | JGI IMG/M metagenome (GOLD analysis project Ga0123355, IMG submission 89872) | Embiratermes neotenicus P1 segment gut microbial communities from Petit-Saut dam, French Guiana - Emb289 P1 | ecosystem: Host-associated > Arthropoda: Insects > Digestive system > Gut ...
AGGAAACTCTGTTCGTGCCTGTCCACGAACCGGGCGCAATCATCAAATTTGCCATCGAAACCGCTCACCCGCTGGAGATCGAGGCGGCGTTTGAGGGCGGCCTGGCGCTCGAGTGGCCGGCGGGGCTCGGCGGAACCTACCTGAGCTGGGACCGGGCATTGCGCGCGTTTTACCTGGGCGAAGAGCAGAGGAAGTACGCGGCCTTTGTCGGCTCTCCCACTGGCGGGTTGTCGGAGGAGGAATATGAGACGAATTACTCGGCAGGGGAAGAAAATGCGATCCGTCTCGGACCGGTCGCGAAAGGCAGCGAAACCAAAATCATGGTGATCGCGGCGTCGGTGAACGGCCGCGGCGAAGCAGAGAGCACCTACCGGCGCCTGGCGAGCGACTACCTGGCTCTTGAAGAGCAGTCGGCCGACTATTACCGGCGGTATTTATCGCGTACCGTCGGGCTCGAACTGCCGGATGCCCCATTAGAGCAAGCCTACGACTGGGCCCGGGTTAGCACCGTCCAAGGTCTGGTTACAAGTCCCTACCTTGGAACCGGACTTGTGGCCGGCTATCGCACTTCGGGCACGACCGAGCGTCCGGGCTTTGCCTGGTTCTTCGGCCGCGATTCGTTTTGGACGGCGCTGGCCCTCGACGCAGAAGGAGACTTTGAGAGCGCACGCACGGCCCTGGAGTTCATCTCGAAGTACCAGCGCGCCGACGGGAAGATCCCCCACGAGATTTCGCAAAGCGCGAGTCTGGTCAATTGGTTCACCGATTTTCCCTACGCGTACGCTTCCGCCGATGCCGCCCCGCTTTACATCATTGCTGCCAACGATTACGTAAGGGCGAGCGGCGATACTCGGTTCGCCCGCGACCGCTGGGACAGTTTGTGGAAGGCCTACCAGTTCCTGCGCTCCACTTACGATTCCCAGGGGCTGCCGCGGAATTTCGGATTTGGCCACGGATGGGTCGAGGGTGGGCCCCTGCTTCCGGTTCAATCCGAGCTCTATCAATGCGGGCTGGGCGCCGAGGCGCTCGCAGCGCTTTCAAGTCTCGCGCGCATCGCTGGCCGGCAAGATTTGAGCGGCCAACTGGCCGGCGATTTCGTTCGCCAGCAGCAACTGGTCAACCAGGCATTCTGGTCCGAAAAATCGGGCACCTATGCTTTCGCGCTCGACCAGAACCATCAGCAGGTGATCGAACCGAGCGTCCTGGCCACGGTTCCGATGTGGTTTGGGCTGCTCGACGAGCCGAAGGCCGGGTCCATGCTCGCTGCGCTCGCCGGGCCCGATCAGCAAACCGATTGGGGCATGAGAATCATTTCGAATCAGGCCTCGCGTTACGACCCCGGCGGATATCACTACGGATCGGTGTGGCCGCTGTTCACCGGGTGGGCGTCGGTCGGCGAATATCGCTATCATCGGTCTTTTTCGGCCTACTCGAATCTGCGGGCGAATTCCCTGCTGGCGCTCGACGGATCTCTCGGCCACGTCACCGAGGTCCTTTCGGGCGACTACTATCAGCCGCTTTCTACCAGCTCTCCGCACCAGATCTGGTCGGCAGCCATGGTGATCAGTCCGGTGCTGCGCGGGCTTTTCGGACTCGAAACCGATGCGGCACAGCACAAGTTTCGTCTGGCCCCGCATGTTCCCGCGGATTGGAGTTGGTTTGCCATTCATAACCTTCGCGCCGGCGATAAGACGCTCGATCTGCGCTATCACAGAACCTTCGACGAGATCACGCTCGCGATCGAAAGCCAGGGCGATTCTTCACTGGAGTTTGCGCCGGCCCTCAGTCCTCGCGCCCGAGTCATCGGAGCGGAGCTCGAGAATCGCCGGGTCGGGTTTCAGATTTCGAGGAACGACACCGACCAGCATGCAGCCGTCCGCATCTCTCTGCCCGCAGGCAGGAGCACGCTCCGTATCCGTTTGCGGGATGACTTTGGACTAAGTTATGCGAACGTGCTGCCCGGGCTGGGCAGCCCTAGTCTGGGGCTGCGGATTACGTCGGAAGCGTGGTCTTCACCGCGCGACACGCTTACTTTGAACGCCGTGGGAGCGCGCGGCTCGAATTACCAGCTGGCCGTCTGGAATCCGGGGCAAATCGCATCCGTGGAGGGCGCGGAAATCCGGAATGGCAAGCTGGTGGTAAGTATGCCTTCTGGCCCGGAAGCGTACCCGGCAAAGAAGATCGTGATTCATTTTGTAAAAGCTGGCTGATCGAGCCACCGACTCTCCGATTGGGAAAGGCCCGAGACCGATCGCCGCGGCTGAATACGCTCGTTGCCCGCCATCGTGCGGAAGTTTTCAAACCCGCCCTCCCCTGATCGTCCGGCGGCGGGAACGGGCGCCTGCCAACCCCATTTGTATTCCCGCGTGTCCCGTGTAGAATATCGTTTTTCTACAGCAAGAGGCAGGGACTGGGGTTTTCAACTGCCGGCTTGAGAAGTAGCGAAAGGAAGGTAAAGCACTATAATTGCTTCATCCCTCGTGATCCGAACTGTCCTTTTTCTTCAGATCTTTGCCGTACAGGCTCTCTGGGCCCAGCTGCCGCAGTTCCGAGACGTGTCGCGCGCAGCCGGGCTCACGCTCCCTCACATCTCTACCCCCGACAAGCAATACATCGTCGAGTCCATGAGCGGCGGAGCCGGGCTGATCGACTGCGACAACGACGGCAAGCTCGACATCCTTGTGGTGAACGGCTCGACCATCGACCATTTTCGGCAGGGCGGAGATCCCATGATCACCCTCTACCATCAGGAAGCCGGCTTCAAATTCACCGACGTTACGCAGACTGCCGGTCTCACTCACAAAGGTTGGGGGATGGGGGTAGCGGTTGCCGACTACGACAACGATGGGTTGCCGGACATTTACGTAACCGGCTACGGCGGCAACGCGCTTTATCACAATCTGGGCAACTGCAAATTTGAAGACGTCACCGATAAGGCGGGCGTTCGAGGCGGCGGTTTCAGCACCGGCGCCGCCTGGGGGGACTACGATCGCGATGGCCGGGTCGATCTCTTTGTTTCCCGCTATGTGCATTTCGATATCAACAAGCTGCCCACGTTCGGAAGCAACGAGAAGACTTGCCGGTTTAAAGGAATCCGCGTGCAATGCGGCCCCTGGGGAATGGAGGGCGAGACCGATTTGCTCTTTCACAATCGCGGCGACGGCACTTTTGAAGAAGTTGCGAAGAAAGCAGGAGTGGATGACCCCGATAAGTACTATGGGCTGGGAGTCGAATGGGGCGACTACGACGATGACGGCTGGCCCGACTTGTATGTGGCCAACGACTCCGGGCCAAATTATCTGTACCACAACCGGCACGATGGGACGTTCGAAGACGAGAGCATGCTGGCAGGCATCGCCGTGAGCGGCGATGGGCTGCAGCAAGGCTCGATGGGCGTCGATTGGGGCGACTACCTGCATGAGGGCCGGATGGGCATGTTCGTCACCAATTTCACCGAGCAGCCGGACACCTTATATCGGAATCTCGGCAAGGAAGAGTTTAGCGACGTAACCTGGCGAGCCAAGCTGGCGCAGCCCACCTATCTGAATGTAGGCTGGGGTACAGGGTTCGCGGATTTCCTGAACTCCGGCTGGCTGGACATTTTCATCGCCAACGGCCATGTGTATCCGCAAATGGACCAGGTCGCGGGCGCGGCGCGCTATGCCGAGCCGATGCAGCTTTTCGGCAACCAGCGCGATGGAACCTTTGACGACATTTCATCGGTATTCAGCGGAATCCCGAATGCGTCCCGGCGCGGAGCCGCATTCGGCGACCTGAATAATGACGGAAGAGTCGACGTGGTGGTCGTCAACATGGACGGCCCGCCGCAGCTGCTTTTAAACGTAACCCGCGAACACAATCATCGGGTGCTGCTCCGCCTGGTGGGCACGACCAGCAACCGGATGGCGATTGGCGCGAAAGCGACGATCGCCGCAGGCAAACTGGTTCAAACCGGCGAGGTCCGTGCGGGAGGGAGTTATCTTTCGAGCAACGATCCGCGATTGCACTTCGGCCTGGGCGGGGAAGGGAAAATCGACCAGCTGCAGATTCGCTGGCCCGCGGGAGAAAAAGAAATTCTGAAAGACGTGCCGGCGGACTTTATCTACACCATCACGGAAGGAAAAGGGATCACAGACAAAGCTCGACTCCCGGACTCCGAGCCTTGATGCGCGAGCCTGTCCTGCCGCCACTTCCCGGCGATGGCTCGTTGCACTTCGAGAAGAGGAAAACAGGCTTCATTTCGGCAGCAAACTGCATCGCTAACCATCCACGACAACTACTCACTATAATTTCGGTGGGGCGTTAGGCATTCAGAACCAACCATCTGACTTGCCACGAGGAGGAGCGCCATGCCTCTGCGGAAACTGTCTTTCACAGCCCTGGCCACAATTGTTGTCGGGCTCACCGCTATCGTAACCTTAAAGGTTCCGGTCAAGGGGTTTCATAGACCGACACATGATTTGCGGCCGCACGATCCAGGGCCGGCGCCCATGAGGTCCAAAACAGAAAATCGGCAGATCGTGTTTCTTCCGGTTCAGTCCAAGAATGCCGAGGATCTGCATGCCGGAAGTTTGCTGGTGGCAAGCAGGGGCCTCGCTGACCCGAAGTTCGCTAAAACCGTAATCCTGTTGGTCCACTACGATGCCGAAGGTGTGGCCGGGCTGATTCTTAACCGGCGCACAGATATCCCGCTTTCACGAGCCCTTGACGGGCTCAAGGCAGCGCGCGGCCGCTCAGATCAGGTCTATCTCGGCGGCCCATTAGAAACTCCGGCGCCGTTGGCATTACTGCAATCGACGGCGAAACTCGACGGAGCTGAGCACATTTTCGGTACCGTTTATCTGATTTCCAGGAAGGCGCTGTTCGACGAGATCCTCTCGACTCGGCCTGACCCGAGTGTTTTTCGTGCATATCTGGGGTACGCCGGGTGGAGTCCCGGTCAACTGCGGACGGAAGTGGAACTGGGCGCATGGTTCATTTTTCAAGCAGATGCGAAAATGGTCTTTGACGCAGATCCGGATTCGCTGTGGCCGCAAATGATTCAGAAAACAGAGCTGGAGTTCGCGGCGGCCAGGCAATCAAGGGCTGGTTCGGGGTTTGGACTCGTTTGTCGACCGGCGACTCCCCGTTGCCCTGCTTAGGTTCGGCGGGTTGGCATGAGCCGGCGATTCAGGATTACGGCGAGCAGAACAGCCGGTCAGCTCACGCCACCACCGGAAGAGAGATCACCTGATCCGTAATTGCCCGCGAGCGGCCTGATGTGTTACAAGCCTCTCATGCGTAAATGGATGCGCGAGAAGCTGAATCGACGTAAGAAGTCGCAGGAGCCGGCATCGAGCGGCCCGGCGCCGTTGCAGCCCGCCTATTTCGAGGCGGAAGCTGCGCCCGACGACACTCCACAGGAGCGGCCTGAAGGGCCGTCCGAAGAAGTTGGCGAAGGCGAGACGGCTCCGGTTGAGCGGGTTCCGGCCGAGGATCACATCGCCACTGCTTCGACGGAGAATGCCGATTCAACGACTCCGACTGCCGATAACACGCGCCGTACGCGCCGCCGCCGACGCGGCGGGCGGGGGAGAAAGCGCCCGTCCAAGCAATCCACCGAGCCATCCGCCGCCCAGCCGACCGCACCGGCAGCTAGCTCTCCAGAAGTGGTGGAGCACGCTTCAGGAACTCAGGAACCTGCGCCTCCCGCAAGCGCCGCGCCGGTTGTGCACGGAGTGGTCGTTCTTGCGGTCGGCCTTCCCGGCTCCGGCAAGAGCTCCTGGTTCAAGCGCCACAATATCACTCCCCTGTCGAGCGACCTCCTTCGCAACCTGCTCTTCGACGATCCCGCCGAGCAGCGATTTCAGGATTTGGTCTTCTCGAATCTTCGCTCGATGTTAAAAGCGCGCCTGATCGCGCGGCGCCCCATGAATTATGTCGACGCGACAAACCTCACTCCGCACGAGCGCCACAACTGGATCAAGCTGGCCAGGGATTTCAGCTACGAGGTCCACGCCGTGTTCTTCGACGTGCCACTCGACGTCTGTATTCAACGACACCAGCGCAGGGACCGGATTGTTCCCGAGGACGTGATGCGAAAAATGTCGGCCAAGCTCAGGCCGCCCACGTTTGAGGAGGGATTTTCGAAGATCACGGTGGTAAGGGTAAAGCAAAAGGAGACGTAGGATCGCGTTCAACCGGTTTTCCGGCAGAGAACCCAGGAGTAGTCTTCGAAAAAGAGGGGGAGAGGAAATTTCGGGCGTTCGGCCAGGTCGGGCGCCTCCCGGGTGCGCGGTTTATATCCCCTCGGGTGAACTCATCCCTCTCGATTTCTTCAGCTTCTCCATTTCAGCGTTACCGGCCCGTTCATCGGATGCTTCATCTCACCGCCCGTGCGCTTGGCCTCAAGATATGCGGCCTTGAGTCCGAAGTACCACTTCGCCGGGCGGTCGGCGTCGTCAATCAACATCAGATGGGGATTGGTCTTCAGTCCTTCCGTCTGCAACTCCATCGTGCGCCGGTCCTGCTCCACAAATTTTCGAAATACGAATTTCAGGAGCGACGGCCCAAAGGGCACCAGCCGGAAAATGTTCCAGCATGCCACCACGTCAATCCGGCAACGGCCGCGGGTAATCGGCGTGACGGTAGTGAGCGAAGAAAACCAGTACTTGCCGGCGCGAATCGTCTCCAGCCGCAAATTCGGCAGCACGAAATCGATGGTCGTCATGATCGAATCCGCATCGGCATAGAGCCGCAGCAGCTTGTACGGCGCGCTGTTCGAGCTTGGGGTATGTGCGCTCATGCGAAAGCCGTTCGGGATGGGCTCGAAGTGCTTGGTCTTCTCGTGAATGCTGTGCCGCGTCCGCCACCACCACGCCTGGTGCACGAACGGCCCGTGCGCCGGATCCATCAACCCGATGATCCCGTGATCGACGGTCGACGGCATGTCTGCTGTGAGATATGCGGTTTGGAACTTATCGCTCGCGATCGGAACCCTGGGAGCTGATGTCGACGGCTCTTCGCGCCGCGCGAACCCCGCACCCGGGGGCCCCGGATCCGGAACCAACACCCAGATAAAACTGTCGCGCTCTTCCGAGGCGTAATTTCCCGCGTAGATGCGGTCGGCTCTCAAATTCTGGTCAGCGGTGAGCGAGGGAATCAGCCGGCACTGGCCGCTGTGCGCGTCGAATTTCCACCCGTGATAGCTGCACTCAACCTCCTCGCCGTCGAACCGGCCTGAAGAAAGCGGCATACCGCGGTGCGGGCAGGCATCGCGCAGGGCGAAGCTCTTCCCGCTCCGATCGCGCCCAATCACCAGCGGAATCTCAAGCAGCATCGCTCTCCGCAGTTGCCCGGTTTTCACCTTGTCCGACGGCAGCGCGCGATACCAGAAGCCGGTCAGCATCGCGGAATCGGACGATTCGCGATTGGGTATTGCGGCAGTTCCCATGGAAAGGCCCAGCGTACCACAGAGTCCGTGTGGCTTCGGACCTGCTTGTCCGACGCTTCCCCGCCCGGAAGTTGAAAGCACCGGGATCCTCGCTGCCCGCTTGGCTGAGCCCAGAGCGGCACGCACCCAGGAACCAAGGCTCGACTCGTCGCGGATGAGAGCTTGCCCTATCGCCTCCGCCGCTGGCGAGCGTCAGGACTAGACCTGCACGGACTCGGCGCAGACCAGTAACCGGAGTTTGCGGTGCGCACCGGCGAGTTACAATCAGCCGCTGAGCCTGTGGAGTCGCGGCGTCTCGGTCGTGGCCGGGAGGGCGAGAATACCCGCCTCCCCTGACATTAAGGGCTATTTCGAAGCCGCAGCCGGCTTGCCTTGCTCATTCAGCCTGGCCAGCGCTTTCTGCGCATCGTCCGCCAATGGCCCATGCGGAAGGATTTTCAAATATTCTTGGTAGTGGGTTGCCGCCTCGGCCGAGTTGCCAAGCTTGTCCAGGGACTCAGCGAGTCGGAAGTTCGCGATGGCGTCGTTGGGCTTGTAAATCAGAGCTTCCTGGTAGCGGTCGAGCGCTGCTTTATAGTTTCTCTTCTTGAAATAAAAATCTCCTACTTCCACATCTTTCGCCGCCTTGTGCGGGTCCCAGGGATGCATCTCCTCGACATCCGACGCATCGTTCTGATCGGTCGAGGGAACACTGCTCAGCGGATGGTCTTTCTGATCGTTGTTGGGCGGGCTAAGATCGATGCGGGTATCTTTGCTGGAACTTTCTTCTGCCGCTCTGGCCCGATTCGTGGCTTTGTCTTCCTGGGATGAGGTAGAGCCGGAAGAGCCGTCCTGTGCTGTCAACCCCATCGCAGCGCAGGCCAGGGCTATCAACAGCCCGAGCCGGGCGAGAAAACTGGGAACACGAGTCATGCTTTTATTGTACTTGTTTGGCGGCTGTGAGCGTCTTAATCTCGTCGCGGCTTCGTCGGCACGGCGGGAAACAGTCGCCAAGACCTGCCGCCGCACAGGGAGTGGGTCCTTAGCTGGTCTCTAAGCAAGCATCACGCGACAGACCGGTCGAAAAAAGGAACTGAAGTGATCTTGCCGAACCCACAGAAGGTCTGAAAGCCTGAGCTACACTGTGGCAAAAAAAGAGGCCGTTCCCAGGTGGTGGGAGCGGCCTGTTGGCGAAGTCCTCCGGGGAGGAGGGAAAATCCTTACATCGAGGGGGGTGCACTGCCAGCCGGTTGCTGCGTGGCGTTGGCGCTGTTGCTCATCAGCTTCACCTCCACGCGGCGGTTGGCGGCACGGCCCTCTCGAGTCTTGTTGGTGTCAACCGGCTTGTCCTTGCCGAGCCCAATCAGATAAATCTTGTGGGGCGGAATGTTGTACTTTGAGCTCAGGTACTGAATAACAGCGTTGGCCCGGCGCTCGCTCAGCCCGTAGTTGTAGTCGGCGGGCCCGATTGCGTCCGTTCCGCCTTCGATGGTCAGAAGGTACCCTTTAGTGCTCGGGACATTCGCGGCCAGCTTATCGAGATCTTCCTTGGCCTGCTTGGTGAGATAGTCTTTGTCAAAGCCGAAGTGGACCGATGTTTCGCCCACGACCTTGTAGTTGTCGAGGTTGGCGACGGCATCAGAGAGCGCGCCAACCCGGTGCACGGCATTATTGGCTTGCTGCTGGGCCTGATCGGCCTGCTGTCCCGCAGCCTGGGCTTTCTGATCGGCAGCCGCCGTGCGGTTGTTCACATCTTGAATGCCCGCCTGCGAGCGCGAATCGACGTCCTTGATGGCCTTGCTATTCTGCGCGGTCAGGTCGTCGAGTTCGTTGGTCTTGTTGATAATAGGCGTAGTCTGTTGTTTCACATAGTTCTTGCTGGCACAGCCGACTGTCGCCGCCATGCCCAATGCCAACGCGATGACTAAAGAAGCGCGATTCATGTGTGGAGGACTCCCTTCTCCTCTAATTACAATTCCAAGATTTCGGCAACAGTAGCTCTCAATTCTCTGCCGGATCCCGAAGCGCTAGAGCTGCATTGGGATCGAAAATCTTGAACCCGATAGAGCGGGCGGCTTGTTCAGCCTGAACTAACCACAGCACGAGCTATGCCAACTCGAGCCGCGGAGCAAACACGCCATAACCCGCTAACACCACTAGGTTTAGATGCACCTTTCAGTATAAAACCCTCTCCTGCGCATGCTGGAGTTGAGGAAAATTTTATACGGTTTTGTCAAGTGACACTCGAATCGTCAGATTTTCCGCAGATCTCGGATGAAGTGATTTGAGCGCCCGAGACGCCAGCCACCTACGTGCGAGCTCTTATCCTGCTCCGCGTGAACTCATCCACTAGAATAAAAGCAGCAACTCGCTCAGAAGCAGGCAAAAAAACCTTCGCGATCTCAGCTGGACCCAGGTGGACCTTCAGCAAAAAATCCGGTCAATACCCGCGCAGCCGGGCGTCTACCTGTACAAGAACGCCGAAGGCGAGGTGATCTATGTAGGCAAAGCCAAGAGCCTGCGCCACCGGGTCAGCTCCTACTTCCACGAAGGCCGCGTCGCCGACGCAAAGACCGGCACCCTGCTTCGCGAGGCTGTCGATCTCGATTACATTGTTGTTGCCAACAACAAAGAGGCGCTGGCGCTTGAAAACCACCTC
>Ga0123355_10022674_pt1 | contig 10069 bp, 6 predicted proteins | sample TergutEmb28metaG_3_FD_89872 | JGI IMG/M metagenome (GOLD analysis project Ga0123355, IMG submission 89872) | Embiratermes neotenicus P1 segment gut microbial communities from Petit-Saut dam, French Guiana - Emb289 P1 | ecosystem: Host-associated > Arthropoda: Insects > Digestive system > Gut ...
AGAGAGAGATGGGTGGGTGGGGTGGGGTGGGTGGGTGGGTGGGTGGGGTGGGGTGGGGTGGGGAGGGTGGGTGGGTGGGTAGGTAACATCATGTAGATTATCAGGTTGCCACCACCTAAACTGTGCACTCATCATCACAAAAGTTACACGTTAACATAATATGTTAATATGTTAATGGTATTCAGACTGGAGTAATTTGAACAGTGCTATCAAACTTAAATAATACATGAGATTTGAACTGCCCACAGCAACAAAGAGTCTTAATGTGCATTTTTGGTTACAGCAGCATGCAATGGTTGCCTCCCTACATAACAATTGCCACAACATATAAGACAAGAATATGAATAATCTATAGCATTACCGAGCTTGTAGGCAATGTCCAGCATCTCATATTTAAAAAAGAACACAATATATGAGGAAGTCCATATATTCCCCAAACACTGTATTCTGTTTTGCATACAAGACAATAGACAAGGTGCAGCAATTTAATAATCCAACATGTAATATACCATCATCAGAATTCTTTAGCATTTTATCTTTCCTTCAACACACAACACAATGCTTCCTAGTCAACAGGTATTGGGGGAGAGGGGGCTCTTTACCCAGGGTAAAACAGTCTGGGCATAAAATTAATCACTCACTTCCATCTAGTGCTAATGCCAAGAATGAATGGAGATGTAACTATATGACTCATACAACTTTACATTTAAATTACCTAACAAAAAAAATGGTTTCATGCTACACATATCACGTTACACTAAAATGAATGTCTTGTTAAACTAATCACTGAGTCTACAAACAGTCACTGTTGCCAAAAGTGTGTCACTTTTCCTTCATTTCTTTGTCAGTGCCACATAAAAATGCCTACTTACTGGTACCACATGCAGGTAATGATATATTTAACAAATGACATGATCATAAAGCAGTCTGAATTTAATGAAGATGGAAAAAATGGGGAACTCTATCAACAAAAGTTATGTACATAAGTGAACATTTTGACCTTGATGTGTTTCAGGCATTCATACTTATTAAAAAGTTGTCTCTGTTTTATACAGAGTGCCAGTATAAGAATGCAGATGGGGAGGTGGAGACACAACTCCATGCATTCACACTTTTTACAATATAAAAAAGATGACTTACATGGATATCATTGAGGGCATGAGTTATCTTCTGAATATTGAAGTGCAGTCCAGCAAGTGACGTGACAGGCTCATCTGAGAACTGAGTACGAGCAAGAACAGATTTGACTTTGTCCACAGCAAGGCAGTAGTCTCGCCAAATTTCTGCATCTTGTTCGAGCTGAGCACGACGAGATCGAGCTGAGTTGAGAGTGTTCTTTAGAAGCTGTGTGTGTTGCTGCTGTTCACGGCTTAACTCTTCCTGCTCTGAGCCTGTTAAAGAGGGCCAGATACGATCTGCTGCCTGCTGAATTTGCTGTGACACCAGTTCTCGGATTGATGCTTCACTGCTGAAAAAGATCTGCACAGGACAAATACTTTAAACATTGCTGACACAAAACTGTTTTAATACTGGCACTGGGTAAAGTCAAAAGACCTGGCTGAAGAGAGGCTCTGATGGCTGTCTTTGTTTGTAAAGAATGATAAATCTTCAGGTGTTGCCAATACATAAAGATTTCATAAACAAAATGGTTATTCAGAACTTTGAATACAAGTTTTTGGTTATGTTTCTATTTCTTTCTAAAGAAGGCTTATGCGATGATGAGGCCTGTTCAGCCACCCATATGTCCAACGTGATGGACTGTTTGTAACTTTCTTTCTTCACCAAGATGATGAGGTTGTTTTCAGTGATGCAGTGAGTACCCATTCTAGTCTAACAACTTTGTAAGTAAATCAGCAGTGGGAATATCAAATTTTGTTGATGTGTATTTTATGAAAAATGAAAACAAAAATGCAACATCTAAGCAAAATTATGTATCCTACATTCGTTAAAATACTTAAAATCCTTTTTTCGAAGTGTAAAAAATGGAATACACCCTTCATGTTTCCACTACAGATCAAAAAAAAAAAAAAAATTTTGGAATCAATAAGATATTCCACTCACACCACCTGTTTAATTGTGTGTCATTATGTACAAAACCAAACAATGGCAATGCAAGGATTTAGTTTCTAGGTTAGTCACATTATAGAGGAATTATTTTTCATTTCAGATATAACAACAGGTTACATGATTTTGAAAACTGGAGTTTCTGGACACCAGATGTCTCCAGAATATTAATACAACAGAACTTCAATACAAGCTCTTTAAACTGGGACATTACAATTTTTGTTTTTACAAAGTAATATCCCCGTAAACTTACACCACACCTGGCAGTTGGTTTTCTGTGCCATTATTAATGCCAGATGGTTTCAGTGCTTTAAAATGGGAATAAAATGGACAATATTTGGAATAACATAGACAAAACCAAAAAATATATTTAATTTTATCTTTCTTTAATCATATTGATCTGTTGTGTTCATGTCTCAACATTACACCACAATGCTAAAGGTGACCTGGTGACACATACTTTGTAACCGGTACAGGAATAGTATCAACCTACATTCTGCTGAACAGTTATTTGCTATTTCCTCACCTTATGCTCTTCCAAATCTCTGATTACATTCTCAAAGTCCACTCCAAACTTCCCACTTTGCAATTTAGCATCGGCTTCCTTGACCCAAGCGTGCAGATTCTCCTTGAGAGCAGCATAATCAAGCCGCAGCTGCCGATTAGTTTCCAGGTATTTACCACGTTCCTCTAATTCTTGTGGCAGAGTTGTAAGCAGGGAATTAGCTTCACTCAGCTGTTCCATTAAGGAACCAGGCATTCCTTCTTCATGCCGAACAGATTCTTGCACAGCACGCACGCGATCCAAGTAACTGTTCACATTTTCAGCCAGTGCCTATGTTGTAAGAATAAATTTTAAATGCAGCCTAGTTCCTTCACTCATTGAATGGTTCTTTTTGTTCCAAGTGACAGTCCTTAATCAAAAATGTAAAAGAGGAAGAAAATACATATGACTTCTTGTGAGCCACACATTTTAGAAGAGTAAGAAGAATAAGGAGGAGGAGGAGGAAGAGGAACAGGATGATGAGGAAGGGAAGGTGGAAAGGGGAAGGGGGAGGCCAACAATGTAGTGGTGGTTGTAATGGTGGTGGCTGCTTATCTGTACTGAATAAAAGACAGGGGAATTACATTTGAATGGTACTTGGAAATAAAACTTTGACTTTTAATGTCATGTTCACAACAAACAGTTCAAACACACTCTGCAGCACAACAGCATTCCATGTAAACACTAACACCTGCCCATGCATGCATACCCTACATCTAAAAGATTTTCATGTGACCTGTACCAAATAACTGATTTGTTTCTGGTAATTTAGTTACCAGTATTTGTGCTAAATTGGATCTATATATTAGGGGACAATGTTAAACATTTTGTCTCATTTTGAATTTTTATTGGGTCAGTTTTTGAGTATGGCTTCATAAAATGGCTACAATGTCACATGTACTCGGATAAAATATAAATGAGCTTTCAAACCCACTACATTGGACTGGGTCTTTGAATTAGCACATCTCACCCTTCACAGGTAGCACTGTGCTATTGTTCTGAGGAAGCGGGTGAGTGGTGGAGAGGGAAGATGTGGAGCTATACTTCTTTACTCTGTATCCGTCCTCCTTGTTGAAGGTGTGAGGGTGTTTAGCTAAGTAAGATGCAGAAACTCATAAAGTTTTAGTAAAAGCATTCCAATTACTAAACCTTGGTTTCAGATGAGACATTTCTGACAACATTACCATCTATGGTTTGGATGAGACATCTAAAATAAGTACACATACATTTTCAATCTCTGATATCTGTTGTTACATAATGAAGCCTTCAAAAACCAGAATCTTTATAAATGAACAGGAAATAATGATCTGTTTTATTGGTAGCACTGGGTTCACAACAGCTAAAAAGTATACAAAATGTAATAGAAGTTAGTGTTTTACGTTTCCGAAGGAAGAAAGAGTAACTGGCTGGCTTACTTATTTACTTACTATTTACTTACTTTTATGCATAAGAGACAGCTGTCAAATCTGATGATAAAGACTACTCACAGGCTTTTTACTTTATATTGTTCTACTCTGCAGGCAGAAAAGTACAGCACTCTAACATATGCCTATTGATACTTCATCATATGCCACATTTCACTTACACCAGAATACCAACTGTTATATTACACAATTAATTAAGTCATAAAACAGGAGAAACTGTCATTTTCTCTACACTAAAAGTCCTGGATACTGGAACATTAGACAATTAGAAAAATCTACATTCATGTACCTTATGATTGTGAATTTGCTGTTGCACACTAGCTAAATCTCTCTCTAACAATGGTCTTGATCTAACAGTTGCTTCATTGGCGTGAAGCCAGTCCAGTATAGCTTCCAACTCAGCAGCCAACTTCCTGTGCTCTGCAGCAGCCATTTCATGCTGTTCCCTCTGCTTCTCTACAGCTCTCCTAAGAGCTTGTAGTTGTTGTTTCAGAGATTGCAACTGCTCTGTCACATTGTTACGATCTGCTGCTGAACCTTCTGCAGCAATCTGCTGTCCTTTATCAGTCGCAGATGCCAACATAGCTTCACATTCTTGGATTTTCACAATGACCTGCAATCAATGGATGGTGTGTAGTGACATCAAGTTGGAAACAGCACATGCGAACAGAAAATACAATCAGGCAAAGAGTGTTAGCCCTACATAATGTCACTCACTACTGCCCCATATACACACACACACAAGCATATATATATATATATATATATATATAGAATCAGAACGCACTCCACAGTAAACACAATCTGTCTTGGTTATAAAAACCAACCAGTTACTACTGTAGAGGAAAATATAACATTTTTTTAAAAGTAGCTTCAGCAAGAATAAAAAAGTATAAACTAAAAACTGATCTAATATGCATTTTTAATGTTTTACACAAAAGCTTAAGATGTAAAAAAAAATTTGGCATCTCAAGTCTTTTCAGATACTACAAGGCACTGTAACTAACAGAATACATCCCGTATATTTTAATGTTCTTAAGTTTCACCTCAAAATGGCTTTGATGGGAAGCCAAAATATGTAGCCATGTTACCCATAAAACAAGTAAATTTATATATTCTGTTACTGATTTGCTAAATTTCATGCAATGGAATAACCAAACAGATATTGCAAGAACCAGTCCAAGCAGAAAATCTCTCTCCCAACATCTGTATCTCATTTTTGGTGTACTCATGGTGCAGACAAGATCTCTGCTTTACATCTTGTGTCAGTGGCCTCTTGACACTGTCAAGTGTCTCCTCAGAACATACAATACAAACAGTTCCAGGCCTTCATTACAGCTGGACCCGATCCCCCCCTCCATACACAACACACAGAATGACTGCAGTACTAATTTGCTGGTTTACTGGGTGTTTTTGCACACCACAGAAAGCATAACAGCACTGGTGGGAGAACTCAAGTATGTAAATTTATTTATAATTTAACCACAGGCTCTGTTATCAATAAGTTGTTGTTGTTATTGCTGCTGTCTTTGCCTTCTCCGCTGTGTTCAATTATACCATGGCCTTATCCAATTAACATAACGGTCAGATACAAATACATACATCATCATATTTCTTGATTTTCTCTTGAACAGTGTGCCCTCCTTTCTCAACATCACGCACCACTTCTGTATATTTAGTAATGAACGCCGTGATCTCGGCTATGAGTGCAATGAACTGTTCACGCAGCAGAAGCAATTGTCGCAACTTTGCAATCTGTGATTCTATTGCTTGAATTAGATCATCCTGCTGCTGACTGATTCCTTGAAGTTCACCTGTATTTCCCACTTGCAAATCTCCAAGTTTCACTTTATTTGCTTTTAGATCAGCCAGGATTTTCTGAAAATATTAATATCCATCAGAAAATTCTATCATCTTATGAAAGTGTATATAGTACATTTTTCTTTGAATGTTAGTTAATTTGAAAAGTAGTAAATGTAGTCTAAATAAGTAACCAGACACACATACACAACATGGACATATACAGTTTAAATGGTTTAAAATATTTACGCAAGTCTGAAGTCATGAAATCAAAATTTTGTAGTCAGGCAGCTCTATCATCATCATCATCATCATCATCATCATCATCATACAAACAAAATAAAGTGTGGATTTTCAAAGTCTTTACTTACACCATATGATGCAAGCATTCCTTGCACATCTTCTACCTTACTACCAACAGGCCGGTTTAGCTCTTTCAACTCTTTTTGAATCTCACTCATGAAATTTACACATTCTTCAAGCTTGGCAGCTGCTTCTTTGCAGTTTCTGATCTGATCTTTCAGTGCATCTGATCGGTCACGGATGATGGCTGCAATGCGACTATGCTTATCTTTCATTCCATTAAGCTGTTCAGACAGAGTCAGTTTATCAGCCTCACTCACTGTTGGTAAGACTGCCTTGCCTTGCTGAATGATCTTCTCAATCTGATCACCTATCTTATCGGCGTCACAGTTCAATTTATCATACTGGAACAACAACAAATCACAAAAGGGTAATTTATAAATTCTAAGTAAAAATTATGAAACATTTAAAAAGTGAATCCCTTGTCAGCACAGCCATGCACACATCCTTAGGTTATAGATGGGTAATGATCTTCAGTAATGCATGGTAGGAGCTATCTTAAATATAAAGCTTTTGATTGTATTACAGCAAGTGGTACATACAATAACCACTATGCCCTAAATGAGTAGGTGCCTCATCATGAAGGCATGTGGGATTGGAGGTACAGTTCCTCACATAACCTTAACACTAGAATAAGGGAAGTGGTCAATTTCACTCCTGGCCACTTTAGCCTTGGGGAACTCACCAAATACAGTTAGAATGCTGGGTGGGCAACAGAGCTGGTCTGAAGAGAGCATAAAGAAAGAAAAAAAATATGTATATCTCTGCCAGAAACTGAATCCTAACCACTCAGCCTGCACAAGTCACTAAGCTGGCTGAGTGATTTGGTCTCTTAACTTCAGTGTCCTAACCATAAACATATGAAAGTAGCATTACTTTGGACAGCTGCTCCTCAAGCAATCCCATATTTGGTGCTCTGATTTCAGCTGAAGTAGCAACTTCTGCTTCATTCAGCCAGTGCTGACATCCATCTATGTCTGCTTCAAACTGCTTGCGGCCTTGCAGTAGGTCATTTAGGGAAGTCAGTCTGTCATCAGCAACTTTCTTCAGAGCTTCATATTCATCATTAATAGCTGCATAAAGTAAACATAGTAAATTATCTGTCATGGTGAAGAAGTTACTATACAAAGTGTTTCCATGAAAATTACAACTTACTAACCCCATGCAATAGACTCCTCAGGAAGCTAATAGTTCTGCAGCTAATTTGATAAAATCCCTCATTATATGGACAGTGAAGGTTCAATCGCACATTTACAAGACCTTGTCACTTGTCTCTGGTCAGAGCCAGAGGAATCCAGTACATTCCATACCATCCTACTTCTATCAGATTAACCTTCTGGTACAGTACAATAGGTTTACACAACATGCAGTGGGATACTTGAAACACCAAATGCCAGGTTAACTTGACACCAGAACATGTCAATTACGGAATGTTTTTGGACAGTCGTGTGTTATGTATACACACCTGCAGATGGTCTGGCCTGTTCACCACAGTTAAAAATGAAGACTTTTTTATCAGCACATACCACTCTTCCCTCTCTGACCCCCACTTGGAAACATAAAATACGTATGGTAATATGAACATATGACACATTTTCTGCTGGCTCTGCTGAATCATGTGGGTTCGTGTTTATTATTGCCTGCTCTCCAGTCTAATGTCTGGAGAACATAAACAAATGCTTTCCAACAACACAATTCCCTGACTCATGTATGTTCAGTGGCATAGCTACATAGTAAGTGATCTGACAAAACTAACAAAAACGTGGTGAAAGCAAAAATCAGTCTTTGTGGTGTAAGACAGTTCCTGGGAGTACCATGGAATGGTAATGGGGCACTCCTGAGAGGGGTCCTTGGGAGTGAATGCAACACACAAACCTCAACCACACTAATATTGTTGTAACACATTTCTACTGTGTAATTCAGTATATCAGGAATACTAATCAAAGGTTACACTATGTTCCACTCATTTACTATGATCTAACATGTTTTGGCCTAAATGGCCATCATCAGGGATCACTACAATACAGTTAGAAGATTTCAGGTCTAATAAACATAATATGGTGTTAAAGGTAAAGTATATATGTGTACACTGATAATAAAAATATTATTCAATTATATAAGTAATGGAAGATCAGTAGAATCTGGTAAATCATGTCTAAAACACAGTCATCATAATATGTGAACAGTGAATACAGTATAATGAATCCAGCTACCTTAAAAAAAGTGGTAAGATTGGTTGTTTTGAGAGCCATAACACATCTGCCAGATTCTTAAAGTCTGCATAGCAAACAATATTCTGTGGGAAGAAGACTAATTCTCTGATGTGTATGTAACCTTTCACTACAATCATGCCCTAAAATGTTAGCAATTATGATAATTTAATTCCAGAATATTAAGCTTCCAAATTTTGGGGAATATAAAAACCTGACTGATGTGATGTAGGTATTTTTCTGAAAATTGAAGACTGTGAAGCAAGGTCATCCAATATGCACAGTTGTCTTACTTTCAGGTACCTATGGCAAACAATTTTTTTAAACTTTGAATACACACTGCTGCACTATTGTTCACAATTTTATCAACATAGCAATACCAGATCCAACACTTCATGCAACACTTACTGATCTCATGTGTTTCAACACTCTCAATCACCTTCAGTGATTTTACTTTTAACACACACTACGTAGTCTACACTGGCTAAACCCAAATACATAAAATATTACATAATCAGTATATTACACTGTAAATGCCTGTTGCTACAATTTCTTTTTTCATTTTGTAAGACTTTAAAATCCATTAAAATACCTACAATGTATATTATAAAACCACTTGTGATACTTACTTTACGATGGCTCATCATGTCATTAACAGTGTGTTCTTACAATTAGATCATAAAATACAAAATTTTACTTTGGAGTAGCATTTTCTGAAAACACCATATAAATGATATTTTCTGACACATTAGAATTTAATTTTTTAATTAATTACATTTCTGTCTCATTTCATACCTTCTAAAACATTCTGCAGCCTCTTCCTATCAGCATCACTACACTCTTTCAGCAGTGCATTCGACTGTTTCTGAATTTCACTAAGTCTGCTCCCACTGAAGTCTTTGACATCATTCTCAAAACCCTAAAATACAATTTAATGACTAATTAACACATTCTGACTACATAAAAGCTATCTGAATTCATGTAAGCTTATTTATCTATCTAGCTACCATTCAAAGCACACTTCAAATGACCTGCAAAACAAATGTCAGTCCAATTTCCTTGTATGAGAATAAGAAATCATATAAAAAATACTGTCTTCTGCAATTTGACTCCATGTAGTCTGACAGAATTTGTAATAACCTAATGCCGTTTTCCAGTACAATAAATTTATGAAAGATATAGATAGGGTAGACCAGTACCACAGTAAATATACTCAGTTTTGAGCAAAGCTGCCACATGGCTGAAAGTATCTGCTAAACGTGCACTCCTGAATGCACTTTTGTGTATGAAACATTTTTATTTACTATTTTATTTATTTTTCACATTCCACAGATCCAAATTATGTTACAATAACCTTAAGGATATAGAAATTGTCATATTGTTAAATACATCTAATACAAAATAGCTCCTTATATTTATTAGTAATCATTCTTGCTTGACATAATTTTGTGTCAAAGTATATTTCAAGTATGCAACATTTATCATATACTATACTTACCTACACCATGGTGCACAGTCCCTCTTGAGAAGCTAACTGGTCTGCAGCTAGTCAAGAAATTCCCCGCATTTCACGGAACCCGAGGGTTCATTACCGCACTCACAAGCGTCCGCCACCTGTCTCTATCCTGGGCCAGCCCAATCCGGTCCCTATACACACATCCCAC
>Ga0123355_10022675_pt1 | contig 10069 bp, 5 predicted proteins | sample TergutEmb28metaG_3_FD_89872 | JGI IMG/M metagenome (GOLD analysis project Ga0123355, IMG submission 89872) | Embiratermes neotenicus P1 segment gut microbial communities from Petit-Saut dam, French Guiana - Emb289 P1 | ecosystem: Host-associated > Arthropoda: Insects > Digestive system > Gut ...
ATCTTCTCGCAAATCACCGCTCTCGTCAATGATGTCAAGGTTTCCGTCATTGTCAAGCAAATCTCTCATTCGCTCATCGTCGTTCTCGCGAGCCGCTTCGTTTATGTTGTATAGCAAGTCGTCAGCGCACGTGCAAGGATAATTCCCGCACGGACCCGGTTCAACAACGCTCATTCGAAGCGTTACATCAAGTGCAAAAGGAATTCCTAATGTGTTTAAACCTGTAATCCGACCCGTCCACTCTGACGGACCAAATGGTGCAGTAGTCGGAACTATGCCACCAATTACCGATATTCCTGTCGGGAGAGCCGGGATTGCATTCCATACGTTTGCTCCCCAAACTGCTGTCGGCGGAGTCGCTCCTGACCATACCCAAGTATCCACGGAAGGAAGTTCTGTCAATTCGGTATCGCTAAACGACCTAATAAAATCATCGCCGCGAAGTACATCACCAAAGTCAACTACAAACTCATCAACAACTTCGCAATCACACGGATCGTTTCCGCACGGACCAGCATTCGCGTGAATCACTCGAATCGACCTATTCAACGTTCCGCTTGTTGTTGCAGGTGCAGTTGTTACCGCGCTTGCCGTAACCGTTACGTTGTGAGTTCCAACTGCTGCATCCGTTATCGGACGAAGTCTCGCTAATCGCGATTCGCCAACGCCGAGCGCGCCTGTTGACCAAGACACCAATTCAAAGTTAGCGTTATTGATTGTTAAGTTAATCGGCGCGGGAATTTCGGTATTTCCTACGTTCGTAACCCTGACATTTCGCTCGGGCATAGTTGTTCCTAATCTCCAGTCACCGAAATCAACTGTCGGTTCAGGCGTCACAGTCAAAACGCGTGTCGGTTCAACCCATTCAGTCACCGTAATCGACTGGTTCAACGTCGCGTCTGCCGCTATTCCGCCTGTAGCGAACACTGCAACATTATGCGTTCCCGTCGTTGCAGTCAATCTCGGACGCAACACCGCCTCGCGGCTTGCTCCCGCCGCAAGCGCGCCTGTTGTCCAACTTACTAATTCAAATTGAGCCGCACCTGCGCCTACTAGCGTCAAGTTTACAGGTGATGGAATTTGCGTATTTCCTGTATTCGTAACAGTAATAGTTCTTTGCGGACGCGCTGTCCCAATTTCCCAATTTCCGAACTGTGTGTTCGGCGTTTGCGTAATTGTCAAAATTTGCGTTGCCGCGCCTACCGTCCGATTTCCCGTTGATGCGGAAACCGCGTTATGATTCGCCGATTGCGCTCTTGTAGCGGTAAAGTTTACCGTTCCGGGAGCAACAAACGTAATTACTCCTGTTGTCGCATTAATCGTCGCAATCGAAGTGTTACTCGAAGCCCACGTAATCGCGCCGGTTCCTTGACCGCCCGAAGCAGTCGCGGTTACACCGGTTTGACCAACGTGGAACGGTCCTGCCGCAACAGTCGCCGTAAATCCGGTTTGATTCGCACGAACTACGGTAATCGACTGACTAAATGTCGCAGTTGCGTTCGGCGTGCCGGTCGTAGTTATGGTAATATTTCCTGAACTATGCGTTCCAACATCTAATCCCGCAGGAGGACGAATGGTAAATGTTGCAGTTCCGCCCGGTTGCAATGTTCTATTCGCAGTCGCAGGCCAGCTTGCAATCGTCCACTCTGTTTGAGCATTAGGAGTTGCAGGCAACGTAACAGGAACATTTCCTGTATTTGTAATCGTTACATTTTGCGCCGCAGGACGCGTCGCTCCGAATGTCCAGTTCTGGAAACTCAAGATATCAATTGAAATCCTCGGAGCAGGTGCAGCAAGCACCGTAATCGTCCGCGTAACCGTTCCGCTTGTCACCGTTGGATTCGTTGCCGCTGAAGACGCGGTAATCACACCTGAGTGTGTTCCAACCGCCGCAGTCGTCCTCGGTCGAAGCGTAGCAGTTCGTGTTGCTCCAGCCGCCAACGCGCCTGTCGTCCAACCAACTAATTCAAAATTAGTATTGTTAACCGCCAAGTTTACAGGCGACGGAATCGAAGTGTTTCCTGTATTCGTAACAGTAACAATTCGCTCCGGAACAGCCGTTCCAAGTGTCCAGTTTCCGAAGTTCGTCGCAGGAGCAGTAACAACGCTCAACGAACGAGTTTGCGTAGTCACGATATTCGCCGACCAAGTTGTTCCCGTCTGACCCGCGTGACCCGTATTCGCCAACGTTCCGCGGTGACGAACTCCAACTCGGAACGTTCCGCCGCTCGTTAATCCCGAGAAAGCGCGCCCTGTTGCCCAGTCACGTCTCATTGTCCAAGTGCTTCCAACAAGTTCTTCCAATCTGTACTCGGTAACCCACGTTCCGCCTGCCGGAGCAACCGCAACCGCGTTTACCGAGAAAGCCGTAGCCGTCAACGTTCCCGCAGTCACAACTGGTGCCGCAGGATTGTTCGGCAACGTTCTGATTTCTCTTCTCGTGCTTACCGCCGAAGAATGCGAAATATTCGAATCAATCGCTTGGAAACGCTGTTCCACTTGATACGCAGTATTCGCCGTCAACCCGGTGATTGATGTGCCTGTTCCCCAAGCTCGAACCGTTGAGGAACCGGCGGCATTTAGCACCTGATATTCTGTTCGCCATGGATTAATAGTCGTAGAATTCAACGAAGTTGGCGCGGTAACAGCCGTCAAAGTTATTGCTGTCGCCGTCCGCGACGCGGCAGTCGGCTGCGCGGGAGCCGCGGGAGCCGCGTGTAATCCGTTCGCGTGAGCGCTCGTCGACCACGCTGTCGCAACCGACGTATTGCCGTTCATTACAAGTCGCTGAGTTACCGTCCACCTTGACCTGTGTAATCTGTAATCAGCGCCCATCAACCACGTTGTCGCAAGATTATCGCGGAAACTGATATCAGCGGCAGCCGTAAGTGTCGGCGTAGACAACCGCTGCGCGCGGAACTCAATAACATACCCGCGCGGCGGCACAACACTGTTATTCGCAATCAACCGCAAACTGCCGGTATCCACATTACCGCTAAGCCTTACTTGAGTAGGCACCGCCGGCAAGAAAGTATTAGTTCCCGTGGGTCGAGCGTTCACCGACGAATGGCTTCTTGGCAAATCCGTTTGCGTCGCGTGAACCCATTGTATATCGCCTCTAATAAGCGCCCCCGCAGGAACGTTTGTGAAAGTCGGATTATTCCTCTGCTCTATCCAGTGGCCGCCTGTTTGGTTAGCTCTAATCCGATAAATACGGTCCCACCCTGCCGGCGGAGTAATTCTTGGATTAATCGTTACAGTATTTGTTCCGGCAGTCATACTCATCGGCCTTGGTGTTCTGCTCGGAAGTCCGGTTGTTATAACCTCAACAGTAATATTATACTGAACATACCAATTGACCTGCCCCGGAGCCGTATGAACCATTACGACAACCCCGGTACGAATCCCTGCCCCGGCAGTAACCAGTGTGTTAATCCCACCACTCTGCAAGCCTACTGTGTTGCCGGGAGACACCGACCTGCCCGGAGTAATAAAAGTCCCGGTTCCAAGCTGTGACGATATTGTATCCGAAACAACCCTCCAGCCTCTGCCGGCTACATCTCTATGGGCTGTAGGCACTGCAAGAGTAGTAGCTTGTGAGTTGGCTCCGTCAAACGCCAACCAATTGTTTGTCACATGTGGCATAGCCGTTCCTTGGCGCACTCGTCCAACATTTATCGTACGTACTTCAGAAATGGGTCTCGTCGGTGTCGTTGGATTAATCGGGTTAATCGGTATTCCAATTAAATTCGAAGCTTCTATGCCTATCATTCCGTCGTTGTAATCAACGTCATAAGTAGGACAAACCGCTTCGCCCTCTTCATACTCATCTTCGTCAAATCCGCCAAAGCTTTGAATAACGAAGTAGTCACCATCGAAATCGTCCGGCGAAAATTCCAAAATCAAGTCGTCGCCGTCCATTTCCCAAACCCATTCGCCGCTGTTGTCAACGTCGAAATCCTCATTAGAATCTTCATCTCGAGAATCGTTCAAACCGCGCAAAACGTGCAAACATTCACACTCTTCACATTCGCAGTAGTAACAATCCTCACACTCGCATTTACATTCTTCTAAATTATCCAACTCATCTTCGATGTCAAAATATACTTCATTATTATATGTAGAAGTTTCCCCATACTCGACATCATTGTCATATGTAGCAATATCCGTATCAGCAATCAATCCAAACGCCGGTAAAATCGTCAGCGCCATAGCGACTGCTAAAAACACAGCTAATGCTTTGCTTCTAAATAAAGTGTTCACTTAACATATCCTCCTTTAAATTTCTTGTTTTTCTTTTTTCTTTATTTTTTATTTGTATAATTTTTCTCGATTTAAAATTTCCTTACTTTCGGTTTTTAATTGTCAATTGTCAATTATCCATTGTCAATTGAAATTCGTTCCCCCCAAAAAATCTGCTTCCGACCACCTTTCGTTTAAAAAGTAACATTTATGTGAAAATTAATTATTTTTAAATTTATGAAACCCATTTTACCACACAAACATACTAACATAAAATTAACACAATGTCAAGTATTTTCTACAAACTTCTTAAATTTGTCAAGTTTAAGCCTAAAATACAAAACACATAATTACACTTTTCAAATCACATTGCACGATAATATACTTTTCGCCGTGACGTTATGATAACACAGATTTAACACAATGTCAAGTGTTTTTTGCAACATTTTCAAAATTTTTGGTTAATTTTAGGAAAAATCCTCGAATTTAAAGGGCTTGCGCAACGTCACACATTTCACACAATTTCGTTTTTTAAATATTCTTGACAAACAGTTGAAGTTGGGGTAAAATAATAAAATGAGAAAAATACCCGAAATTTATACATTCGGAACGCTTGCGCCGATTTTCGTGGTTATCGCCCACGTAAACGCAATGGTGGTTCGCTATTTCCCGGACGATTTTTACTTAATGTCGTACGTAACTTTTCGTCTGCTTTCTTTTGTTGTGCCTGCGTTTATCTTCGCAAGCGGCTTGAAATTGGCGCGGAAATACGCCGATGATAATGTGAAATTAAGATATTTTCCGTTTATCGGGGGCAGATTCTTGAAAATATACTTCCCATATGTATGCTGGGTCGTAGTTTACTATTTGTACCTAACGGAATTCGGATACGGAGTTTACTTCGACTGGACCGAACTTCTTATATACATCGGAACAGGGCAATTGGCCGACCATTTTTACTTCGTCATCGTAATTATGCAATTTTACCTACTTTTTCCCATAATTTTGCTGTTTTGCAAAAAAACAACTCCGATAATCGGAATACTCATCACGCTACCGTTAACAATCCTCGCGCGAGTGTTCCTCGATTCAAGCAGTTGGTTCGCTTCGCATATGATATTTTTCGTTGTCGGTTGTTACGCCGGCGCGTTTTACGACGATTTCACACAATGGCTGAAACGATTCAAATTCCTGCTGTATCCGTCGTATTTGATTGTCGCCGGTGCGCATTTGTTTATGTCATATCAACACTCGTTGGGCTACTTTAACTACGAATACCGCGAAACAATGACTGTACTTTTCTGCATTTTGTCAATTTTGATTTTCTACCGAATTTGCGTAACTTTTAACGAATCCACGAAAAAACAACAACGCGGAGGATTTCTGGCAAGAAATCTATCCTCCGCGTCGTATTACGTATATTTGTCACACATTTTAGTGTTGCTTGAAGCGCAGCGTCAACTAATGCAGTTCGAAATGCTCGACTCGTTCCACCGATACTTGATAATGCTGGCGGCAGGAGTAGTAATCCCATTCGCCGTGTTCGTTCCGTACGCAAAACTGAAGCAAGTTCTATTCAGAAAGAAAGCCGCGCAGCTAACCAAACCTACTCAACCATAGGCTCAAGCGGCGATTCGTTCTCCAACTCTTTCAGCTCCGCCTCAAACGCGCGAACCGTATCCGCCGCAAACTTCCGAAGTTGCGCAAGTTCTTCACGGATTGTCGCAAGCCTGTCCGTTTCGATTTCACAGCTTAACTGAAGTTCTTCGCATTGCCTTGCGGCGTCGGCTCTCGCGGTTTTTATCATCTTTGCCGCCGATTCCCGCGCGTCAACCATAGTCTGCGAAATCAACTCTCGCTCTTCTTCCATCGCCCTTTCGCGCTCCTCGAACTCCGCAATTTTCGCCCTTAATTCAGCGTTATCTTCAACCAACGCCTTAACGAACGCGTCCTGCTCCGCCGCCGCCGTTTCCAACGTTTCCAAATGAGCGAAAACGTCCTTCTTACAAAACCCCAACGCGTCAGTTCTGAACAAACCTTTATATTTATTTTCTTTAGACATAGGAGTCCCTCCTTGCATTCACATAAATTGAACATTTAGAATTCATTTTACCATATTTAACCTTTTTTGTCAAGCTTTATTTTTTAACGCCATTTTTTGCTTGCATTACAAGGTGGTTTGTGATATAATGTAAGAAAATTTGGGGAGGCGAAAATTTATGATAACTACAAAAGAAATTACTTACGGCAAGTTCGGCCGGTGCGTTCAAGTGTCGAACGGAACCATCGATTTCGTTGCTACGCTTGATTTAGGCCCGCGTATAATCCGATTCGGATTCTGCAACGGCGAGAACGAGCTATACGAAGATATTGACAACAATCTTACCAATAACAATCCCGAATTCAAGGAAAAATTCGAATCGGACGAAGGCTGGTTTATCTACGGCGGACACCGTTTGTGGTCATCACCCGAAGCCGAGCCTCGAAGCTATTATCCCGACAACGAGCCGGTAAAATACGAAGAAATCCCGAACGGCGTTCGGCTTACGCCGCCGCCGCAAAAGTGGACGAATTTGCAATTCGAGATGGAACTTACAATTTCAAGCGAAAATTCGGTTGAAGTGTTCCACAAAATCACTAATATCGGAGCTTGGCATTCAGAATTCGCGATTTGGGCGTTAACGGTTATGGCGCAAAACGGACTTGAAATCGTGCCGCTTGCCACAAAAGAAACAGGCTTGCTCCCAAACCGAAAATTAGCGATTTGGGCATATACGAACATGGCAGATTCACGAGTAAATTGGGGCAGTAAATACGTCACCGTGAAACAAGACCCGAATGCCGACAGCGCCTTTAAATTCGGAACAAATTGCGAAGACGGTTGGGCGGCTTATTTCAACCACGGCAACCTTTTCGTCAAGCGTTTCCCCGCAGACGGCGAGAATTATCCTGACGGCGGAATGTCGTTTGAAACCTACACAAATCAATACATTATGGAGATTGAAAGTTTGGGCGAACTTAAGAACGTTGCGCCGAGCGAAAGCATCACCCATACCGAGCAATGGCAGTTGATTAAAGGCGTTGAACGCCCGAACTCAACCGACGAATCCACAGTCGCGGCAATTATTGAGAAATACGTGTAGAACCTAAATTCCAAAAAACTCCCGCAAGCAGTGCTTGCGGGAGTTTTCGAATTGCGCATTGTTAATTGCTATCAACCAATTGCCTTAATCCTTCCTCGAACTGAAAATCACGTAAAATGTACGTATTTTGCGCCCAAATAAACAAATTTACCATCGTGCTCGGACAAAGCGCGCCGCTTGCATACAATCCCGAAAGATGCTGAAACTCATTCACCGCGTACCACAAATCCCAATCGTAATAATAACTCTCAATATCCCGCACAGGAATACCGATAGCGTCAAGCGCAACTCTCGCAAGTCTTACATCCGGGCTGTTTGAATCAACCCAATGAGTTGTCGCGTAAGTAAAGGTTCCGAACTCGCTAATATCAAAGGTTCTCGGAGTATTTTCAACCTCAATATCAGGGAAAATCCCTCGCCCTTGAATAGAACGCCCTGCAGGAGTCAAATATTCCGCAATCGTGAACGCTATAGAATCGCCCCAAAACATACCTTGAATCGTTTGAACCGTCGCTTTTCCGAACGTCCGCGTTCCAACAATCGACCCGACATCATTGTCGCGAATCGCCGCCGCGACAATCTCCGCCGCGCTAATCGTGTTCTCATTCACAAGCACAACAACATCGTAACGCTTCTCCGCAAGCGTGGAATAATGAACAGTGTAATCGTCGCGATACTGCTGCGTAACAATCACCCGCTCACCGTACACGAAATGATTCGCAACCGCAAGCGCTTGATTCATAAATCCTCCCGCGTTGTTTCGTAAATCCAACAAAACCTTAGTAATTCCCGCCTCATCAGCGGAATTCAACGCCGCTTCAACATACGTATTCGTTCTTGAGTTAAACGTCCGAATATCCAAATAAAGCACGCCGTAATCCTCCAAAATTGCGTAATTCACCGGAATTTCCTCAACAACTCTGCGCGTAAGCGTGAACGACAACGGATACGCAACTTCGGACCGACGAACCAAAATTTGAACCTCAGTTCCAACCTCGCCGCGAACGTATCCAACCGCTTGGTCTTGCGTAAGCCCCGCCAACGAAACGCCGCCCGCTTCAATTATAATATCGTCAGGCAACATTCCCGCCTCATATGCCGCGCCACCAACGATAAGGCTTGTCACCAAAAGCCCCTGCTCTGTCTGAACTATATGTACGCCAATCCCGCCGAAATTCCCCTCAAGGCTCGCAAGCCACGCCTCAGTTTCCTCCTGATTTCGGAAAAACGAATACTGGTCAATGGTCGCAAGCATAGCACGCGCCGCCATTTCGTACAACTCGGGATGGTTGTTCAAAATCTCCCGAAGCGCAACCGCCATAAGATATTCCCCGTCAACGTCGTCGTACAGAACGTTGCCGGTTATAACCCCACGCATATGCCAAATGCTGTCAAATTCACTCCAATCGAAATACATCGTCCCGGTCGGCATACCTAACATAGCCGCCGCCGGCAATGCCGTCAACAAAACCGCCAAACATACCACCACCGCAATAACTTTTTTCATCTCTACTTCCTCCTTTTTATTATCAACCAAATTATCAATACAACAAATCCTGCTGTAAAAATGCCAACTACCATCAACACAATCGCGGGCAATAACGAAACCCACCACGGCGGATAAAACGACAGAGGCGTGTCAAGCCTAAGCGTTCCCTCCGAAAGTTGCTCGACCAAATACTCGTTCAAATCTTCAGCGAAAGCAAGTACGCTTGGAATGTCAACTACCACAACGGAATCCCGACCTTCAATTATCACAATTGCCTCAAGGCTTCCTTGCGGGATAGTAAGTTCCCGCACATTCCCCTGCCGAAATTCTTGAACAAACTCGGAATACGTCATCGTCTCTCGCGTGTCAACCATGCACGCCGAAGAAATCATCATAACAAAAATCATCGCAATCGCCACCACCGCAATAACTTTCTTCATCTCAACTTCCTCCTTTGCCTTTAAGCCCTCTTTTGAAAGAGGGTGGCACACGCCTTTTGGCTGAACCGTCAAAATCTTTGATTTTGCTAACGGTTCGTCCTTGAGGATTGCCCAAGAACACAAGGCGGTTTTTGCCGAAGCGTTATTGGTTGCAATCTACCGGCGTGACGGGTGTTTGTGCGAACACGTGTTTTGTGTTCGCGGGCGACCACACAGGGTCGCCCCTACAAGGTTTGTCGCTCAAGCGGCGGGCGAACGCGGTTCGCCCCTACATCTGCTCCGGCGCGCTAACTTTCAACATCCGAAGCACATTCTTGATCACCAACGCCGCCGCGGAAATCAACGCCAACCGCGCTTTCATAAGCGCCTCATCCTCGCATTTCACGCGGCAAGCGTTGTAGAACGTATGAAACAACGCCGCAATTTCAAGTAAATATCTCGTCATCTTCGCAGGCTCGAGTGTCTCAGCCGCCGCGCGAATCTCGTCCGGCAACGCGCAAATTTTCTTAAGCAACTCAATTTCCGCAGGTTCAACCAACACACTCGGCTCAAATTCGCCGAACTTAGGAACGCTCACGCCGTCCTCCGACATCTGCCGAATAATACTGCAAATCCGAGCGTGCGCGTACTGGACGTAGAAAATCGGATTCTCGTTGCTCTGGGTTTTCGCAAGCGATAAATCGAAATCGCAATGCACCGCCGCGCGCTGCATATTAAAGAAAAACCGCGCAACATCAACGCCAACTTCCTCCAAC
>Ga0123355_10022676_pt1 | contig 10069 bp, 11 predicted proteins | sample TergutEmb28metaG_3_FD_89872 | JGI IMG/M metagenome (GOLD analysis project Ga0123355, IMG submission 89872) | Embiratermes neotenicus P1 segment gut microbial communities from Petit-Saut dam, French Guiana - Emb289 P1 | ecosystem: Host-associated > Arthropoda: Insects > Digestive system > Gut ...
AACCGAAAGCAAAACCATTATGTTGGGGCGTCAGGTTGTGGATGCAGTGCAATTTGTTTTAATGGATTTATATTGAGTAAGTTAAGAAAAAAAGAGTACAAGAAAGTTTTGTTTGTGGCAACTGGGGCACTTTTGAGTCCGGTCAGTTCTTTTCAAGGAGAAACGATTCCGGGGATTGCACATCTTGTTGAAATTAAAAGTTAAGGGGGTGAGAAATGGAGGTATTCTTAAAATTTGTTTATGTTTTTTTGGTGGGTGGTGCACTTTGTATGGTTGGACAAGTTTTGGTGCTAAAAACCAAGATGACTGTCGCAAGAATTCTGGTTGTATTTGTAAGCCTTGGAATTATATTGGGTGCGGCAGGTGTCTTTGGTATTATTCGGGATCATGTGGGGGCGGGTATTACCGTACCAATTGTCGGATTCGGTGGGGTTCTTGCCGAGGGTGTTATCGAGTCTGTTGAACAGGAAGGTTTTGCAGGTATATTTATGGGTGGATTGAGCGCAGTTGCTATGGGGGTGGCAGCAGCAGTTGTATTTGGTTTAATCGTTGCATTGATATTCAAGGCTAAATCAAAGTGATCATTTCCAAGCCAACAAGTTTTGCCATTTCAATGCTTTCGTTATTCGAATAAGTTTCTGGATGAATCACTCGATTGATTCCAGCCGCCTTTATGAGCCTTACGCAAACAGGGCATGGCATTCCTGTCACATAAATGGTTGCTCCGCCTAGTGCAACTCCATCGCGTGCAGAGTTGCATATAAGGCGCTGCTCCGCACATATACAGTTGGCAATTTCTCGGCGTGTTCCTGATTTAATCTTTTGCTTGGCACGAATACATTCATTACATGGGGGAATTTCGCCAACATGACCGTTGTAACCGCTGGCAAGTACCTCTCCGTTTTTGACAGCAACGGCTCCGAATCTAGACAATGGTCGGATGCAACCACTTTGTGTTCCAACCTCGCGGGCAAGTTTCATAAAATCATAATCTAATGGTGTCATGCTTGATTATTAACGATAAATGCACCAGTTGTCAACAAGGTTGAGGCTGCACTGGTTGCATTCAAAATTACTTGCTTGATAACGGTGGATGGGTCGATAATAACACCCTCATGTAGGGGCGCAAAGCGTGCGCCAGAATTATTTTTGCGCAACCGCTTGTTTATCGAGTAAAGTGACTTGTTTAAAATTTTCGAGTCTGTTTTGGCAACCGCAATATATGCAAGCCCGGCCCCCGGGACAACACCCTCGCGTAATGCAGCACGAGTTGCGGCTATTGCATCCTCGGCACGGAGTTTAAGTTCTTTTAGCTCGGCATCTGTTGGTGCTCCGATTGATATGGTTGCAATTCCGCTTGTCAGTTTGGCAAGACGCTGGCATAGGCGATGTTTTGTATACTCATCAGAGGCATTATCAATTTGCGCCCGTATTTGTTTAACTCGAAATTCAGGAAAAGGACGATTTGTGACTATTCTAGACAGTTCTAGATTGGACACAACCTTTTCACAAGTTCCAAGATGATTTAAGTCAATATCAGACAGTTTCAAATCGTTTTCGGCACTTATTATTGTTGCTCCGGTTAATGATGATAAATCACCAAGAGTTGCGTCTAACCTGTCTGTGTATTCGTTTAGTTTTACGAGAATAACTTTTATTCCGCCACGAACACGGTTTACAAGAACGGTGTTTGTTGCTTCTTGTGAAAAGTCGGGAGAAAAAATTACTAGGGGGGGTAAGGGGGTTTCTTGGGGGTTATAAGGGGGTTTTTGGGAAATTTCAAGTATGTGCACAATATCGTTAACAGATTTAATTGCTTGATTTGTTAAAAGTATATTCGGGTTTTGATAATGTGTTTCTAGTGCTTGTGGATTCTCAATCATATATGGGCTTACCAGGCATGCATTAACTTCACAGCCATCAGAAAATATTAGTTCTGTTTTTCCCAAATTATTTTCTTCCAAAGAAACAATTCCATTAATTCCAACTTGTTTAAATGCATCAGTTGTAATATTGGATATCTTTTCATTCTGACAGCTGTTAAAAGCAACATCGTAAATATTTTCACACCCAATCGAAATTTGTTCAACCATTTTACATGCCTGGTTTGCCCCAATTGTAAGTTCAGATTTAAGTGTTACTACGCTTTTCCCGCGCTTTATTGCATGGCTTCCGCGCTTGATTAAATCAGTTGCAAGGATAATGGCGCTTGTTGTGCCGTCTCCTGCATTATGATTAGTTTGAAGACTTGCTTGAACCAGTACTTGCGCAGCCATGTTTTGGGATGGGTCTTGGAGTTTAATATGTCTTGCGATTGTAACTCCATCATTTGTTATCAAGGTTTTTCCGTTTTCAAGTAATATGCCAACATTGCGTCCGTGTGGTCCAAGGGTCATTCCTATGGTTTTGGACAAGTGCCTTGCGGCTTGTTTTATTTGTTTCATATTATTTCTCCTAAAATGTCGTGCTGGTTGACAATAAAGTTTTCTCCGACTGCAACGCCAGAGTACTTGTGAACATAGACATTTGCACCAGGTTCAAGTTCTAGGTTGCAACCATCACCAATGGAGACAACTTTCATGAGTTGACACTTGTCATTTGTTTGAGGGATATGTATCCCCGAGCTTGTTGTGCGATTGCTTATCTTTTCAAGCAAAACGCGGTCGAAAAGTGGTTTGATTTTCATGGTGGCTTATTATAAACTATGAATGGGAAAATGCATCCCACTTTGTCCCACCAAGAGGTCGATGGAGGAGATATGTTTAATTATTTAAAGGGTGAAATTTCAAATAATCAAGATGGCACAGTCACTGTTGATGCTAATGGTGTTGGGTATCTTGTTTATGTTTGTGGGGAAGTCAAATCGCCTGTTTTTGTGCATCTTGTTGTTACTGAAAACTCACACACATTGTATGGGTTTGCAAACGAGCGGGAACGCGCACAATTCCGTGAACTAATTAACATAAGCGGCATAGGCCCAAAGGGAGCCCTTAATATACTTGCAACAGGCATTGACCGTGTAATTGCGGGGGAAAAAGTAAAGGGTATTGGAGAAAAGTTAAGACAAAAAATTGTTCTAGAACTTACAGGGAAATTACCAGTTGCAAACAAAGAGGTTGAAGATGCGTTGATTGCGCTTGCCAACTTGGGGATGAGCAGGCAGAAAGTTATGACTGTTCTGGAAAGTCTTGACACAAAAGATATGAGTGCAGAGGAGGTTGTAAGAAATGTTTTACAAGCACGAGGAAACTGACCAAGAAAGTGAGAACAAGTTGCGACCAACTTGTCTTGGGGACTTCATAGGACAAGAGCGCATTAAAAAGGCTCTTGGTGTCTTCATGGAGGCAGCATCTGCACGTGGAGAGGCATTAGACCATGTTTTATTGTACGGTCCACCAGGGCTTGGAAAGACGACGCTTGCGCATATTATTGCAAACGAGATGAAGAGCAATATACGACTTAGCTCGGGTCCTGCGATAGAATCACCAGCAGATTTGGCGGCGGTACTGACAAATCTTTCACGTGGAGATGTTTTGTTTATTGACGAAATCCATCGTTTGGGAAAGCCTTGCGAGGAAATATTGTACAGTGCCATGGAGGACTTTGCGCTGGATATGGTGTTGGGGAAAGGACCAAGCGCGCGAACAATGCGTCTGAAAATTGAGCCGTTTACATTGATTGGGGCAACAACTCGGGCAGGTAAATTGGGTGGACCATTGCGTGATAGATTCGGTATAGTAAACAGGCTAGAAATGTACAATCAGGACGAAATAGAACAAATCCTGACGCGTAGCGCAGGGATACTGGGAATAGATTTGTGTGATAAGGCTTTGGTTGAACTTGCGAAGCGTTCAAGGGGAACACCTAGGATTGCAAACAGATTGCTTAAACGTGTGCGTGACTTTGCCCAAGTTGATGGGGATGGAATTATAAACACAAGTGTTTGTAAAGAGGCTTTTAAAATATTGCAAATTGATGACCTTGGATTGGATTACATAGACATTGCGATATTGCAGGCTATTGTTGAAAAGTTTAATGGTGGACCAGTCGGAGTTGAGACATTGGCGGCAACAACAGGTGAGGACATCGTAACAATCGAGGATGTTGTGGAGCCCTATCTTTTGCAACTTGGCTATATTCAAAAAACTCCGCGCGGGCGAGTTTCGACTGATTTGGCAAAAAAGCACTTGGAGGACAAATGAAAGTAACGATTTTGGGCAAAGGGCGTTGGGCTGGGTTTCATAAATGGTACCAGGAAAAACTCGGGAACGATGTTTTGATGTGGGGTAGGGGTGATAGTTTGGAGGATGCGCTGGGTTATGCGGATTATATTATTGTTGCAATAAGTGCCCAGGGGCTTCGGGATCTTGTGAAACAACTCAAGGTTAAAGAGGAAAAGATTTTTATTCTTGCAATGAAAGGAATAGATACAGAATCCTTACAGACCCTTTCACAGGTTATGCGAAGCGAGTTCGGCGACAAACATAAAATATGTGTTTGGGTTGGACCTGGGCACACCAACGAGTTCATGTCTGGTCAGCTTGGCGTAATGATAATTGATGGAGAATGTCGCGAGTCTGCACTAGACCTTGTAAATAAATTCAGAAGTGATGTTTTGCGTCTGTATTTTGGTAATGATTTAATCGGAGTTGAAATCGGGGCTGCCGCCAAGAATGTTTATGGAATTGCGGCGGGGATATTAGATGGTGCAGGGATGGTTGCATTAAAGGGTGCGCTTGTAACCAGAGGTCTTCGCGAGATTTCTCGTTTGATTGTTGCTATGGGTGGGAAAGAACTAACCCCGTTTGGGCTTAGTCATCTTGGGGACTATGCAGCAACACACTTCTCGCAGAATTCTAACAACAGATTATATGGCGAGATGTTTTTTAAAAAACAAAAGTGTGAATTTCTTGCCGAGGGTGTGGCAACAAGCAAGGCATTGTATAACCTTTCGATAAAACACAAGGTTGATATGCCGATTGCAAAGTTTGTGTACGATATTTTATATCACGATGCCGACCCCATCACCGAGTTGAAGAAAATGTTTATGAGAGATAATGTGGAGGAGTTTTAAATATTTAACTTGACAGTGCAGGGTATTTGGGCGTATAGTCTATGCATGAACTTATCAAATTTGTTTCTTAACACAAGTGGAGACGGCTTTAACTACATGAGCTTCGTTCTGATTGGTGTTATGGTGGTTTTAATTTTCGGGATGATTTTTATGCAAACAAGAAGAAGACGGAGCGCAATGGAACAACAAATTGCTCTGATTGACAGATTGCGTCCAGGGATGAGAGTCAGAACTATTGCAGGTGTTATTGGTCGTGTTATTGAAATTCGGGAAGAGGGTGCGGGACTTAAAACAGTTTTAATTGAAACAGGAAGTGGTAAGCACGCGAGCCATGTTTTGTATGATGTTAATGCTATTGTTATGGTGATGGACGAGTCTATGGCCGAGGTAATTTCAGAACCCGTGAAAGAGGAATTCGACGCGGCATCATTTGTAGAACAAAGCAACACACAACGAGGAAAAAAGCAGCAAAGCCAAGGACGGGGTACAAAATCGAAACAATCTGAGTAAACCCAAGTAAGCTTAAACCAAATGCGAATGCGCTAACCAAAACAAGGGTTGGCGCATTTGATTTTGTGGATTGCTCGATATTGAAAAGAGAGATAAACATGCTTGTAAACATGCATAACAAAATTGCTGTTACCACCAAGAAATTGTTTGAAAGAGTAAGAATCGGCATTGGATAAACTCCGCTCTTATCAATAGAAGATAGTATTATTAGTATGAAAAATGAAATAGTAATGGCGGCTGTGGTTGCTGATGCTAATAATTGCTTTAATGTGAATTCTTTACGTGCGCGCTTAAATAGCGGAAACAATAAACAACAATTAAGTCCTGCGTATATAAGCAAATTTAATATTAATGGTCTCGAGTTTGGATTTTGACCTTGTGCCTGTCCTATATGAGGAAGTGTTGTTATTAAAAGAATAACGAGAACAAATATCATCACTGCATAATTGAATTTGCTCATCTTTTTAAAGCCATAAAGTACTACAAGAACAGATAAGATAAGGGCAAGAATACTGGCAAAATGGCTCGCAATTTGGGTGATTCCTGCCGTCATTGCTACAAAAAAAACAAAATATATTGGAATGAAAAAGATTTTTGGTGGGTGGAAGTTTTTCTCGTTCAGAAAAATAATTATCCCAAACATAGTTAACAACACAACCCCCACAAGTAACGCAATAACCCAAGCCGGAAGGGTAGAGTTCCCGAAAAACACGACAAGCTCGGCCCCTGTTGCAAAGCCAGCACCAATGATCGAGCTTATAATTAAAAATGCTAGACCCAGCATAACATATGTATATGAAGGTTACAGTTGTTCCTATCGCAAGAAGTGAATTAGAAAGTTGTCTTAGTCGCGCCGAAATCTTTTATAAACAAGGTAAAGTTGTTCGTGCACTTGCAAGTGCCCAGGCCGCCCTTTTGCATTGCAAGCGAGAAGAGCAGCGCGTTGCGCTTAATATATTCATCGCAAAGTGTCTGAGTCGGCTTGGTCGATTTGATGAAAGTAATGCAGTCTACCGTAGTCTTATTGACGATAAAGTTTATTTGCCTCCGGTAATTATGGGGCTCATGCACAATAATTTGCAATTAAAAAAAGATGATAAGGTCAGTAAAAATATGCACTTGATTAAACTCTTCGTCTAGATTAGATTGACAGTTTTCACTCATTGTGCTATTATTCGTCATGCACCAGCTTGAGTGATGAAATGGCAAACACAGTTGACTCAAAATCAGTCGTGTTTGGACAAATCGGGAAGTGGTGGAATGGCAGACGCGTCGGACTCAAAATCCGATACTGGCAACAGTGTGTGGGTTCAAGTCCCACCTTCCCGACCAAAAAACTAAACTAAAAAAATTAAACAGCGTGTTCTGGTGATTTCTCGTTTTGCCTTTGTCGTTGTTCGTGTACTCGTTCCAGAACGATGCTAGTTATGAAATCAATTCCGATTTTACTGCTGCCTGGTGGTATTGATTGTGCTATCTGTTTTTGAACTTCGGGATCTTCTCTGAGTTTTTGTAAAGCAAGTCTATATTCTGTTTCTTCTTGTTCTTTCTTTTTATTTTGTCCTTCAATCTCAGTTTCCTTTTTACTATTTATCGCCTGGTCGAACTGAGTCCAGATACATGCGGCTGGGTTTTTTGGGCCTTCTAGTGGAGTAAGTTCGCCACTAATATTAACGTCTGCAAAATACTGTATGCCTTCAATTACAGAAGGAAAAGGTATAAGTCCAGCAGGCGGTTGGGAACGTCTCATTTTTGACATGCTATATTGTACCATATTTTAATTCTACAAGCAAAATATTTCAATGAAAAATCGCTTGCATAATAATTTGATGTATGTTAATCAATACTATTGACATACTAAACAAAGGGGGAAAGATGGTACGTAAGTGGATGTGTGCGTTACTTGGCAGTACTGTGTTGATTGTTGGTGCGTTAGTTGTTTCGATGGCAGTTTCGCATGATACGACGAATAATACACAGCTGAGGGCTGCTGTGTTTGGAGTAGATTGGTCTGGAGGAGGGTTGACTGTGGCTGACCCTTTTGTTATATATACGCGAGAAGGCTTGATAGACCGTTTGCAAATGCAGGCGCATAACCAGGGAAGGCATTTCCGTTTGGGTGCAGATATAAATTTGTTTGGACACAATTGGGTGCCTATTGCAACTTTCCAGCGATTAAATACTTTTGATGGTGATGATCATGTAATTCGTGGTCTTACTATACGTGGTACGACTATTACATCTGCGCAAGGTAACAACCGTGGTATGTTTATGAATTTCTTAGGAAGCATGTCTAATGTTACTTTTGAAGATGTATATATAGACGGTCAAAATATAAGCGGGCAACCAGCTACAAGTGCAAATGCTGGGGTTATTGCGGGTAACATAACCGGAAATACGAGTGTTGGGGATCATATCCAAATTAACAATGTACACGTTATACGAGGACAAGTTGGTTCGCAGACTCATCCGGTTGGAAGAGGAAGTGGATTGATTGGTCTTATTACTTTTGGTGGTTGGGATACATTACATCCGCGTGCTCAGATTACCATAGCAAATTCGTCTGTTCAACATGTTGACATATGGGGCTCATTGAACGGAGGAACAGGTGGGATTATAGGAGATGCTCAGGGGACTTTGCAAGATTTGACAATTCGAGGAACATTCTTTAATGGAAATATTCACAGTCGCTCGGCAGCAGTTGGCGGAATTTTGGGGCTTGTATCAGGTTCCAACAGAATTACAACTATTGAGTCTAGTTATGCAATGGGAACTTTCAGTTCTGACTTGAGGAACGTTGGTGGACTTGTTGGTCAGATGAACAAATCTGGAACAACTGTGTTTATGAATATACGTAACTCTTTTGCTATGGCTAGGGTAGAATCAAGTGAACGTAATGGTACAACCAATATGTCAGTGCCAGGCGGACTTGTAGGTATGGGTAGTAGCGCGGCTCAAGTCCAACGAGTTTTTATTCACAACAGCTTTTTTAACACAGACTTGGCTGGAAACACCAGATTTCCGACTCTAGTTTCGCCGCCTCATTTTACAGGTGGTCATGACCCAATTCGTGCAATGGGAACGATTACAAATACTGTTGGTCACATGAGTATGCTGGTTAGTCAATTTACTCCAGCAGTTGGTTCTGTTGCGGCTGGCTTGGCTGCGACAGAGAGAACAACAGCACAAATGAGTAGCCAAACATTTGTTGATTCACTAAACAGCGGCAGTGCTGGCTTGAACTTGTTCGAACTTCGTAATGGAGCTCCTAGAATTGTAGGCAATCCACATCTTACTGGATTCACGTTTGATGCAAATGGGGGAACTTTTCCGGTTGATGGCAATCCAACAGAGATTAGTCGTATTTGGGATGAAGAAATGGATTTTACTGGTTACAATTTCCCATTTCCAATTAAAGATGGATTTACTTTGATGGGCTGGTCAAGGGTTCCTGCGTTACCAAATGCCGCCACAGATTATCCACGTGAATTAACAGGAATTCCTATGTCCGAGGGTGGGAGGCTGTATGCTGTTTGGTCTAATATAGAATTCAGATTGTTGGCCATTAATGACGACCAAGGTGGCTTGAATGCGCAAACAACGGGTTTCTTTGGAGACCTTCCGCTCGAGTTGCCGATATCAACAGCACGAATTTTCGGACGAGGGCATGTAAGAACAAATTTAACAACTGCTGTGACCCCGCCTGCTACACAAAATTACTTTGTTGGATGGCAAGTGCTTGATGCGGAAGGGGACTGGGTTGACATTGGTCTTGGTGAGGAGATGCTAGCAGCAGGAGCTGTTGGCCGCCGACTTGATTTCTTTAACTCTGAAACAGGTGAATACCTATTAAATGAAGAATTCGTGCGTAATTTCGGAATCTACAAGGACAGGGGGTTTGGTGATGGCAGCGGTCATTATATAACGATTCGTGGTCTTTACGAAAATACGCCTCCAGTTAGTATTAACTTTTCAACACAGCAAATAGGTTATGGGACATTACGTCTTGAGGGTGCCACAACAAACCTGCTTGGAACAACGACAGCTGGAACCAATTTGCAATTTGTTTACGATGCTGGAAATATGACACCAATAAGCTTAGAAGTTTTGCCAAATGCATATCACAACCACAGGCTAGAGCGTAGGGTTGGAAATGCTGGTACATGGACTAATGTACCTACAACTCGTGTTGGTACAACAAATGTATTCAGAGGAAGTGTAACACCCGAGCATGATTTGCAAGTTCGTGTAGTCTTTGAAAGACAGGAGTTTGCTATTCGAGTTGCTACAAACTTAACTATGACACCAGCACAAAGAGACATTGCAGTTTCTGATTCATCTGTTCAGTTGATTAGAGTTGGAGACACATTTGGACCAGTTAATTTGAATGATGTTCCGGGTTTTGCAAGGCAAATTGACCGGTTCTTTATGAGAAACGTGAGAATTGGAACCCAGTACTTAAATATGCCAAACGGAGTTATTGAA
>Ga0123355_10022678_pt1 | contig 10069 bp, 9 predicted proteins | sample TergutEmb28metaG_3_FD_89872 | JGI IMG/M metagenome (GOLD analysis project Ga0123355, IMG submission 89872) | Embiratermes neotenicus P1 segment gut microbial communities from Petit-Saut dam, French Guiana - Emb289 P1 | ecosystem: Host-associated > Arthropoda: Insects > Digestive system > Gut ...
TACGCCACTGTACTGAAACTTTTCTTGAACTGAAATATCTCTGATTTATTCGCAACAGTGCAGATTATTTAATTGTTTCATCACCTTCGGTTCATAATTTATAAACGTTTATAGGCAACCACGTGCAACGATTTAAAGGGCCGTCTAAAATAAACACCGTACCATGGGCACGAAAACTAAATTAAATGCCGTACTGCGTTTGTCGGATAAAGGTTAATACGGTTCTGTGTTCAGACCATATGTGAATTTTCAGTGTAGTTAACCATATAGTATTTAATCACAGCCACACAAATATCTACAATTTTAATCTTCATCTGTTGATAACATTGGTAAATCTAGTTCAAAATCTCAAGTACTTAACAGTTTTTTGAGAAATTTAACAGAATTTAATCTCTCAGTCTCAAATGGTACAGAAATTCAAAGAAGCAAGATAAGAGCTTTGCTACTGTTTACTGGAGTTCCTGTAGTTAATATAATATATATTTGAATGCTTCTAGATTTCAATACAGAATTTTGTTCAATTTTGCATATTGAACTCCAAACTGTTTCCAGCCAACTGATTGAATATGTCTGCCAACCTGATGAAAACACTAGTGCATTTACCTGTGAGAGCATCTGCACTCTTCAGGTACTGCAGTGTGAGTGGGAAGTGACTGTTGCGGCTAAATGTGGCTGTGAAGTTGAACAGCTCCAGTGCCTCTACGTGAGAGAGTGCAGGAGTGTTTTTGGGTGATTCCTCATGTAACAGAGCCCAGTCATGGATAAGACCATTCCGAGGAAGTGGTAGATCTATTGGGTCAAAATCACTTCCATAGAACATCAAAGCCTACAAAAAAAATTGTTTAATCCCTTTAAAACAATTGAAGTGGTAGATGTGTGCTGGTAAGCTTCAGCAGTGTTGGACATGATAAACAGCAGATGACAAATGTACCATATGTATCTCTGATGAGAATGCTTTCTTAATTCATCAGCTCAAAAATGAGGTGTTACCTTAAAATCATGAACAAAATTAAATATGTTCTGCATAGATATTTTCCAAAAAAATGATAACTGTGAAGAGAGTCTTATTTTTATTGGACCGTGCATCATCTTGATAGTTGAGTAAAGAGGGACCAACTTGATGTCACTTGCTTTATTATTTCTTTATATAATGCTCAACATGTTTCGGATGTTAATACATCCATTCTCAGGAGCTTGCGACTAATGTGTTGAGTTATTTCGTGGGTTACGTTGAACTGGTTCAATGTGTGTTGGAGTTATGTTGTGGTATGGCTGTGGTGGTGTGGTATCCATATGCAGGATCCGTATACAGTAGTGCTTCAACCTGCATACGGATACCACACTACCACAGCCATACCACAACGTAACTCCAACACACATCGAACCAGATCAACGTAACCCACGAAATAACTCAACACATAAGTCGCAAGCTCATGAGGATGGATGTATTAACATCTGAAACATGTTGAGCATTATATAAAGAAATAATAAAGCAAGTGACATCAAGTTGGTCTCTCTTTACTCAACTGTGAAGAGGGTGTTGTCTTAAATTTGGGTAAATAGGGTAAACACATGAGTTCCGCTTCATTTTTCTAAAGATAGACATGAATCTTCAGTTATTTAAATAAACTATAAATTTTAAGAACAGTGCTGTTACATTGGCAAGAAGTTATAAAATAAGATTTATTCAAGAATTCATACACCATAATGAAACCTGAAAAATGAGGGATGACTAGTATGTATGTTGGTATGTACGTAACACACACATTCCACCGCGTGTATGTATATATATATATATATATAAAACACAAGCACATACATACATACATACAAACAGGTTTAACATTAAAAATTCTGCATTTTATTCACACAATGTATTCATGTGTTCCGCATGATACTTACAATAAACAGCCATCTATACTGCATTAACTGACTGGTCTTTCTAACGGTAGCACACTGTGTTCTCTGTGAGGTATGAACACAATCTTTATATATTATATACATTAATTTTAGTCTTTAAAGCATTAAGTGAAATGTCACAAATATATGGCAGCTTCAAAAATTCTGGGACTGATGTAAATACAGCAGCATTCTGGCAGGGAGGGTGAAGCCTACTCATGCCGCATGTCAAGGTATCAATGCTCCCTACATACAGCAGAATTGCCCAGCTTCCTACAAACGAGGAGGCATAACAGGGGACATGTATGTGTTCAGCACTGAGGGACAGAATTTTTGTGTTTTAATTGTGTATTCATTTTATTGTGTCATCACTTACAAGAGGGTAAAGAGTATATCTTATGTTTCTTGTTACTATATATGTTAGCTTAGGTTTCTGAATATTTTGTTTTGAAATCAGGGCATCTGGCCTCATACGTGCCCTAGCAACAAGAGCTAATGCTGAGTAAGTAAGAATTCTAGCCAATAAGCTCACAGTGGATATTTCCGAGAGTGCCAGGCACACTTTGCTCTTTGTATGACACCCTCACTATGCGTTAAGTTAGTACGCGCACCCCCCTTTCTTGGCCAGGCTGACGCCAAGTGATCAGCCCTGGTCCTTTGTTCCAAAAATCCAAGCCAGCGTCCTCCTGGGCCTGGCTTCTTCAGTCAAAGTCCCTTCTCCGTGTGGTTCAGACCTACGTCGGGCATGTTCTCCATGAACAAAGGAGATCGTATATCAGTGTAATTTCCACCATCCGGCAGCATTCCTGCCTTACACTGAATCATGTAAAACACATACATTTTTATCGTGCTCCAAGGCACCGAATGCCTAATCATTTTTTATATTTTTTAATCCAAAGGCATTCGTTTACAGGCTCAGTCCCCAGGGCCTGTACTTAACGGGATCATGTCCCAAAAATCCCTGTTGTAAATTACATTAATATAAAGTCGATTGTGTAATCCAACAGTGTAAAGTTTCGTGTGATTGCGAGCGTGTTGTATTACTTGCTCCCTTCAACATAGGAACATCAAGTGAGAACCACATCACCACAGTGTTTGTGTACAAGTAAGTCAATCAGTGCTTCTACAAGTGACCATGTCACTATTTACAACAGTAAATTACATTACAACCAGTGCTACCACAAGTGCTTAATATAATGTGTAATCAGTGCTACTACAAGCATTCAATATAATAATGTGTGTCCAATGTAATCAACATACAAACAGTGCTGCTCTAAGCATTTAATATGAAGTGTAACCAGTGTAATTTAACATATATTATTAACCAGTTTTATCTAAATTATAGTTTAGAAATTCAAGTAGAAATTAAATTACTGTGACCAGCATTACATCGAGTAGATCATGTCTATTCACCCACTTATGTTCCCTTGAACCAGAGGCAAGAGTGGACAGTATGGAAATTTCAACATGGGGAATGCAGTGTCTTGAACAGTAGGCTAACACTGAATTTTGAAAGTAATTTGCAATATCAACAACAAATGCTGCACATGGTTTTGGAAGGAGTATGGCAAACACACAATGTCAGAGTCAACGGCATTTGATTGGTGTTACAGGCTCAAAGCCAGATATGGATTACTGGAGAACAAACAGTGCTGTGGCCAGCCTGCAAGGAACAAGGACAGAGTGCCACAGGTGCAGAAGATAGTGTATTGTATCATATGGCACTAATGATCGCAAGGGTGAGCACTGTATCAAATGCCACTAATGACTGTATAAGTGTGCACTGTATCATATAGCACTAATGACTGCAGAGGAAGGTGGAATTTTCTTTGACAGTTGCCACATAATCATCAATAAGAACCTGAAGATGCAACATGCCTGACAACGTATCACACCACTGAGTAAGATGTAAAAACAATGTAAAAACCACAACAGGATAAAGAGTGAACTCACAAATGAAAGAGGTGAATGCTTGAAGTAACTGCTGCAGGTAATAAAACTTGAGACTTTTTGTATGCTGTCTTCCATTTGGATATTGCTACTGCAAAGACATGAAAAGTTAAGGTGATACCCTTACAGCTTTTATATACAACAAGCCCTCATGCACCATGAGTTTATTCCTGAGAGTGGTAGAGTCAAAAAGGAGAGGTACAAACAGGTGCCTGCCTGTTTATGGAAGGTAATTTGCCCTTAGCAACTCACAATGTAGGATGCAAAATACTGGGTATTCCTGCATGCAGATGATCCAGCACATCACTCACTGCTTGTGCAGAAGCAACTCACCAAGCATGGTTTTATATTGTTGAAAGACCCATTGTTTTGTCATGATGCTGCATCATGCAACTTCTACTTCCTCTTATGTACGAAGGAGTGGTTGAAAGGTTGTCACTTCAAGAATTCAGCCGAAGTTCAAATGGTTTAAGAAACTGCACTGCAAGAGGTCATTTGCAGTAGCTTCCAAAAATAAGTCATGCAACGATATGAACATGGACAGAAGTGTGTTGCTCCTACAGGGCAAGATTTTTAAAGCAAAATGTATTTACATGCTTCTTAATGCCACCACATTTGAGACATGGTTCCTGTCTCCTAACATTTTGAAGCTATCACATGCTACAAATTCAAGTTTATTCTTCCCTGGAACAGGAAGGTACCAATTTCATTTAATTGTTTTTTCAGCTTAAAGGGTTGCAGAACACAAAAAAATGCATGCATAATTTCAGGTTCTCACAGTGATGACAATGAAGATTCCAGTCTTTTGGTAGTGGAGGCAGCAAGTTCCTTCAAAATTACTAATCTACCAGTGTACACGACATCATGTCCCTGAAGTTTGGAAACTTCTTAAGAAACATACATATTCTTTGTATGACCTTGACAAGTGGATGACAAATTTCATGAAAATCACAACTAAGAGTGAAATTAAAAACCAAAATTTCAGGCTCACTTTTGTCAAATTGTGGTTTCTGAATCTTCGGTCTTCTGTGAAGAAACACTTTACAGACCCACAGTCCCTCACCGATCCTTCCTGGCCTGTGAATGATGTCCACCATAAAATCACAGGATCTTGCACATCTACAACATAATCTTAACATCACACACTGTATGAAATTACATAATAAAAGACTTAATTAGCTAATAGTTAAAGATGGTTTCACACATAACCTTATTATTTTGATTCTACTTACCCTGAATGCTTTTGTTGTCACTGAATTCAAGATGGGAGATCTCATCTGAATAAAAGTCTCCATTGTAAATCTGAAAAACAGTTGTTACAGTTGAAAAAGACCCTACAGTTCAACACATAAGCTACAAACTGGTCACATGGCTCAATTTTTATCATTATGTTATACTGTATTGCAAATGACATGGATGAACTGACATGCACATTGTTAACTCACAAGCTGCATATAATGCGTAAGTTATGTAACAGTTTCAATTGCATAGGTTCTGTAGCATCTGATGAAATGATAAGATCATCCTAAATACAGAGTAGGTAAAAAATATATAAAGAGTCATGGCCTGTCTCAAATCGTTACCAACATCCAGTTGTAGGAGCGATAAGGAAACCACAACAAATCTGGCAGAAGAGCCAGTAACCCAAACATATTCAAAATAGGTACCTTCAAAAACACAAGACTAGAAAATTATCACTACACCACCCAGGCTGGTATCTGACAAGCAAAAATCTGTCTCATGCAAGAAGTCAGCATGCAATGTGTGCCAGTCACTGTACCAGCACTATTGAAAACAGGCATTAAATACACACGTATCAAAATACTGAATAAAAAAAGTTTTCAGTTGCATACCAATGAGGTTGCCATTATAAAGACAAAAGGATAAAACTATGTTATAACCGAGCGTTACTTGTTACAATTTCATGGTTAAATGTGACTGAAAACACAACACATAATGGCATCTGGTGAATATATGGTTGAATTTTTGTCACACATGTAGTTGCAGATATGTGTACCCACAATGCAGACACTTTTAATATGGGAAAAACAGGAGTAGATAAAAAACAGTTCTAACACATAGTATAACAAAAATAAACACACAGGAATGTAAAATATAATTTTCATAATTTACAGACTTAAAGTATTTCCACTCACTAAAGATCTTGCAAGTCATTTGGAACCAGGAGATGTGAACAGAGTTCCAGAATACTGTATTCACAATAATATCAGCTGTTATGTGAACAAAAATGTATGTTTACTTAAACCGTGTAAAATTAGCATTCATATTAAACTAAATGTTGTAAGAATGCTATACCCAACACATTCAATTTGTCAAAACAGATCAACTTTAACACTTTCAATGCTGATTTTAATTTAGAATGCAAATGAATTTATATAGTACTCCTACTTTTAAAAAAGTAATAAACTGTTATCTCTGTTGCACAAGAAATGGCAGAAGAATATATTTTCACTCATACTTGTTTCTTAAATTCCAATACAGCTGTCTTAACTGTATTGTTAAATGGTACTGAATAGGAGAAGCATGATGGAAGTGGAAAGGATGTGCCCGGAGAGGGGGAAAAATTATAAAAACAAGACAGCCAGTCTGTGGTTCTAAAACAAAATCCAGGACTGCCCTCTAGTATGAAACACAATGGAGGTGTTCACAGCAGTAACGTATGCTGCTTGTTACACATCTTGGCAACAGCATGGACAGGGATATCACAAATATATATATACACACACACATACCGGAATAAGAAGCTGTAGGAGAAGTACCAATGTCATTACACTCCCAATACACCACAGCAGTGTCTGCAGCTTCATTTGCAACAGGAACCTCATAGTATAACAGTTATTTGATTTCACACTCCCTAAGCTGCAGACAGAATAACATGGCCTAAAGCTGATATGCTCAACAGGAAATACATCTGAAGTCACATGATTGTAAGAACTGGAACTGGTGATAATGCACATCAAGAACCTGCAAGATAACACAGCACATGCAACATTAATGTGCCTACAGAACCTAAAACTACAGCATCAAGCATACATTTTATACAAGTCTGTGTCTGTGTTTATCCCAAACTAATAACTTCAGAACTGACTGATATTCCTGGAAGTTGGTACAAGACAATCCAATTTAAGGCACTCTGCAGTTTATACTTTTTAACTTCCTATCATTGACCATACCCACATGACAACTGTGCAAACTAATGAAGTCCACTTAATTGTAAGGACATACACTTGTGTGTGGTAAAATAACTTTAAAAAGTACTATTTTCAAGGTCACCTTTCATACAGCATAAAGTGACATGACATACACATAAATTCTGCACTTACTGAATTCTCCGTTTGAAACAAAAAACTGAAGACCCTCTTGTATGCTTGAAATTAGGGAAATTACATCCGACCAAATGGACTGAGAAGTTTACATTACGCACACAAACACATCCATAAACTGCAAGATAGTTAATTTTTATTTGCTGTTATCTGTTCAATATACTGTAGATACAAATATGTAAAGGAAACTAGGTCATATATTCATCTTGAAAATTAATGTTTTATGGAGTGTGATGCCATGTAGTCTCAGAGATATGCACATACTAACATTTCAGAGAAACCAACTGCCTCCAACTTCAGTATAGGACAGAGAGGCAACAGATCCTTATAAAATGTTGACATACTACATGGCATCACATCCCAGAAGAAATTAATCTCCAAATTCAAGGCCATGAAAATGTCAAAACATTTCTTCTTGTTCCTGCTTGAATCTGAAAATATGGCTGCAAAAGCCTTTGACACAACTCTTTTATTCAAACTGAAATTCGCTTCTGTAGTTAATATTTTGCACAATGGAATGCACCTCCATCTAAAAACAATGAAAAAGGAATATATACAAAAAGATAAGTGTGCTTGCACTTTGGAATTATGTCATATGGTGGGCATGGTGGTAAAATACATGATCTACAGGTGGCTAAGAAGTTATGTGCAGGTATCTATGTAACTTACAACATGGATCTGTGCTGGAGCACATGCACTGTGCCACACACCGCCTTTGGGTTTCACAGTGCATCACAGAACATCAAATACACATACAGATCCACATGGAAAGCAAGCAGGGGTATGGTGACTTCTTGGACATATTGTAAACCTCAGCATAAGATGCATACAATCATGTCTTCTAATTTCAACCTTTGGGAAATAGCCCCCAGAATCCAATAAACAGATGGCTGGGAGGATCCTAACTGCCACTCTGAAAATGGTGTCAAGGAAAAATATCTGTAGCTCTCCTACAAATTGAATCACAGTCATCCAGCCCACTGCAGGTCACATCACTAAGTAAAACTAGTTGAAGTGAAAAACATATGGCAAAAGTTGCCCACATGCTTAATTAACCACTACACCATGCAGGTACATGGGGGAACAGTAGAACATCTCCACACATTGCTAGCCTCATCATTAGATAAATGAAAGTGGTCAGCATCTTGGCCCAGCCACTTTACCCCTAGTACCCACTCAATAGGAGGCTGTGTGGGTCCTACAGCTGGTCTTGATACTTTGGAGATGAGAAAAGTTTTTGTTCCTGGCAGGAATCAAACTGCAAGTATACAGTTCCCCAGCCGATGGCCTAGTCACTATACTGGTTATGGTCAAGATGTGCAGGGGGCATGGAGATACAGCCAAAGGCATTCTTAACCTCAGCTTTCAGACAGACTGTATAGTTCTTATACTTCCCACATTTAACATTCACATGAAGTTTTTCAGTGTCCTACATTGTTCGCACGTCTGTAACACAAGGCAATGACTCTCCCTCATTGAACAAGTCATGTAACATAACAATAATGCCATGTACTACTCTAAATGCCACACAGGTACATGGAGGAGTGGAAGTATAGCTCTATGCATTCTTAACCTTGATACCAGATGATAATAGTGGTCACCTTTATGTCCTGGTTGCTTTACCCCTGGGGAAAGAAAACTAGGTAAAGTACATATTCTTTAATCCCTATGCTGATACTCCAGAAAACCTGGTACTTCCACAGTTGGATTAGTTGTTGTATTAAGTGGTTTACAGCAATGTGTTCAAAAGGAAAACCCTCAAATGGGACTATGATAACTGAGAATAGCCAAGCACTTTTGTGATGAAAAGAAAATTACTGACAATTGCACATTCTCTGATGCATGGGTACAAAGTAACAAGTAACCTGTAAGAAATTTGTTCAGTATAGGTACTCTTTGACAGTCATGCACCTGTTCTGTCTTGTCACTACCAGATTAAAGAAATTCTACTGTACCTACTAAAAAGGAGATTGCATGGGTTCCACAGTTGATTTGTACAGTTTGGAAAAATAAAGCGGTCTCTTCCTCTGACTGTGGTTTGTCCAACCCATTGCCTAATCATTCTACTGAATACACCACCTTAGCTCCAACTTTAAAGACTCCCCAAAATACTGAAACAATGTTATCAGTATGACTACAAATATACTATAAGTATATTTGTATTCTTGGTCCCCTGTTTTTCCTTCTTTATATAAATGACCTACCAAAAATAGTTGCTAAAAATAACAGTATGGTTCTCTTTGCTGATGATACCAGTCTATTAATAGCTGATTCTAACAATTTAGATTTTAGTATTAATATTAATCAGTCTTTCCAAACATAATTTCTTGGTTTAACAGCAATTTACGCATATTGAACTTCAACAAAACCCTCTACGTGGAATTTAAAACAAAAAATTATCAGGTTAAAACTAAACTTAAATATGAACACAAAAATATTTCAAATTCCAATGAGACTAAATTTTTGGGACTAATTATCGACAAGACACTGTCTTGGAATCAACATATTGATCAGATAGCAACCAAACTATGCTCTGCTTGTTATGCTTTAAGAAATCTAAAACATTTTGTACTCCAATCTACACTAAGAACAATTTATTACACTTATATACATTCCATTTTAAGTTACTGCATAATTATATGGGGGAGATCTTCCAATGTTAAAAAATTATTTATCTTACAAAGGAAAACTGTTAGAATCATAACAATGGAGTAAGGGAATCTTATAGGGAAGCTTTTAAAAACATGGAAATTATGATGTTGTATTCTCAATACATTTTCTCACTAATTTTATTTACAGTTAAAAACAAACAGTTATTCACCTCAAACAGGGAAATTCATAAATACGTAACTAGGAACAACACTAATTTTCATCTA
>Ga0123355_10022679_pt1 | contig 10069 bp, 7 predicted proteins | sample TergutEmb28metaG_3_FD_89872 | JGI IMG/M metagenome (GOLD analysis project Ga0123355, IMG submission 89872) | Embiratermes neotenicus P1 segment gut microbial communities from Petit-Saut dam, French Guiana - Emb289 P1 | ecosystem: Host-associated > Arthropoda: Insects > Digestive system > Gut ...
ACTAAAACAAGAAAAAAAAAAAATAAAAAAATTTTCCTAAAAAAAAAAAAAAAAAAAACAAAAAATAAAAAAACACAAACTTTTTTCTTCTGTTTAAAAAACCCCAAAAACCCCCCCCCCCCCCCACCGCAAGAAAACACTGATCTAAGTTACCACTCCTCTTAGCCTTCTACGGTCACAGCCGATCTCATGTGGTGCCACACAACACGTTTCCATGGCCTACCACCAAAAAATGCTTACACCACTTACGAATACAGTCTTACGAATTGTAACGTTGTGTTGTAGGGCACCAATTTACCGACGTTTCCGAGCTAAGTTCTGCATCTATCTTCGGGATTTGACACAAGTTCACTGCAACAACTGTTTCTCAGACCACGAAAAAAAGACTATAAAACAACAATAATGCGTGGTCTGTCAAGTGCAAGTGACTGTTCTCTAACGGATCAGTAAATTGAATCGCGACACTACGCAGACACGGAGAATATTTGTAACAAGTTGAACACAGTTGTGTCGCTGGTAGATGACATTCAGCGTCCAAAGAAATATCCTACTGCTGCGGAATTCCAAGGCTCGTCACCGCCACTGGCTTCTGACGATTACTGTTTTATGGTGCCAGAGGCTCGATACAATAACATCCTACATCCTTCTTTATGACAAACAACCAGTCTACGCGGCATCACATCTCAGATGCTGAAACCTCAATAGTTATTGCCAGGAGAACTGCAAATCTTACAATAAAATTCCGCTCACAACTTCATACTTCAGAAAATAGAAACTGTTCCTATGTATGACTTGAAAAGAAGCCTTTCTCCTGTCTAAATCTTACTGGACTGGTCGTCAGTAAAGACAATTTACTACCTGAAGAAGGAGGAGGAGAGTGGAAGAAGAAGAAAGACAGAAAGGAAGACAGAAAGAAAGCGGGAGAAACAAAAATTCAATCGATGTTGTCACATAATGAAAGATTCCGTTTAAGCGCATACACTCACATTTCACTACTGCTTCCGCAGCTTTATTCCCTGAGATCGGCACAAGCCACTGTGACTTAACCCAGGCACAACTCACGAAGCACGTTTTCTTGTTCTTCTAGCCCAAAACATCGATCACACTATTAATATTGTTATTATTATTATCATCGTCATCATCATCTCCTTTATGCAGGGTATTTTACTTATATTCCTGAGACAAACTATGTCCCTAGGGAATACAGTGTTGCAGCTATTCTCTTGTTACTATTCATGGTGCTTATATCATTAGTTCCAGTGTTCAATCTATTGTACTTACACATACGTACTTTCCGAAGTATGTGCGCAGTACCCAATATGGCTGTTTTCTGGAGTTCCTTGACTTCATGTTTTCCTGGTATGTTGCTCACGAATTTTCTAAACGACTTTGAAATAGCCCCAGTCGCCCCTATTATTAATGGTATCACCTTTGTTTTTACATTCCACATGCACTGTATTTCTATTGTAAGATCTTTATATTTTAGAATCTTCTCAGCTTCCTTTTCAATCACATGTCTGTCTCCTGAGATTGCAACGTCTATTAACATATACAGTACGTTCCCTTTTCATTATCACGGATTATAATGCCTGGTTTGTTGTTGGGGATAGTTCTGTCAGTTTGTACTTCTTGATTCTACAATATGGTTACCTTGCCTCCTTGACTTGTTTCTACTGATTTTGGCACATGTTCATACCAGTGTTTTTGTCCAAATGTACCCCTGTTTCCTTGCATATGTTGAAGTGTAGCTGTGCACACACTCTATCATGTATTTTTATGTACTGTTCTTTTGCCAGTATTGGGCATGCTGATATTATGTGGTCTATTGTCTCGTCAAATTGTTGGCAAAGTCTGCACTTGCTATCTGTCGCTGTGTTCAATATTTTTGTCGCATAATATTTTGTTTGTAGCGCCTGGTCTTGTGCTGCCACTATTTAACTTTCAGTTTCGGCTTTTAGGTCTCCCTTCTATAGCCAGAGGAATGTGTCTTCTTCACTAATAAGCTGTCTATCTATATTGCTAATGTACTGCCCATGCATTACTTTGTTTTTCCATTTTTCCTTTGTGTGTTGTATTCCATCCTGTTTTGCGTCACTCTTCTCATTTGGTTGACTTAATTCTTCTGTAATCTTTTCTGCTGTCTTAATTATTGAGTTCATATTTGGTTGAGTGCTTTCGTGGCTTTTAACAATATTCACAAACTGGTCTTCTTTATAACCTGTGTTAAGGTATTCTGCAATATTAATTATTTCTGCTTTATATGCCGCTTCTATTTGCACCAGTCCTCTCCCTCCTTCTAACCTGTCTATGTCAGCTTTTGGGTGATGCATTTTATACATTGTTGGCATCTTTCTAGTTTTCCTGTCAATCTTTTTTATTTCTTCAGTTCTCCAGTTAATTATACCAAAACTGTATCTCAACACTGGGACAGCTAGTGCTCCAATTGCTGTAATTTTATTCCTGGCGTTCAGTTCAGATTTCAGTACCATTCTTAACCTCCTGCTGTTTTCCTGCTTCAATCTTTCTTTCATTTGTTGATGGTGCATGCCTTCACTTTCCTCAATCCCAAGGTACTTGTACGTTTTTCCTTGTTCTAGCTCTTGTATTTCTCTGTTGATGTCGATCACTAAATTTTGCGAGTGAACTAGTTTGCCTCTTTTAAACGCAATCTTGACAAATTTTTCAAGTCCAAATTCAATACGGATATCATCACTGAAGGGTTTAACTATCTGTATCTGTTTTTGGAACTCTTCTTCTGATTTAGCGACCAACTTCAAATCATCCATGTAAAGTAGGTGTGATATTTTTGTCTTTGTTGCGTGCTCTTCGTATCCTGTGTTCAACCTATTCAGTTGTTCCGTGAGAGGGATTAAGCAAATGCAAAATAGCAGTGGTGATAGTGAGTCTCCTTGATATATTCCACACTGTATTTTTATGTCTTCTGTTTCTATTAGCTTATTTTCTGTGTGTACGCGCGTACGTGTTCTCCAATAACTCATGACCTTCTTGGTGAATGATATAACTTTATTACTGATCCCAATTAACTCTAGGGATTTGATTATCCAGCTGTGTGGCACCCTGTCGAAAGCTTTCTGATAATCAATCCATGCCATACACAATTTTTTTCCCTGCATTTACATTCCTCTAGTATTGCTTCTGAAATTAGCAGCTGATCTTTGCACCATTTTGGTCCGCTGCAGCACCCTTTCTGCTCTTTTGGCATCAAATTTCCATCACCCATATATTTTTGCATACGCCTGCTTATAACAGATGTCATAAGTTTGTATATTGAAGGCAAACAGGTCACAGGTCTGTAATTCTTTAGATTTTCAGTATTCCCGTTTTTTGGAATAAGGAATGTTACTCCTGCCGTTAACCACTCCGGTATTTGATCTTCCTCAATCAATTCGTTAAAAAGCGCAGCTATATGCTTCTGTGTTGCTGTAAGTTGCTTAAGCCAAAAATTTGCTATTTGGTCTATTCCAGGAGCTTTCCAGTTCAGCGCTGTTCTTAGTGAATCTGCAACGTATTTTTCACATACTGGGCTCCACTCCATGCTTCGATTTTGTTGGTTATTATTATTATTGTTGTTGTTGTTGTTGTTGTTGTTGCTAGTAGTCACGTGGCCGTCACAGGACGGCCCGCCAATATATTCACGTGCTACTACATAGAAAAACGTATATAATTTAATCACATACATACAGACAATTCCGTCGAACACAACACTTTATCGTTTCCATCAAACGCTACATGTTTCGATCGTTTTACGATCGAAACATGTAGTGTTTGAAGAAAACGATGAAAAGTTTTGTCGGATGGAATAGTCTGTATCTTTATTTTTGTGACTACATAATTTCGCATGGATCACGCATTCAACATATCGAAAGCACCCGAAACTGTTCCAACGGTAGCCCTGTCGTTACCTGACATCCCACAAACATATTACCTTCTTTCAAGTCACATATTTATCGAAGGTCTATTAGCCTGGTTCCAATTTTCAGGACACAACCACACGGCACAGTGTTCTCATAACGACAATCCCCCCACCCTTAAAGACGGAAAGTATGCTACAAGGGCACACCAACGCTGATATCGACAGGGGAGTAATTCTGACTTACAATGTGTAAAATTACATCGTCCGTTTGTGTATTTTGGAATAAGAAACGGCGTATGATTGATTACAAAAGACGACCAGTAGAAGCCAAAATGTTGACAAGACAGTCACGGACAGCACACATGTGTGATAATTCAGCTTGAGGACTGGAAAGTGAGAAAACGACCTCTCAACCTCACGTTCCTTAAATGTCACACAAAGTGTCTCAAAGTTGGAGTATTTTTGGAAACTCCTCAGCAACGATACAATTCAAGTGCCCTAAGCCAGGGTTCGGTGGAGGGACCATTAAGGAACCTTCTGCTTCCATACAAGGCGGAGAGTTTCGTGAAATACTTAAGCAGTAGCTTCTACAGAACGACTCTGCTTCATGTTGCTACTTTTTCCCCTGTGGCGCTTCGACCCGTTTCTGGGTCATGGCCTCTCCTTAGGGGCTTCGCGATCACACTCATTTGACACACCACACTCGGTAGGACTCCTATGGACGAGTGAGCAGCCCGATGCAGAGACCTCTATCTAACAACACATAACACTCATAAGCGACAGACATCTATGCCCCCGGCGGGATTCGAACCCTCAAGCGCAACTAGCGAGCGAAGTTCAAATGTAATGCGTAGACTACGAGCTGTACGGCCGGTGAATCGGAGTTCGATTCTCAGCAGAAGCAGATATCTTTCTCTTCTTCACAAAGTCCAAACAGACTCCGAGGCCCACCCAGCCTCCTGTCCACGGATCTATTTCCCCAGGGATACTGCGGTTGGGTAGTGCAACTGACCACTCACTTCCGTGCAATGTCTCTCCCCACATACGCCAACGTCCTCATAACACAGAGTTTAATTAAATGTAGCAAGAACTGAACTGGGTCCAACACCTCACAGAGGTCTAAACATATGTGGCAGTTACCATATATGGAATATAGAGTCACGAAAGGTTTGTGTCATGTCAGGGTGCTGCAACATTTGGGCAGTAAGCAGATAGGTAGGGAAATGGCCAACGTTAACCAGATGACACGGACAGTCCTACAGGATTGTAACTGCAAAACAAAGGCACCAGTCCTGTACCTTTCCGGAGATGTAGACACGTGATTCACTTACTAAAAACAAAGTGAACAATCCGAAACTTCGCTTTATTGTCAATATAGAAACGGAATTAACTCCGGGCCTAACAACCGTTATCAAATACCCACTTACTGTTGTGTTGCTAGGCTCCATACCAATTGTGCTCAGCATACTGGCGAGTACTCTCCAACAGCAATATAATCAGTCCGCATGTGCTACCGTACGAACTGCCCATTCTTATTTTTTGGCGCATTTCACGTATGATCTTAAGTATCAAGACTACAAGACAATGTCACTACTATTATAAGATACGAGGTTCTCATGATGGGAGAGTTCATTCGGTTGTCTTGTTGGTTTTGGCAACGTGTTGCAGACAACTTGATGGATAACTTAATCCTGAACTGAGGGTCAGTATGTGCCCCGAAAGGTAGAATCCCACCCACCAGTCTACACCACGTGTCGTAACTCAGACGATAGTACTACAAATGACTCATTTTGTTATTGCTATTCCTGTAGTTGCTATTATTATCATCATAGTCATTAGTACAACGAACAGTGCGATGCGGTAATATTCTACGCTTGTATTCAGACTGAGGCCAGTTCGAACCTCAGCCGTGACGCCCTCTTCTTGAGTCTGTTCGTGAACTTCCTCGGTTCCCCCAGGCAAACGCCGGTACCTCGATCAGGCCACGTATGCATCCCTTCCGATGCTTTCCAGTTCGTCTGCCTTCTTACCACTCTTGCTACAAGTAGTGAGAGAAAATCACAGCAACCTAAATCATAAAAGAAATCACCACCACCAACTCCACCACGATCGTATCATTAATTCGTCGATAAGTTAACAATACAGCCTTTGAATTATCTACAACCAAAACTAACGCTGATAACAGACAGTGACATTTGTTGCATCTCCAATAGGCAATCTACGCACAGCGGTTACATTCAATTTCAGACTAACGCAGTATTCGGTCAAAGTGGTTAATCTCTTTATCCAGTCTTCACAATAAACCTGTTGATTATTTTAGCAGCGTATTATACGTAATCTTCAACATAACCCCCATCTAGTGCAGATGTCAAGAATGACGAGCTATGCCTTGGATCACAGATACTTTCACTGCAGGTACTGCGACTTTACCTTTTATGTCATTACTTTCTGCGTACCTACGTGGGTGACGTTCTAATTTCACACGTAGGTTCGACACAAAAGAAAAACAATATCCAAACATTTTAGTCAAAAAAAAGTGCCACCCTAAGGCACGACGTCATATAATTTGGGTAAATGCTCCACGTCATTTCTAAAAATCGGTTCTTACCTCACAGTAACAACACTGCGTCTCAACTACTAGGAACAATCCGTTCATGTTGTTTGAAGAAATAATTGCTCATTATTGCGACAATCGTAAGAAATAAATTGAACAAATATACCGCGTGGGCAAAAATGCAGAGTTCTTGATGTTAAAGCAGATGACACATTTGTTTGTAGTTTATCTACTGACGCTATCGGAATCTCAAACTATACTGTGTTAAAATGGTTGGACGATTTTATCAATATAATGAAGTGGACAGAACGTGGATAAAAGCAGTTAAGCCCTAATCTCAATTATTAATCCGGAATTTGTCTCAAAGTATTGAGACAAGAGGAACTTCAAATACGTGTTCCGACCGAGATTCGAATGGAGCACCTCTTCAGCTAGCTTGCTCCGTGGTGGTATACATAATAACCACTGTGCTTTAATGTTGCATGAAACTTGTTATGGACATTACTGTCAGTCGAAAATACCCTGACTGTGTAATGTTCAATCCCTTCTTAACTAAACAAATATGGCGGCAGTACGAAACAAGCATCATACTAGAGCTGTGCAGTTTACAACGACTGGGAGCAAACAGGAACACATATAGGGGTTTAATGGGAAAACCTGAAGGACAGAGACCACTCTGAAACTGTAGGTGCGAGTGGAATAACATAGAAATTGGTCTTAAAGAAATGCAATGGAACTTAACTGGATAGAATTAATTTGGCTCAGGAAAGGGCCAAGTGGCGGAACCTTTTCATTGTGGTAACGAACCTTCACGTTCCATCAACTTCGGAGACGTTCTTAACTAGCTGGGGGACATTCAGCTTCTCACCTACTCTACTCCACGTAGTTAGTACTCTCCTTCGAATCTTTTCCATCACTACGGATGTGTGTCCTCTAGTCCAACGCCGTGCACAGTGCTGACAATACTCACGGCCATGAGCATGCTGCATACACGCAGCGCATACCAAAACAGGGGACTAAATGGAAAGTACTAAGCTAAACCAGGTGAGAAGAAAAAGACTAAACAGACTATATGTAGGCCTACATTCGTCTATGTACCTCATAAACTATACACATTGTGGTCCTTTTCTTAGAACAGTCTCCTTTCGTATGAGACACTTGGTTCTTCTCTCTATATAACAAACCACGTTATTATGATAGCAGTAATGAAAAAACCACAGTATCTTGAAAAAGAGGATATCCTCTGAATGTTAGGGCGTAGTTCAACGGAAAGGTATTTACGTTCCTCTCCCGACTACATTTACCCTGAAGAATAATGCAGCAGGTTCCTACGAAACTACTATAGACTCATACATTCCTCGAACACGAGGACGGAGGCATCAGCTACACTCTTCACTGCGGATGAAGGCAGCCGGTTACTCGCAGAAGTTTCTACCATTCTGCATTCTAGCCTGAAAACGGACGTAGAAGGTTTCTCCGACACTGCACCCTTCTTACCAATTACCCTAAAAGGTACCTCGGAAAAAGTGGATACCATTCCACTGAACTCTACAAGGCGTAACATTCCCGAAGACCGCTGTCTTCAGCTTAGCATCAAATCTCAGACGACACTGTCATTTCCACTTCCATTTCAGTTTAACACAGGCGAAGAGAAAATACATACATCATACTGTCAATGAGGGCTCTCAGCTGTTGAAACAGTATATAACTGAAGAATTCCATCGACTAACTGATGAGAAAAGTGTGAACTACGGTGTTTCGTCAGATCAGTACTTCGCGTTCGGGAAGTGGCATTCCTGACAAACGTATCTCTGACTAATGTGATTGAACATGCAACGAACGGCGTCCTGTCGCCGTTGGTTAAGTTCGTGGAGAAAACTGCATAATTTCATTGGCTAAAATTAATTTAAACTCTGTGAAGCAAAAACCCTTTTGCAACAAAGGCTTAAAAAGTCACACACGGTTACAGGTCAATGGATCAGAAGCCCAACTACTAGTAAATTTCGGTCGCAGCCGAACATCGGGTTCAAATCTCAGGCAAACCTACCCCTTTGCACGTGAACATCGGAGGCACAGGTACTCACCAGTGCAGCTTAGTCTACACGCTAAATTGGAAACAACTCCATAACTTCTCAAGCTTCAACTGTTTCGGTTTACTTGCGACAGTTATGTTATTCGTTCCGTGAACCCTGGCCACCGGGACGTTACACTTGGACAAACCCAAAATTCGGGTTTGCCCATTTTAAAAGTCTCTCATTTAGAGTATATTCGGCTACATCCTAATGATCCGAATTCCTATGTGGCTTTGTTCAGCGTCTCTCGCTGAGGGTTTGTTGTTTGTTCATAGCAGTTGAAATTAATTTTAACCAATAAGGATTATGCTGCATTATCCAGAACAGCTTGGTTAATAAATGGCGACACGACCCCTTTCGCTGCCTGCACAATCACGGCAGTAAAGACACATTTATCAGAAATGTCACTTCTAGAATGCGAAGTAGGCCTAAAGATACGAAGGAATACATGAGTGCATACAGATTCGGTTATTACCGTCTATATGTTTAGGTAGATAGGTTTTCACCCTTTTTATAGGCGACGAAGGCCCTTAGGGTGAGTAGAGGTATAGCTGTACTCTTTCTAGGACCTCGGCACTCTAGATGGAGGGGGGGGTTAGCCCCACGCCCCGGCCGCCTCTACCTCCGGGAAAGACCCGGTACCCACTGTACAGGAGACTGGGTGGGCCCCAGGGCCGGTCTGGACGGGCGGAAAATCTCGTCCCCACCGGGATTCGATCCCGGACCGTCCAGCCCGTAGTCAGTCGCTATACCGACTGGGCTACCCGGTCTGTTCTACATGTTTATTACTACGGGAAATAATCTTTCATTACAATTAATTTACAACTGTCTCCTTGCCAGCTGGTTTCTTGTTCTACAAACATCAATGGCGCTGGGGTGCGAATTGGAACATGTCCTGTAACCTGCATCTTCTGTCTTCTTTGTTTGAAGTACACTATTAAACCGCACTTCATACGAAGAAGACATAATATACAGGTTGCAGGATGGAATCCAATTCGAATCATAGAGAAAAAGATGTTTGTAGAACAAGAAACCAACTGCCAAGAAGACAACCGTAAACAACGAAAACTACCATTATTTTACAACGATTTATAATCAGTAACACATTATAGTATCATTTTAAAACACACACTAAATTTTAACTATATTCTGTACACTTGATATGCGTATGCATTGTACGACTGTTTTATTGCTATAAGCTTTAGCAATACAGGTATTTGCTTCCTAATGATGGCAGTTAAGCCGAAACATGTAGCAGCTAATTAGCAGTGCAACACGTAACAGTAGGACTGTGCATCTGTTCGTACAGCAAGGATCTGCCAATCATATACAATGCACGGGATGAACAATATGACCCTCAGCCTATGTTTCTCCCTCAAAGCACGACGACCAAGTGCTACGGCCAAATAGACGACTTGAAAAAAAAAACAGTTCTTCATATATCTGTTACACGTCTAACGAACTATTACGGCTGTGTGGTCCAGTGACTTAACTACGTAACTACAATCACAGACACATACATTGCCATAAAGTGTTATTCCATCCACAACACACAGGTCCGCCGACAGC
>Ga0123355_10022680_pt1 | contig 10068 bp, 5 predicted proteins | sample TergutEmb28metaG_3_FD_89872 | JGI IMG/M metagenome (GOLD analysis project Ga0123355, IMG submission 89872) | Embiratermes neotenicus P1 segment gut microbial communities from Petit-Saut dam, French Guiana - Emb289 P1 | ecosystem: Host-associated > Arthropoda: Insects > Digestive system > Gut ...
ACACTCACACACACACACTCACACACACACACACACACTCACACACACACACACTCACACACACACACACACACACACACACAAGAAACCCAACCTAAAACACAACAAAATTTTAGATTTACAACAGATTCAGCATATAAATTAAATATTTAATAGTATTGCTGATGTCACTGGCCGCGCGGTAAAAGGTGTGAGTCTGCGCCCTCGCCTGCTGAGAATGGGGGTTCGAATCCTGCCGGGAGCTTCGATGTTTGTTGTGAGTGTTGTGTTTTGTCAGGTAGAGGTCTCTGAGACGAGCTGATCACTCGTCCAGAGGACTCCTACCGACTGTGGTGCGTTGCTGTGTATGATCTAGAAACCTCAAGAATGAGGAGGCCATGGTCCGCGTTGGGCCGCAGCGCCACAAAAAAAAATTAAAGTATTGCCCAAACAGTTATTTACATAAGACAGTATCAAACGGTAGGGCATACAGTTAAATTGACTAGAAATAACGTAGCTAAATTAAAACCGCAATTCAGATAAAACCCTCCTTGTCAGAGGTAGAGTGTAATATGTGTAGACGAGGGTTGGGATTCTCGTAGTAAATATATCTACGTTTTTTTAATATTAACTTTAATATTATCTTCCCGTCGACGCCTAGGTCTATAAAGTGGTTTCCCCCTCTCTCTCTCTCTGCCCCTGTGCCACGTGCCCCATCCATCTCATTCTTCTTGACTGGCTCACCCCAATAATAATTGGTGAGGAGTACAATCAATAATAATAATAAATAACACGAAACAAAGCCAGTAGCCGCTCATTAATTCCATAAATAAGTTAAGTTCGGTAGATTTCTAAATTGAGAGACCGACGTTACTGTGCCAGATGTAAGGACTTGATCATTCTTAAATCAAATATAAGATCAGGCCCATTGCTATAAGGACACACATTACGTGGATGATAAGGAAACTAAGAAGTAGTTTGAAGCTTAATAACGACACGAAAATGCGTAATATACAGGCGACAGGTCCTTTACCTGCATGGGGAATCTGCGAGGGCATCAAAATGATAAACTGCAATATAAATAACAACAGTTGTAATAATAATAATAATAATAAACATATGAAAGGCAACAGGGGTACAATAGGACAAAAAAAAACACTGATATGAACATGTGCCAGAATCAGTAGAAACAAGTCAAGAAGGCAAGGTAACCATATTGTGGAATCAACAAGTAGAAACTGACAGAACTATCCCCAACAACAAACCAGACATTATAATCCGTGATAATGAAAAGTGAACATGAATGTTAATAGACGCTGCAATCTCAGGAGACAGAAATGTGATTAAAAAGGAAGCCGAGAAGACTCTAAAATATAAAGACCTTACAATAGAAATACAGCGCATGTGGATTGTAAAAACAAAGGTGATACCAGTAACAATAGGGGCGACTGGGACTATTTCAAATTCATTTAGAAAATACGTGAGCTACATAAGAGGAAACCATGAAGTTAAGGAACTCTAGAAAACAGCCATATTGGGCACTGCACACATACTTCGGAAAGTACTAATGTAAAAGTACAATAGATTCAACACTGAAACTAACGATATAAGCACCATGAACAGAAGCAACAGAATAGATGCAACACTGTATTCCCTATGGACGTAATTTGTCTCAGGAATATAAGTATAAATACCCTGCATAAAGGAGATGATGATGATGATGATGATAATAATAATAATAACAACAACAACAAGATCAATGCGCGTTGTGCAGCAGAAAATATGTAGTTCTGTCGGTTTATTGTAGACACTTATACGTACAAGTAAAAGTAAGTCTTCTCATATGAATGCCAAATCACTTATAAAACTAGGATTAAATACGAGTAGAAAGACTTGAAATAATATGAAGCTTACCCCGAAACTGCCAGATGTCCAATAAATTTCGTTGTGTTTTCAGATAAGGGTGGGGGAACTACGTACCTGGAGGCCATGAATCTCGATATGTATTCGTATCGACTTGCGCGTATTTAGACAGTCTCTGGGACGTCCTTAATCCTTGTAAACGTATATTTTTGGAGGTGACAGTAGAGTAAAGTGTAAACTAAATCCTCACTCCTAGGTCCGTGGGCATGAGAGTGTTGCTAGAATGAGGGGGAGGTTTTCGCCGTGCTGCTGCAGTGGTGGTGCTCTCGCAAGCTATCCCGGTAGCGCCGAGATAAGAGAATTGCCCTGTCAAGCCAGGATGATATATTTGACCAACATTTCCATACAGCTCCAGTGGATGCTGAGCCAAGCGGTAGAGGGCTGCAGTCTACAGGAGGCTGATCCAACATTCCCTCCCCATTTCTCTCTCTCTCTCTCTCTCTCTCTCTCTCTCTCTCTCTCTCTCCGTTCTCTTCCATACTACCATTCCCCCGTACTCTGTTTTTCTAACTCACCCATCCCTCCTAAACTCCAGAGTTTTTTTTTTCGATGATAGCTTTCCCAGGGTGGAAAAGTCCAAACGTGCGTAATCTCGCCAATTCAAATTAACACAGAGCACACACATCCACGTCCCCTTCCAGCAATTTCACCGGTGACACCACCCGAATATCAACAATGTGCAAAACTCTGTTTCGTGCCTGCGACATCCGTACACAAGTCGAATTTATTCCATTTTGCTTATTGCAGTGTACTTATTGTAGTGGAAACAAAAAAAAAATGAAATTGAAAACTAAAAGTTTCGCTGCCGTACTGAAAAAAACAGCGACATGGATCTAGTGTGCACAGTTATATGAATTATGTTTATTTTCAGGGTGGATGGGGGAAGCTAAAATGCGTAATTTGCGGATTAAGTGCGTCATTTGATAGTCAGTATTACATGCAGAATCCTGTGTAAGGAATTCTCGCTATTGTGACTCAGTTTCAGGCTCCTGTTGATACCTGGCTTGGTTTTCCCTTTATTTGAATCATTTTGATTTCCTTATCCCGACATGGCCATTTCTGCTATAACGCAATAATTGTTTCCTTGCGAGACCTCGCGTTACGGACAGTCGTGCAATGAAGGGAATAAAACACTTCGGTTAGACTTAAAAAATCCTTTGTAATGTTCGCTGAAATTGCGTAATAGCCAACGCGCTTATGCGGAAATTCACGTTATGCAAACGGCGTTCACCTGTTCTTCAGTCAGTTTATGGCCAATTCACTTTGACAAAACTTGCGCAAGACTAACAATGTACGTATAACGTAACATCGAGGCACGTTTGTGCAACCATTGCTGCAGTGGAAAATCAGTAATTATTACATGTTCTCAGGGTGTATTTGTAGACTTAGGTATGCAGTGCGCATGCACTATTGTTATCTGTGACCTGTCCGGCTGTACAGTATTTTTCCACGTTATCTTATAAAGGGCACTATTTTTGTAAAAAAAAAGAAAAAAGAAGCTATTGAAAGTAGGATGTGTATTTTCGTTTTCTCTGCAACTCTTGTCTGAAACATTTCTCATTCCATGAAGAACTGAGTGAGATATGATAAAAACTGTATATTGTTCGTCATGTGGGGTAGCCGCTATTCTTTTAAGGTTTTAATGAAATTTGAATATTCTCGGCAGATGTTCGAAAAATACTCATATACCAAGTTTTATGAAACGCCGTCAAATGGAAGCCGATTTTTTTCCATGCGGACAGACGGACAGATATGACGAAGCTGTCACTTTCCGCAATTTTGCGAAAGCGCCTAAAAATTGGAAGACAAATAAAGTTTTAAAAAAATGTCAGTGATTTGTGTACAGTCGTAAGAGGCACGTAGATTTGAATTTGTCTTGATGTTCAGTGTTATTTGTCCTATGTATTGGTACGTTGAAAACACGACATTATGGCACGAACGTGAATATTGCAAAAAGCAGTTTTGGAAAGAAATCGTATTTACACGATTAGACATTTCTTCAGAGATGGAGGAAACTTTACGACTACTTCATATTTAGGAACTTGTGGTATGGAGAAAATTATTAAAATGAATCATTTTTATTGTCATCCGGTTTATATTAGTTGAATCATTTTATTCATTTTGAAAATAATGCAGTAAATTAATGTTTGCTCAAAGCGAATGTAGTTTATATCAAGATTGTCCTCAGTACACACTCATATTCAGGTACATTTCCTTTTACGTCAGTGAAAGACACTAAGATATAAGTGTATGATTTGTCAACATCAGTCTAGTCACATAAACCCCACGTTTGTGAGGAAGAAGATGCAATTTCTTCTTAATTGTATTTCAATATTAGTGGCTTATTTCCTTTACCCTTACTTTGATGTATACGTTATCCCTTATACTTCTGTTCTGAACTTGGCTTGCAAGTTACGTCATTAACAGCCTCAGACAGTAAATTGTTTAACTGCAGCCTTTTACTTTTAACGACTTTAATTTCCAGCCCTCCGATATCGTTTCATCTCGGCACTCTGAAACATTTCGTGTTTACACCACAAGTTACCGCGTCATTTCCGATCTGTTAGGGGAAAATGTTTGCCGTATTTCTGAGTCCTTCAAAATATTTTGCTTACTGATATTGCTTTCCACCTTCTATGTTGCTTTAAAGCGTAGATGGAATCATGATCTCTCTGCGCTGCTATTTCTTCCTAACAGCGCAGTAGAGGATCGAGTTTCTTTAATTATGTACATTTTTAAGCAACAACTCGGAAAAGAGATCTTTTCCATTGCGGCTTCGGCAAGACTCATGCGATTAGCTGATTTTCCCAGGATACTTTATGCTGAAAAAGAACTAATCCTTGAAAATTACTTTTCTAAATGAATAGGCACTGTACGTATAACGTAGCATTGTGACGCGTTGGCTTATCATTTATACCTCCTTGGATATCCCGAAACGCTGATACCATTTCACTCGAAGAGGACGCATTTATGGAGATTTAATAACACCGGCAACAATAAACGTACTTAGGTCTTAATGTAAAGTGCCCAATATGTTTGCCCAGTTTTGATCATGTTTGGAATTCCCCGACAGATTTTCATAAAATTCCGCGATACCAAATTTCACGAAAATCCGTTGAGCAGAAGCTGCGCTGATGATGGCGAACAGATGGACGGACCGACAGTTAGGCGGGTGGGCATGGCCGAGCTAATAGACAGTTTTCGCGGCTGTGCGATCACGCCTAAAACGGCAATGGGTTTTGTTTCGTTTTCAAAGAAGTCTTAGATATACAGGTCACCCATTAACATGCCATTGAAGGCACAGAGCGGCGGGGGTAGATGTATAGCTGTACCCATGCTTAACCTTTGCGCTGTATGGGGTGGATGGTCAGCTTGACTCCCGTGCTGACTTACCCCTGGGAAAGAGACCCGGTACCAATTGTACAAGAGGAGGGATAGTCCTCGGGGCTAGTCTGTACGGGACACAAAAACTCCCACCCCCACACCTGGTTAAGGACACCGAACAATCCATCCAGCCCGTAGGTAGCCGCTGTACCAGCTACATTGTCCCGATTACCAAAATCTCATAGAACATATAAACTGGCAGACATAGTATGTTACGTTGTAGAAAACTGTGGTGCAGCTTTCACCTCCGTCTTGCTGCTTGGCAGAATGGCGTGCGACATCATAACTATGGGCAAAGATTCGAAGACTAATGCACTGCTGTAATGTCTAGAACAGCATGTCTGCCTTATTGCTGTCACTCATCTCTTTTGTGGATGTCAGCACTGAAGCAGAAGGAACTTCTTCTGGGACTCTTTGGTCCGGAAGATGAAGTTACTACGGTTTTCAGAAACATCGAGCACTTTCGTCTTCAGAACGTATATGGCCGTTCTTGTAGCGGCGGCACAGACATCAGCAGACTTACCGCTGTGCTAACAGAACTGATAACATGTTAAGGTGTGGTAAAATATCGGGTCCATTTTTTATTAAATCAGATTATTTCAGACGTTGTTAGGCGCGTTCGAAAGACTTCGAAAAGCGGCTATTAGTTTAATCATGTCCGTCCGTCTTTTCGCATGGAACAACTCGTCCCCCACTCGACGGATTTTCATGAAATTTGATATTTGAGTATTTTTCTAATATCTGCCTTCAACATTCAAGTTTCATTAAAATCTGACAAGAATAACGGACACTCTACGTGAAGACATATGTACATTTATGATAAAGTCTCACTGAAATCTTAATAAAATAACAAATATTTCAGACCAAATTTGTAGAGAAAATCAAAACACACTTGACGTTCAATAACTTTTTTTTTTTACGAAAATCTTGTCGATAATGGGATAACGTGGAAAAGTATGGTAGTGCCGGACAGGCCATAAGTAACAATATAATACGGCGCATGCGTTTTGCATACTGGATAACTAAGGCTACAGACACACACACAGAATATGTTACACGTATTTCTTTACAGCGACAAAATTTGTTACGCGAACGCGTCTCAATGTTACATTACACGTTCATTGTTTCTCTTGTCATTGCTAAAAAACGTACGAGCATTTTCAGGTATTATACTGTTATGTAAATTCCGTGTTCGCGCAATCACATACCGCTACCAATGTTAACCTTAAGGCAAAAGAGCTTTCTAAATAAAGCAACTGGAGTCACGGGTTGAACATGTTTCTTGACTAAGTATACATTACTTGTGCTATGTGACTTGTTATTGGTGAATGGTGCTGCCTTTTGATTCTTGATTATTTTGATCCAGACTTTTATAATTGCGGTTTAGTAAACCCGACAATCTAAACAGACAAAACATACCAGTATTGTGTAGTGAAGAACATGTCATGTAAATGTTGATCCTGAGCTCAGCATGACAAAGTGCGTATTGTTGTAAGACTGCCCGTGAACCCATCACAATAGACCGAACTTAACACGCATGACTCAAGCCCAGAGGGTGTCTGTGTGTTGTCTTTGTATTTCTAGTTTATTTAACGTCAGTGCCAGTAACTTGGGCTAAATGCCCTATAGCGTCTTGTGTCTGCATAATAACGAATAATAAAGACGTGGAAGGAAGCCGTTGTGATCTAATTCAGGGGGCTGAGAAAACCCACAACGTGGTAAGTGTCCCGATCGAGGTGCGAACTGCGTATGTCCCGAATATAATTCAAGATTTTCCCTTTCAAGCAATTTAACACGGTGACAGTGTCAGGGTGTGTACGAAATGCTGATGACGTGTGAGAGCAATGTCCTGGGGAAATATTTTTTGATTAAAATGAACCCCGACGTGTAGAAAAACCTAAATTGAGGTGGCTCGAGTCAGTTGAGGAAGATCCAAAGATGGTGGGCCTGAGGAACTGGAGACGTTAGTAGCAGAACCGAGAAAAAATGGAGGAAAATTTGGAGAAGACTAAGGTCCACCAAGCACTGCTGGTGTTAAAATAAAGATTCGCTGACGATGGCACCCCCAGGAGTGCCGGAACATGTAGATAGGAAACTGTGTATCGATTGTGGTTACTTTTTAGTGCATGAAAAGTTGGTTAGATAGATTGAAGCTTCTTTAAGCAGTTGCCGACTTTTCGAATGGTCTTGGTGCCTTCGTCTTCAGGATCAAACAGTAAAAGTACAGTGCTTGAACCTGAAGATGAAGGCACCAGGCTCCTTCGAAACGTCAGCAGCTGCTTACCACGTTACCCAGGAAACTTAGACCTTCAAGTGAAAAGGCACCTGAAAATGATGGGGTACCAATCGGTCACATGGCATACGGCAGAGATGAACAATTCTTTCAGAATTTTTTTTTGGCTTGCAAGTGTGCAAATATAAGTGTAGAAATAGTGTTAAGATTTCCTTTAAAATTTGGGAATGGGGGGAGGGGGGATTTCAAGGAGGCGGATATTATCGCTTTCATTTCGAATTCTGTTAAACTCCCAATTAGAATATACCCCATACATTCAGTTTCAGTGCATTTGACATATGCAAAATCTACTGAAAATATAGGCTGCATGTTGCATTACTCGGTGCGTGAACTGTACCGGTTCGCATTACAGTACCGTGTTCCTGGGGCCGCCCACCATCCCCGTTAATCAACATGACTTAGGCCAGAAGATCTATAAACAGAGGGAGAGACAGATTGAAACTCTGATGGAGTAGGGGATGATGAAGGATTTTAAGGGACGTTGGCCATTTACTACCCTTTTCACTTTCATATAAGCTGTTGCCTACTGACATGTTGGAACTGCTTGAAGACAGCACATTTTGACAGTGATATTGTCAACCAATATTTGTGTGTACGAAGTATGTTCGTGCGCAAGTGTCCATATTTGCGCCTTACGGATTTATATTCCTTCCTCTGGAAACATTCTAACTAATTACAGTGTTTCTTTCGCCTCCCTAAACACGTGTACTGCCCATTACTCACTACGATGGTCACTAGCCTCGTTTCTATTAAATATTGTACTAATTATGCTAATTTCGTTTTTTTTTTAATTCAGTAATTCTGTCCTCTTAGATGGGCGAGATTTGATTCTGGACCGCCACAGGAATTCTTCATATCGCCCATATTTTCGGAGGGCCCTCATGTCCCATCTGGTCTCTTAGCGGTGATACTGGGGCCCTTCCTATGGGACGAAATGCAGCTAACCTCTTACCTCCGTCTAATGCGAAAGAGGCGAAGAGTCCTTTCAATATTATTTCCACCCACTCTGCTTTTCCAAGCATGGCGTTCATTCACAAGGTGTTTTTAATTTTGCGTTTTAAATCATTCCTGGTAAGTTTTATGTTTCGTTGACCGAGCATCTCGATACAGCTGTGTAATAAAAACCAACTTGATGCACTATTTATCCTCTGATTATTTCGTCAATCAACCTCTGTCTGACTGTTGACTGTCTGTTGGCCAACCCCTGCCAACAGACAGTCATCTGAAAAGCACAACACTTACCAATTGTATATATACAGTATACCTCTTGATGATGGGCTATAAATATGCCCGAAACGTGTAGAGGTTGATTAACAAAATAAACTGTGGATAAATAGTGCATCATGTTGGTTTTTATCACACAGATTTTTCCTGGTAAGTAATGTGAGAATAATTGATATTAAAGTCATACTTGGAATATTGTAACCGATCATTCATTTGCAGATAAATGAAACAGGACACCATCTAAACACTTATGTTGCTCATGTTCAGGCACAGAATAGTTTACATTCTACAGTAAATGGTACTTGTAGAGTTTATCTTACTCCTGAATTTAGGAATCTCCCGGATTTACCCTGAAACATATATTAAAAGGAAAGCAATTTAGCTCACTCAATAAATGCTCAAACAACGTTTCAAACGCGGTACCGGTAAGGAAAACAATTGAAGTGAGACGGAACTGCGAAGGGTTGTGCTTCGTCCCTTGGGGCGTGGAATTGGGTTGAAACCGGGAAGAATTTCTTTTCCATCTCTCTTGGGATGCACCGTCACGAGACGGGATCAGTCACCGGAAACGGAAGTGAAGTGAGGCGTGAAGTGTGGGCAAGAATGGGGTGGAGATGTCGCGCAGGACAGAGTGTGTGTCGTCTGTTTTCTGCAGGAGGTAGCTCGCTGCAGGTAGAGCGCTTCGTCGTGCCTCGGCAGGAAACCGAGGGACAAATATATCGATCATTCGTACACACAGTCGTGCTAAGTCTCAATGTTTACATTAAGAAATTTTTCAGAATGTATGAACTTTAATATAAATTTCATGTATATTGTACACAAGGCTCAGCATTATAAACTTCGCCATTTACAACACTATAACCATTATTTTTCTGTTGTTCAATAAATATTGCTGGCCCATCAGCTTTCATGGCTGAGAGTTTGCGTGATTTTCGCGATTTTCTTCAAGGAAGTGCAGGGATCTAGTCCCAAACAGCCAACAACTGTTTCTTTTTTAAATAAAGTGAAATTCCAACTTGATGCAACTAGGTAATTTTATTAATGTATTCTTAGCTCGACATGTTTCGGGTACATACGCCCATCATCAGGAGCATTAGATGTTGAGTTGCTGCATATGGTTTTCTGCACCGACTTTTTGGATGGGTGGTGGTCTTGAGAGACGCTGCGTAGGTCGTGTTTACGGTGCGGATGGTGCCGTACGTCGCACGGCACCATCCGCACCGTACACACGACCTACGCAGCGTCTCTCAAGACCACCACCCATC
>Ga0123355_10022681_pt1 | contig 10068 bp, 7 predicted proteins | sample TergutEmb28metaG_3_FD_89872 | JGI IMG/M metagenome (GOLD analysis project Ga0123355, IMG submission 89872) | Embiratermes neotenicus P1 segment gut microbial communities from Petit-Saut dam, French Guiana - Emb289 P1 | ecosystem: Host-associated > Arthropoda: Insects > Digestive system > Gut ...
GAAAAAGGGGAAAAAAAAAAAAAAAAAAAAAAAAAAAAAAAAAAAAAAAAAGCAATCCCTTTACAGGCCTGGAGAGGCCCTGAGGGTTCCAGGAGGTTAAGGCTCCCAGACTTCAAGACAGTTGGCACATTAACCTTTATCATACGGAGTTTTAATTCAGTCTTCATGTTCAGGGTACAGTGTTTATCTTAGGCGGCCCTTTAAATCGTTGTGCGTAAACGTTTATATCTTATGTACCGAAGATGATGAAATTATGCAATAATCTGCATTGTGTTGGGAATAAATCAGAGATATTTCAGTTAAAAAAAAGTTTCTGTAGAAATGTTTAGTGCCTACATGCAGGAAGTTAATTTAAAAAATTTTGTAATTTTCAATTTATTTTACTTACGTTTCTCTTTCGGACCCCACGTTTGCATAAGAAATTCCAGCTTCAGGATTTGTGGAGTTGTGCCTTGCCTTGGTAGCATCAGGAACATCACCTCACTACACACATATACAAGGGTGTATCCAAAAGTTCCAAGCTGACAAGATCCATAACCAATTCCAACCTCTGCACAGAGATCGTGTATGGTATGACGACGATCCTGGTTGACAGCCGCCTGTACCTGTTCCACTTTTGAGGGGGTTGTTGCCGTGCTTGGCCAACCTGATCGATCATCATTAGCAGTCGAAGTTCTGCCATTCTTGAAACGTCCAAACCACTCAAAAGTTCGGCTACAGCTAATGCACAAATCACCAAAAGCCTGTTTCAACATTTCAAAAGTTTCACTTCCCGTTTTACCCAATCTCACACAGAACTTGCTGCACACCCTTTGTTCGTCAACTTCTGCCACACCGCTGATATCAGAAAATCGCAGACGGCTGATGCAATACACACATAAAGACACGTCCAACAATCAAACACTTCCACATCCAACCATGCCACTCAGCATACTTACTCGCAAGACACCACCGCAACACACCTTAGCGGGAAACTCGTGAACTACAAGCGACTTGCGTGTTATGAGCATTGTTCTGGGACTTTTGGATACACCTTCATATTTCAACACTTCACTGTTAACTTTTCTCTTCACACCACTCACTATTCACACACGACACCATCATGAACTGAGAAAGACCTACGTTTGTTGAGTTTTGTTCCAGTATACCGACATGCATTATCATTTCCATTATGTTTTTTACGAAGGGGAATCGAGAATTTCTACATCGCATTTCCTTACTCCATCAAGGAAAGAGTAACTAAAACAGAGATTTCAGCGGTTGTCTAAAGGCATAAAATTCTGTTGCCTAAATAAGTCATGCAGTCACTCGATGCCCCTGCTTCTTCATTCTCGCTGTCCCAAACCAGTTCATATATCCTAATTTGGAGACAGGAACCCGGCTGTCTTACTTACAGATATTGCAGACTGCTGACTCAGAAAGAATATTCAGTCTTGGCTTATTATTAGGAAGTTGGAACAAGTGGTAATGCATTGAAATGCCATATTATTTCAGCTGGTTTATGGCTCAAACTATTTACAGACCAGTCTGTTTATTTCCATATATGAAACTGCAGTTGGAATTATAAGCCCAGTGGAGTTGGCGAATGAGGCTTCTCACTTACAGTTAAGTTATGGGAAAATCATGACCTCACAGTGCTGCCAGTAATTACCTATATTTATTTGTGTGGGTGAATTTTTGCATCCTGTTTAAGTTATTTTTCAAATTGCCTTTCTGGAATTGAGCAGAAACTGAACTGAAATGTAACATAGGCGTTAGAGACAATCTACCAGTTTCATTTTATCATATACAGACAGTTGGTGCTTAGTCCCTTTTAATATTAATATATCCTGCAACAAGAGCAACTCTGTTTTGGCTGCAGAATGAGAACACAGTGTTATATATGAATCACTACACGGCAGAGTTCTTTGCAGCAGGGTACATAGCAAGAAAATGCTGCCACAAAGCGCACTGGTAGAAGTTCCTGTAATAGCATTGCTTGGCAGAGTGAATGAGGCTTCACATTGGAATTTGTTGACGAAGTGCTGCTAAGTTGCACCGAATTACAACTACGTTGCACCGCTAAACATTTCTTCAGGAGGAAATGAAAGGTGTCAGTTGCTTAGCATAAAAACAAACATACAAGGTTTCGAAGAGTACAAGCTAGCTAGAAATTTGCTATTCATGAGAATCTGACCACAAACCTTTATATAATGTGGAGATAATTAGTGGGGCTATAATTCTGAGCCTCTACATGAGTGTGCTGAGCATTTAAATGGCTACAGCGCACCAGATATGGTGTGTTCGTAAGATGCGGATTTTAAATGGACGCACCACAGACAGTGCGCCGTAAGATAAAGGTTAAGCTGGTAAGGTTGTCAGCCTTACACACCGGCCACCTTTACCCCCTAGGAAATATTCGTGGTACTCATTTCTGTTAGAGGCTGAGTAGACCCCAGGGCCATAGTGTGGCTGGAAGGATTATGTCGGTGAAAAATTTCAGTGACACCATCGGGAATCGAACGCGCGACCTTCCAGCTTGTAGCGCAGTGACTCAACAACTGCGCCACTGTGTGATGGGAGAGGAGAGATATCAGTGAGCTGCCTGAAGGTGACCATGATCTGTGGATGAAACAGTCTGAGCAATAATTAATAGCAATAAAAATGTGCAACAAGTTAGTAACAAATATTGTTTATGAAATACAAGAGGAAATTGTATTGTGACCAGTTATTTATAAACCTGGATCAATTCTATTTAGAAACACTTAGATTCTCTGAATTTAAACTTGCTTACCATCTGTAAGCTAAGATGAGTTATATTATTATTCTTCTGTGTTCCATCATAGCAGGAGTGACTTCAGCTCATCTCATCTCATCACTAGCTTTCTGAAATATGTGTAAGGAACAATAATAAAAAGTCCCATTTTTGTCATTTCAGGCACAGGCAGCTAAAGGCAATTACAAGGAGGCTGAAGAAACTTTTCTGATGATTCAGAATGAGAAACTGAAGAGTGACTATGTTTACATCAGTCACTTGGCTCGATGCTGTAAGAAAGTTTTTGTCTATTTCCATTTGTCAGAACATAAATTTCTGTCTTCCATGTACAATATGTGTTCTGTGTGTCTACTGTGTATTTGTCTGTGTGCACGCAGATATAATGAATAAGAAGTCCCAACAGGCATGGGAACTTTACCTCAAGATGGAAACATCAGCTGAGTCATTCAGTCTTCTGCAGCTCATTGCTAATGACTGTTACAAGATGGGACAATTCTGGCATGCAGCAAAGGCATTTGACATGCTAGAGAGGTTGGATCCCAGTCCTGAACATTGGGAGGGCAAGAGAGGAGCGTGTGTTGGAGTGTTCCAGCGCATTGTTGCAGGCCAGCAAAACAAGTAAGTTGTATAGTTTCTCATGCCACATTTTTTTAAATTGAAACTGAATTTGTTTACATTCCATGAATGCAGAACTTGTTAACACCTTTGGATACATTACAAGTCATAGTAAATCATTACATATGGTAGTCTGTTACTGCTCTATGATATAAGCTTCAAATTAATGAAGTGTTAATTTTAACCTTCTTTATTTACATTAAAATATTCAACTACAGAGTAGAAGGAATGAGCATTTATATAATTTTTATGCTTATGTATATTTTTTAATACTGTCAGTCAGATGTTTGATACTTCGTGGGAGATGGTTAAACACCTGAATGCCAGAAGAATAGATTCTGTTTTGATATAGTGATAAATTTGTTAAAGGTTGGTGAAAATTAAATTTTTGTGTAGAATTTATGTTATGAACATCGGAATTCATTTTCAGTTTATTTTTATTGTTGGCCGCAAATAAAAGAAGATTAAATACATGTTATGATTGAAGTGAAGGTAAAGTTTTTAAAGTTTCTGCATTATTATAGTAATTACATTTTTCTTGAAAATCCTTCATATGTTTCCATTGTTTACATAAAAATTAGCTTCAGACTCTGTTTATGAATTCAAAATTGCCGTTTCATATTTCATACGTGTGTGTGTGTGTGTGTGTGTGTGTAATTCTGAATGGACCGGTGATAGCTCAGTCAGTATAGCGACTTGGTTTGGGCTGGACGGTCCGAGAATTGAATCCCAGTGGGGGCAAGATTTTTTGCACCCATCCAGACCGGCCATGGGGCCCATCTAGCGCTGGGTTTAAAGAAACAGTAGAGCTATACCTCTTCTCCCCCTCTGGGCCTTCGTGGCCTGTTCTAGGGTGAACTTTACCTTTACCTTTACCCATGTGTAATTCTGGAACATGAAGCATTCGTGACTGAACAAATATCACATTAAGGGCAGTCAAAGTTAACATTTTCTTGAAATGCTGTCCCTGTTGTTACTGTAGGGAGCTGCTGACTGAAGTAATACAGCTGCTGCGAAATACTGCCAACTCACAGGTTGAACAGATAATCCGCGTGATGAAACGCTGGGCCAAGGACAACCGCATAAACGTCTAAGACATGACACACCCTCCATCTGCGCACTGCGCACAGTGTGACGTGACTTGCACGCTGCAGTTTCTAATTCAGTTACGAATCTTATTAATCCACTTTTACAATGTTTGATTTTATATTTATTGTTACATGATCATTATATTTATTTATACATACTAATTTATTCAGATTTAGGGTGCACACGATGTGAACATTAATATTATGGTCATCTGGGTCGGGTGCAGTGCAGTGTCATGCACCTCTTTGTCCACCGTCAAGGCATCACACATCGGAAGAATGCAGTCATATTAGTAATTTATCATTTGCACATGACTTTGTTATGTCTTGTAGACATAAACGTCAGTTTTGCCTGAGAACTGTGATCTCATACCGTCCATTTTGTATTTTGTAGAAATGTGACAAGTTGTAATTTTATGTTTTAAAGTAAATAAATATGTAAAGACTTCTGGCGCTCTGCTCTTGGTGGTTTAGAAAATATGAAACAAGAAGGTAAGCCAAGATGTTGTATTAATATAAATGTGCCATATGTTTTATGATTTGTGTGTTTGTTGTTATTTTCATTTTGAAAGAGGAGAGCAGAAAGTACAAATTCATAATTAGGAAAGATAAATTTTGAAGAACATAATGGATTAATTGGGGAGAAACTTTGAGGAATCACCATGGAGCAAATCACAAGGGGCAACATTGTGATGAAATTGCCTCAAGCAGCTGGACGCATCTGTGGGGAACCAGAAGTCTGGCATTTCCCAGATCATGGTCTTTATCGTTGATGGATACACAAATGTGGCAGGAGCTAACTTTCATCAGAATTGGCAGCTGTTCTGTCAGTCACTGTTGGTGTATGAATTGTCTGCTTTGGCTGTTCCTCTTTAGTCTGCAGTGCACCATACATGCACCCTGATACATTTCCTTTTGTCATTGTACAGTGTCTGCATAATCTAAGTGTAGTTGTCTGTGAAACAGACAGTGCATTTCATAGTTTTGTCATTGTACAGCGTCTGCATAATCTAAGTGTAGTTTTTCTGTGAAACAGACAGTGCATTTCATAAACCAATGGTGAGGAAATGGATCTAAGAGAGATGAGTTGATCAGAGTCCATTATGCTTATTTTCTTATTCATTAGATTTCTATACCTACAGATCTGTTGCTATTATTACTGTCGTTTAGTTGCCGGGGGGGGGGGTTCCCCCTCCCCCTTAAAGAATTCACTGTTAAGGATGCATTCTGCATACATGAAATATATTTTTATACTTGCTGTGTGGCTCATACCTGTTCAGTAGATTCCTAGTATTTCTTTCATAACAGGTAAGTAAGTTTAGATCTTTATGGCAATGAAGTTTTAGAGTGCATTGTTCTTGGTTGTGACACCATGTAGTCTGCTAGGCACTGACTTTATCTTCAGGCAAATAATTGTCTTCATATTCTAGAAGATTACAGTTGCAGTGCAAGATGTTTCTCAAGTTTTGAAAGACAGTTCCCTTCTGATTTTTTTTTTTAACTTATTCTGTGGATAGTTGTTCTTTTTTGTAACATTCAAGGAGTAATAATTCAGTATTTCCCCACTTTTTATACTGTACAAAGCTGAAAGAAAACTTTTTGTTTCTCCTTTTTCCCACTTATGATTCAGAAGGTATTTCTTGTTGACATATTATGAGGCAATCTGTAGCAGTTTTGCTTTTCTAAAAGTATCATTTTGTGTAAATTCAGATTCTAATGACAGTTATTGCTCAAGTAGTGGTCTTTTGGGTTTTTCCTCCATGTAGTATAATGTGTTTGTTCAGGTGGATGCTTCAGTTGAAGACTGTCATGTGAAGAGGATTTTTATATAAAAGTTCAACACGGACGGTTTTGTCCTCTTTTTATTTGTCTTTCATCTCCTGCAATTTACTGGTTGTTTTTGGTGAACATATTTTTGTAGCTTCAGAAGCTATCTTCAGTATATGGAATTGACAAGTCAATGTTAAATATTTTAGTTCCTTTCCAGTTTTCCCTCAGACCTACAATTTAGAAGAAACACTTTCTTGTACATATTTCTGAACTTTGTGTCAAATGGTGAAAGCACATCTTAATTAGTTGCATTGGAACATACAAAGAGAAACATTTGTTACTTGTATGATCATACCGTGCATTCATTCATTCATTAGTATTCAGCCTTGAAGTCCGGGCATGGCAGGAACCAGAGCCCAGTCTTGTGACCGGTATGGCTCTGGCACACTGCATCCTGGGCAAGTTCTTGGCGGTAGTTTGCCATTGCTTTCCCCCGCCTTTAGACGTTCCCACTTTAGCCGCCAGGTGCCTCCGTCCGCAACGATGCGAGAGATCCTAGCAGTGAAAGGTGGAACTGTGGGCGAGAAAGCTGTCCGGTAGTAATTTTGCCTAAATTCCGACTTCCACGTAAATATGGGGATCTTTTACATGCCGCAAATCTACGACATGGGACTGATGGCTTTACTTCCCCTCCGAAGGAAGGCTTTTTTCGCCCTAAAAATCCGACGGCTTCGGCCGGGTTTGAACCCGCAAACTTGGGTACTAAAGGCCAGCACACTACCCCTAGACCATTGAAGCCGCCCATACCGTGCATATTGAATAATAAATTATTATATACCAATATACGCATAAATAAGTACTGTAAATTTATATTAAATTACTCTGACGTGTTTTGGTGTTAATGCACCATCTTCAGGGAGTTTACAAGTCGTGTTAGTTAAAGTCATGAATCATTAAATGGCAAAATACAATGTAGTAATTTGTAATCTTGGTAAATGTGGCTGCATACGTATGTAATTCCAGGTTAGGTGTGTGTGTGGTGCAGAGTAAACAGGTTCCTGTTTACTCTGCACCTAACCAGGAATTACGTATGCGGCCACATTTACCAATATTACACATTACTACATTGTATTTTGTCATTTAATGATTCATGATTTTATCTAACACAACTTGTAAACTCCCTGAAGATGGTGTATTAACACTGAAACTTGTCAGCGTAATTTAATGTAAATTTACAGTATTGATTTGTGCACATGTTGGTATATAATAAACAATTTAAGAAACATTTGTGTTGTATATCTTTTGGATTTACCATTTGGATTGCATAGAGTGTAGAAAAATGTTGCATGATTGGAGATGACTGTAAAAATACTGTCTTTTGTGTGGTCTGATAGATATTTACTGACATCTTGGAAGAATAATCAGCTGCTTACATATTCAGGATACTCTAAAATGTCAGTAAGTTTGTAAAAGACTTTGTGACATCACATTCCTGAAGACAGCACTATTCATAGAAGAATGTTGAGAATATGCATATTTGTTCTTTGCCATCTGTGTCTTGGATGTGCATTGTAGAATGTGGAATATACATACAGACTGTAGTTCAGGACTTGCCACATCCATGGGATTTACCATTTCTTGGGTAGGCTCTTAATGCTGCATCATTTTATAGTGACTTACACAATATTCACTGAAACATTAAATATATTTTAGTTGTCTATGCATGAGGCATGATTATTTTGTGCAACTGCATCATCACCAGATCACTGCACATAAAATGGTAAATGGGGAGGTTGTGCATGCACTTATGCAAGTTATGCTTTCAAGAACCCTTAACTTAGGAATGCAATTTAAATTACAGTGAAATATTGCAAGTGTGTCTATATATTTACATAATATTTCAAGGTTTATTTTTTTCCTTTCTAGTGTATTTGATATTAACATATTAATATGTTACATTGTTAAACAAACACATGATGAGTCAGACATAAAATTGGTTCCCTGTTATGATAACATTTGCTTCTGTGTACTGAAGGGTCTGGCTTCCTAAATTACAGTATTTTGGTTTTTCTGAACTGTTTGTAAGAGATACTGTCATTGGTCTGGAAGGTATGACAAATTTTAAATTAACATCTCTATTAATACTAGTTCATTGTTATATTTTAGATTTAAAATATACATTGCAGGTCAGTAACCTTACAAAAGTGACAACCTGAGGGACATGCACCTTTGTCATGAACATGAATGAATTCTAATTATGCTGTGATCACTGTTACAGTAGGTTAAAGAAGAATTGTAACCTTCTGGCCAATACAATGGGAACACCAAAAAGAATGTTCCTACAAGGACCAGTTCTAGGGCCTACACAGCCTCCTGTTCAATGGGTACCAGGATTTGTTCACAGTGGTGTACAGTTCCCAAGGTGTGAAAGTAACCCCTAACCTCTCTATAGTGCTGAGGATGAGAATGAATGGCACTATACATCAACTGCCCTTATAGGCCTTCATGGCATGGAAAGGGGAAACTTTTACTTTTGCTATTTATATTTAGTGTTTTTTACTCCTTTTCAGTTTTGATTTGACCCCTGTACTGTCACTGCATCAAACAGCTGCAGTTCCACTGCTGCAGTATGTACAGTGTAGAGCATAATTTTACACTTGTGTAATTTTTGTGTTATGCATACTACTAGTTTATAAGTACTGAAAAACCGAATCTGAGCATCCCACTGTCTGATAAATTTTGCCCCTCATTATCATGCTTATTATATCGGTGTCCTTGAAGGACTAAAATATATAGACCTAGTAGTGGATCGGTAGAGGGGGTTATCTTTGGGAACCTCCCCGTCCCACTGAATTTTCAATTTGTAAACATGTGGGTATCAGGAGGGAAATTTTGTTGTTTTTCTTAGCTCCTAGCTATATTTTCTCGGAATAATCACTGTGGTATTGGCAGCAGATTCGTGGTGTGCTGTTGCGCATTATTTACAGTGATTGGGTGTGTTTGTTTCTGTGTAGGCATACTCGTGAATTGAGTTACAACATTGAATGGTTTTTACTGAAGAAGGATTCGTGGAATACATTTAACGGTCGAACAGTATTTTATAACTGGATAAACAGAAATGTATTATAGTGTTCCCGTATTTAGTACGGTGGATTTTGTTGTCTGTGATGAAGGTTGTGTTTTGTTTCCACTGCCGCTCTTGGCTGTGTTGAATGAGTTCCATTCTGAATGTGCAGAACGTAGTCTGCAATTACCATGGGCCCTACAACAGTCACGTTGAAATGAGCAAGTGGGCACTGTAAGTACAGTTGTATCAATACCTTACATTACCACAAAGTATAAACAATGCCTTTACTTTCGTTCCACAACTTTCTTTGCCTGGTTGTATACTTTCGTACCAGCGACTTAAGGGTTTGTCGGATTTTCATTAAATTCGGTATAGGAGTTCTTTGTAAAAAGTTGTCGATCAGACTTGGGTTTCGACTCGGCGACAGTTGTGCTTTATATAAGAGGGTAAAAGAATCTTCCCACAGGGCTGTAGCTGGACCGGGGGGGTGCAGTTGTACAGGCGGCAAAATGAACGTTTTAAATTTTAAAAATATATTTTTTCTGCACTCTACTGAGCAAAATAAAACAACTCCATAAATTGTAGTGATTTTTTTAGATTCATCATTTCTGGTAGAGGCGGCCATTGTGATTTGGAGGTATATGGAATCATTGGAGGTATATGGAATCAACTGTTAGACTTTTTGCTGATGACTGTGTAATTTACAGAAAAATTATAAATAATGCAGACATGGAAAAATTGCAGAAAGACCTGGACAGGCTGGGGGAGTGGGC
>Ga0123355_10022682_pt1 | contig 10068 bp, 8 predicted proteins | sample TergutEmb28metaG_3_FD_89872 | JGI IMG/M metagenome (GOLD analysis project Ga0123355, IMG submission 89872) | Embiratermes neotenicus P1 segment gut microbial communities from Petit-Saut dam, French Guiana - Emb289 P1 | ecosystem: Host-associated > Arthropoda: Insects > Digestive system > Gut ...
GGAAATCGCAGGACGACAGTTTTACCGGACTTTTCTCTGTTGATTCCCAACCTTGATTCCAACCGTGTTTATTGTCGCTACTCCGTACGTCGCTCAATTAACATCCCTCCACTTTTCATATTTATTGTATCAAAAATAGATTATGAAATTCGGCAATCCCAATTAACATTTTGCATTTTAAGGCAAAGCATTTTCAAGCCAAATTTATAAAACCGTCTATAAAAAACGTTACCACAACTTTAAAATGGTAATAATAGATATAGACGATTAATAATAATAAAAACTTGAAAGGAAGTAAAATAGTGAATTATAATAGAGGATATAAATCAGATTTATTGCTAAAATTTTCTTGCCCAAATTCATGTGCCGCTTGGCAGCATACGTAAAAGTGAGGTCTAAGTATGGATCTTAAGCATATCCGTTATTTCATCACGATTGCTGAGGAACGCAGCTTTTCAAAAGCCGCGCAAAAGCTTTATATAAGCCAGCCAGCCTTGAGTATTTGTATTCAGCGCCTGGAAAAAGAATTAAACGCTAAATTGTTTACACGGACAAAAAATACGGTGTCGTTGACCATGATTGGAAACCTATTTTTTGAAGAGGGAGTCCGTCTTCTCCAAATGAGCCAAGGGATGTTGGAAAGAATAAACGATACTATCAACTTCGAGCGTGGATTTATCAAAGTCGGAATTTCACAGTTTTATGGCAGATATTTCGCCCCCCAATTATTTTACGAATTTAAACAAAACTTTCCGAGCATCCGATTTGAAATTATTGAAGATTTTTCAACACATCTCGAAACTCTAGTTGCCAACGGCTCTTTAGACATGTGTTTCATTCCAACGCCTATTCTCTCAGATAACATTCAAAGCGTAACGCTCTTTCAGGAACAAATTTTTTTTGCGACTTCAAAAAATCAAAGAATGATTGAAATGATTCCATCGGATCCATCAGGTAATTTTCCTACAATTGATATATCGTCTGCCAAATACCTCCCTTTTGTGATGTTAAAAAAGCATCAGAAAACCAGAAAAATAGGCGAACAAATATGCTCCGAGGCTGGATTTATTCCAGATATAACCGTTGAAGCACAGGACTTCGATACGGTCAATAATTTCATCGCTTTAGGTATGGGGGTTGGTTTTATTCCAGACACTATCGTAAGAAAATCGGATTCAAAAAACTTCGCAAACTACTATCAAATCAAGTCCGATAAAGCAACACGTGCTTTTGTGATAGCATTTAAAAAAGGGATTGTTTTATCCAATGCCTGTGAAAATTTTATTCAATTAGCAGTTGATAAATTTAAAAATAGAACCTATATGTTTGCTTGATTAATACCAATTCGCAATCAAATGAATGTTAGCTTGAGCCGCTAACGCTCGGAGTACTTGGTTTTTAGCTATTCTAACTTTATAAGCAGACAACCGGCGAAGAATGAGCCGTGTTGGTCGTTTAGCTTCTTCATCAGGCCTTTGATTTCAATTTAGTATAAAACGAGCGTCTTATATTAAAAAAACAACTTGGCTCTACTGTGACAAAAAGAGGATTATATATGGATAAATGCATATCATCCCCACGAAACGGCTGAGCTGCATAAATGCTACCCGCGTTTTATTTGCTCCAAATTCTTCACTTATGACGGCTATATCGGCAATGCCGCCTGGAGCAGATGAAAAAAGCGCGGTAGGCAAATCCCACTTGAATACTTTATGAAGAATACAGCCTAAGACAACGCTGATGCCGATCAATCCTAAAATAAGGACAATAATAAGGTGCCATAATTCACTTATTGAAGCTAGGCTGTCTGGGCTGAATCTGACGCCGATTACCGCACCTCCTAAGCATAGAGCGGCCTTATTGACAAAATTGGGCATATACGCCCGACCAGTGGTTAAGTTAAAAATGGAAACGCTGAGCATTGAAAAAACAAGAGCACCGGCCGGTATGCCTGCGTAATCAGCCAACATACCACATGAAACACCCAATCCGGCGGTCATAATAAAATTCTTGAAACTTGCTTTATTGGTGATGTCGTGCGAACTCTTTTTTGGGGTTTCTAGCGCAATAGCACCTGCTACAGCTTTTGGAATATGAGATTTTCGTAAAAAACAACCGAACATGGGGGGGAAAATAATAACGATGGCCGCTACACGAAGGCTTTGAAATACAGCAATAATCGGTACATATCCTCCAAACTCCGCGGCTACGATTGAAATGTCAACTATCCCAGCAGGTGCAAACGCAAAAAGAGCCGTTTTCATATCAAGATCCGAAAAATTGAATATCAGTAAACCACATAAAACGGAGACGAGCTGTATAACCAGCAACAGTATAACAATTGGGAAAAAAAGTTGTTTTAGGCTGCGGACGTCATCTCTGGTAACGCCGCAGCCTATATAACTGCCTATCTTACACAAAACTAGAGGAGGCACTAAATACGGTAATACGCCTTTACCCGTCAATATACTAAAACAGGCAACGCCTATCATACTACCCACGATAGCCCCGGCAGGAATCTTTAGTTTCAGCAACGTAAAGCCGCAGACCAGAGAAATTACAGCAGTTGCTATAAACCACATGCTTCTTTAAATAAAATATCTCTCAATTTCAGAAAAACATCGTTTTGCTGGCAAATAAATTTTACATACCTATCAAGTGTTTTTGTTATTTCCCCAGTCGCCGCCACTTGGTCAAACCGCCGCTCTTTTGCGTAGCATGTAAGTAATACCCATCGCCGTTGCCGCTAAACCAACGCCTATAATATCGGTCTTTAAGCCAGGCGCTATGATCAAAACTCCGGCAATAAACACAATGATTGCGACCGGCCAAGCAATAGGGCCGCCAAAGTAACGTTCAGACGCTACACCTATCAAGAAAGTACCAATTAAAGCAGTTATAGTTGCAAAAACGATGTCGAATAATTCACCCTGCCACAATAGCTGCGGCCCGTAAATGAACATAAACGGCATCATAAAGCCGACAAGCCCGAGTCGGAAAGCCAGCAAACTGACTGTAAATGGTTTGGCTTTGGCGATAGCGCACGCGGGGAAAACAACTAAAGCGACAGGAGGCGTGATGCCGCTTAAACACGCAAAGAAAAATACAAACATGTGCGCCTGGATGGGGCTTATGCCTAGTTCTACCAACACCGGCGCCATGATAGCTGCGCTGATGATATAACAAGCGGTGGTAGGCAGGCCCAAGCTCATAATAATAACAACAATAGCGGTTGCTACCAGCGCCAAGAAAAGATTATCCCCAGCTATCGTCACCATCACCGTTGATAATCTGAGCCCCAAGCCGGTCAAATTTACCAGCGCCATGATAATACCAGCGGCGCTACATGCTGCAATCACTTCCGTGCAGCTCAGGGCACCGTTTTTTAAAGCGCTGTACATTTCTTTGGGGCCCATGCGCGTGGATTCCCTTAACCAGGAAAGGACAATACAAGTGCCAATAGACAACAAAGCAGCCCGGATTGGTGTAAATCCGGCTAGTAAAACCCATATCAGCACAACTAAAGGGATAATTAGGTGCCCTTCCGCCTTTAAAACTTGGCTAAGAACCGGTAGCTGATCCTTTGGTAACCCTAGCAAGCCTCTCTTGGCGGCTTGGAAGTCTATTACAATGAAAACAGCAAAGAAATATAACACCGATGGCAATATTGCGGCAAGCATGATTGTAGAAATTGGAACGCCAATAATTTCTGCCATTAAAAAAGCTGCGGCACCCATAATCGGCGGCACAAATTGCCCCCCAGTGGAAGCAACAGATTCTACTGCCGCGGCATAGGTTTTGTCGAAACCAGCTTTCTTCATCAGTGGGATAGTGACTGGGCCAGTGGTTGCTACATTGGCGATGCTACTACCAGATATCATGCCGAAAAGCGCACTGGAAATCACGACCACCTTTGCCGGCCCACCGCGAAAGCGCCCAGCTAGCGAGTAGGCAAAACGCGTGTAAAATTCACCGGCACCGGAGTCTTTAAGGAAACAGCCAAAGGTGACGAATAGTATCACAAATGTGGAAGAAACGCCTAAAGGTATGCCATAAATCCCGTCTGTGCTAAAACTGTAGCTGATGATTCTCTGCCACGAGAAACTCCTGCCGAAGAATATCCCTGGCGCGTGAGGCGCTAGGCGGGCATAAGCAATCAGCAGCAGAGTTACGATGACCAAAGGCCAGCCGATTACACGGCGAGTCATAGCAAGTATAAGAACTATTGCCATCCCGCCGAAAATTACATCGGCCTGTGTCGGCCTTACACCAGCACGCATCAGGAAAGCGTTTTGCCCTCCTGTTGTTTGCGACCAAATATAGTAACCAACGGCTAGAGCACATATACACCACAATATATCTATTATAGTGACTCTGGAAACATGACGGCGAGAAGCCGGGTAGATCAAGGCAATCAAAATCATTCCAATGGTCATATGGAAATTGCGCAGATCAATTGCGCTGATGGCTGCTATTCCAAGCGCATAAAAGTGAAACGCGGTAAAGAGCGCTGCGAGAATACCAACAAACAAACCAAATTTGCCAGTTAATTTACGTTTGACAGCTTCATATTCATCAGTAAGTTGTTCTGTTTGGGCAGTGCTGCCTTCCGCTTCATCACCCAAAAGTTTACGCTCGTCAAAAGCAACAGTATCTGTTGCCTTATTTGTATTCGCAGCACCTGCTGCTATTTGTTTATCTTCGTTATAATTACCAGCCATAATTTTACCTCAGCTTTATTAAAACCTGAATATTAAAAATTACCCCGGTCATTCTTTCAAACGCCGGGGTAATTTAGGGAGAAGCTTGGTCAAATGTCAAATATTACACACTAAAAACAATCAGAATTTAGTTAGCAGGCGGGGGTGGAACAGTTGGCAATTCAATGCCGCGCTCACGGTAAAAACGAGCTGCTCCAGGATGTACCTCCATGTTCATGAACCTGACATTTTCCAGTTGCGTTTCAATAAACATAGCTGCCCCAGCATGGATTGTTTCCACATTTTCCCATACAATTCTTGTCATTTCATACACTAAATCCTCGTCCAAATCAGGATTTATAACGATTATATTCCAGCCGCTGAGCACTTCGATCGGCTCTGTCAGGAACCTATAAATACCAGGCTGCAATGTCAAAAAGGCATAGTGTGGGAAGTTTTGCCGAATAGTTGCTATTTCTTCTTCAGAATGAACCAATACACGCAGATTCATGCTGAGTTCAAGTTCCGTGATAAAGGCTGCCGGATGCCCTGCTATGTGGAAGAAAGCATCTAATAAGCCGTCCTGCATTTGCCCGCCGACATCGGGCCAATTATTGTTGGTGATATTAGCCTCAATGCCGAATAAATTAAGAACTATGCGCCCGTCAACATCGCTGCCGCTGCCAGCCATACCAAGGGATACATTCCTGCCCTGTAAATCAGAAAGGGTATGAATATCTGAATCTGCAGCTACAACCCATACGCCTGATGTAGAATAACCAGGAATCCAGGCCATCACGTTATCGAACCTAGTCCCATCGGCCCAACCAAGACCATGGACGCCCCAGTAATTTAGCAAAGTAGCTGTAATTCCGAAATCCACTTCCCGGTCATGCACCATTATCAAGTTTTGAGATGCACCTCCCGGCTCAACGAGCACTGTTATACCTGGGATATGTCTCGTCAATATTTCGGAGAGGGCAACTGTATAATTAACAAATAAGCTGCCCGGTGCACCGCCGCCGATTGTGAACAGCCTGCCACTGACATGTGGCGACCAGTCAAAATCTTCCGCTCCAGCAGTTACGCTACCGCCTAGAGAAAAAGCGACAGTAACTACTATGGCCAACAAAAAAGTTAACTTCCTAGAACTACGCATGTTTCTGACCTCCTTATTTTAATTACTTTCTCTGAACCTACCAACAGATTTATTCTAAATTTAACCATCTGTGGCAGGATAATCAACCGTATTTTAATAAAATTTAAAAGAGTATAACCTGCCTACCCAAACACTCCCCAGAACGAAGTTGTTCCATTGCAAAATTTACTTCATCCAACGTGTACGAATTGGAAATAGCGGCTTTCAGTTTTCCAGAAACCAGCCAAGGCAGAACCTCTACTATATCTTTATACGAAGATGCCCGCGAACCGCAAATTGATATTTCGTTTAAAACTAATGAGTATGGAGGTATTGAAATTGGTTCGTCAAAAGTATAGCCCAGCAACACCAACCTACCGGATGGCCCTAAAAGGTCCAGGCTAGTTGATATTGACTGCGGGCTACCGACTGTTTCAACTACGACATCCACTTTTTTGCCACCGAATTTCTCAATAATTTGCGCGGAACTATTTTCACCAGCCTGCACGTACTCGTTTAGTCCAAAGCTTTTGGCGTATTCTATTTTAGCCATAGAACGAGTAGTACCAATAACATCAGCGCCCATTATTTGCGCAAGTTGCGCGGCATGGATACCCAGTCCTCCCAGGCCAACTACCAATACCCTGTCTCCAGCGCGCACATTACCTTTTTTTAGGCCGCGATAAGTAGTAGAAATAGCATCTGCAAGGATACTTGCATCTTTTAATGACACCTTTTCTGGAATAGGGATAAAGCCGCTTGCTGGCAAAACCACATACTCAGCAAGCCCTCCGTTGAGAGTAAAACCTAGGCGGCCCGGCATACGCTGGCATAAAGTCTCTCTGTCTGTAAGGCAATGCTCGCATTGGTGGCAACTACAATAAAAATGTGCCACACCTCTATCTCCAGATTTTAAATTCTTTACTGCTGAACCAACTTCGCAAATAACCCCTGAAATTTCATGCCCTTGTATATGCGGCAAAGGTGTGTCTTTTCGCTTTCCCTGGGATATCTTAATATCGGTTCCGCAAAGGCCACACGCTGCTACTTTTATCAATACTTCATCCGGCTTAACTGTAGGGACAGGGACATCTTCAATAACAAAAGGAGCCCCAAACGCTTTTAAAACGGCAGCTTTCATAACCTACCCACCCCAAATTAGATTTTATCCCAGATAAAAACTTAGCGATGAGAATAAATTTAAAACAAATTCTTATAAATGTAAAATATTAAATTGCAATAAAGATATAAATCGGATTTATACTGCGCTTCGTTAAACACAAAAATCAATTTCTAGTAAATCAAAGGGGCTTTTTCAGCGCGTTTTGGAATACCAAGCCGAAAGGTCATAAAGTCTGCGCTAAAGGGGCGCACAGCTTGGTTTACTTCCATGTCGCCTTGTAAAGACAAATAAATTTGAATATCGGATTCATCCCACCTATAAACCGGTTTCATAAGGCGGCAAATCTCCTTGGCTGCTTCGTACAGACAAACATCGTAACTGGGGCCGCTCGTATTTACATACCAACGATCAAAAGTTTCGGTTACAGGCCAATTTAGTTCAAACCCTTTGATTAACCCAACCCGAACAAGCACTTTACCGGGAATTTCAATGCCTGTACCACACAACTCTCCGTCCCCCATAGAGGCATGGAGGTCGCCGAGCTGAAGCAACCCTCCCGCAACACGAACCGGGAGATAAACTCTGGCCCCTTTTTTAATCAATTTGGAGTCCATGTTACCGCCGTGGCTGCCTGCAACGCCGCAAGGCATGTCCTCCCCGTCAGGAGCGGTTCCTATAACGCCAATCATCGGGCTGACCAACCAAGTTACATCATTGAAATGCGCTACTCCGTTTTTCACCGGAATCATACGGGTGCGGACCTTAAATTGGTCAGCAAGAGGCCCGGTTCCTCCCATGGTGCACGCAAAGCCTGCTTTTTCCACTTCGATATCTAATATATCAACTACAGCTATATCGCCAGGCTCTGAGCCTTCAATATAAACTGGGCCTGCCGCGGGGTTAGCCTTCGTAAGATCTAAATCGTCAACCACCTGCTCTTCAGAACGGAACTGGTTAGCGAAACAGTCCATAGTTTCAAAGGTAAGGATTTTACCAGGTTTAGCGTAAGCTATGGGTTTGTTGTTTTTAGAGAAGGTCAATACGCTGTCCTTTATTACCTGCATTTACATCACCCTTTCTAACAAATCAGCCTTTCCAGCAAAACCTACTCCGGCTCGCCGCCGCTCCTGCCCCAAAAAGTAACGCCGCGTTTGGTCCCCTCGTAAAAATCTAATATGAGTTGGATTTCAGGTATATAGGTAGATTTTTTCTCCAGGGTTTCCTTCAGCGCCTGCGAGAAAAGCCTCCCTTTTCCGTAAAGCTCGCGGTAGAAAGCACTGATGGCGCGCCTGACCTCGGCGGAAAAACCCGCCCTTTTCAAGCCGATGGAGTTGAGCCCTGTCAGGCGCACAGGCTCGCCGGAAGCAAGAGTGTAATGCGGGACGTCTTTCGTAAAACGATACATACCGCCAACCATACAATAACTGCCGAAACGTACGTACTGATGAACTCCGGCCATTCCGCCGAATACGGTATGGTCGCCGACTGTTACGTGCCCGGAGAGGCCGACTTTATTGGCGATGGTAACGTAGCTGCCAATTACAACATTATGCGCCAAATGTACGCCTTCCATAATGAAATTGTTGTCGCCTACCACGGTTTCTTTCCCTTCGCCGGTCGCGCGGTGTATGGTAACGTTTTCGCGGATGATATTGTTGTTCCCCACACGGACCCAGGTTTCTTCCCCTTTATACCCTGTGTCCTGAGGGTCGCCGCCAATTGCGGTGTGCTCAGAAATACGGCAGTTCTCCCCGATAACGACACAATCATTTATGCTCACAAATGCCTTTAGGATAGTCCCTGCGCCTATAACGGAACGTCCCGTTACAACGCAGTACGGCCCTATTTCAACTCCGTCGCCCAACTCCGCCGCAGGGGAAACAACGGCTGTCGGGTGAATGGTTTTATTCATTTTACCCCTTCCTTCAGCTCATCGTTTTTAGCGCTTTTGCCATTTTTACCAGCTTTGCCATCTTTATCGTCCTTGGTCAGAGTATTACCCACGTAAAAACTGAATTCACCCTCGGAAACCATAACGTCGTCCACGTAACCAGTAACCTTGGCCTTTCCGATAGGGCCGCGCACTTTTATAAGTTCAGCTTTCGTCACCAGTGTGTCGCCTGGGCGCACCGGTTTTCTGAAGCGGGCTTTCTCAACACCAGTAAGAAAAACTATCTTCCCCTCAAGTTTGTCGCCAAGATTCGCCATAGCAAGGATAGACGCGACTTGCCCCATTGATTCAAGGATCAGTACGCCGGGCATAACAGGCTCTCCGGGGAAATGCCCTTGAAAGAAAGGCTCGTTGATTGTGACGTTTTTGTACCCGATGACGTGCTCCTTGCTGAACTCCGTGATACGATCTACCATTAAAAACGGGTAGCGGTGAGGCAGTACCTTCATGATTTCTAATATGTCCAATACAAACACACTCCTCTTTTAATTTAGTTGGGGCCTGAAATGGCCCGCAAGCGCTCCACAAGCTGAAGATGCAGCGCATGTCCGGCGCGGACAGCCACTATATGAGCCAGAAGCGGACGCCCCAAACAGGCCAAGTCACCTAGCAGATCCAATATTTTGTGGCGCACAAATTCATCCGGGAAACGTAACCCTCCCGACGTTTCGGCGCGGCCGCCGTCAACAACTATGGCGTTGTCCAGCGAACCTCCCAGCGCAAGCCCGGCAGCGCGCAGCGATTCAATTTCCGAACGCATCGCAAATGTACGCGCCGGGGCGATCTCCTTAAAATAATCAGCAGCGGCTGTATAGTCAAATATCTGAGTACCTATGACAGTGGAGCTATAGTCAATTACGTATGTAACGTGGAAAGAGCTGGACGGCAGCGCCGCGACAAAACGGGTTTCGTCACCTACATGCACCGGGCATTTCAAAATGAACGGCGAGGGATTTTCAATTTCGTTTTTGTTCTCTACAAGAACGGATTTTTCCAGAATTTCAGTTGTCAAATCCAAAGAACAACCATCAAGCCCCGGCATCTCCAAGCCGGTCACGGATAGTTTGGCGCGCCATATACCAAGCCCGGCAAGAGCTGAAAGGACATGCTCGCAGGTACGGACACGTTTTCCGTCAGGGAAAATAAGATCGGAGCC